>Ga0123519_10004587_pt1 | contig 22271 bp, 22 predicted proteins | sample YelNatPaOPRAMG02_FD_87396 | JGI IMG/M metagenome (GOLD analysis project Ga0123519, IMG submission 87396) | Hot spring microbial communities from Yellowstone National Park - Yellowstone National Park OP-RAMG-02 (version 2) | ecosystem: Environmental > Aquatic > Thermal springs > Hot (42-90C) ...
CGGTGCCATCCCTCACAAGGCTTGCCCAGCAGGCAGCCCGCCGACCGGCCCAGCCAGGCCCCCCGCGTGCGGTCGGCGAGGACGCGCTTAGCCAGTCTCCCGCCCAGCCTCCGCGGCCCCTCGGGCCGCGCGGCTCGGATCCCCTCCAGGGTCGAGGGCTCGTCGTAGCCGAAATCCGCTCGCCGCGGAAGCCCACCCAGGGACTCCTCGATCGAGGCCCGCTCCCGCTGCGCGCCCTCGTCGGCTCGCCCGGAGACGAGCTCCAGCCGCGCCAGGGGCGCGGACACGTCGAACCCCTCTTCCTCCAGTGCCCGCAGCTCCTCTCGCAGGTACGCCTCGCTTGGGAAAGACCCGGCCATCGTCTCCTCCGTTCCCCGCGTGCCCATCCCCCCACGCGCCCGAAGCCGACTTGCGCGCTAGTCAGCCGGCAGCACCAGCTTTTCGCCGACGGCGAGCACGTGGTAGCGGGTCGCCGCATCCCTGATCCTGGCGCCCACGGCCTCCGGGTCGCCGACGCACCAGTAGAGGTCCGAGTCGTAGGTGCCATAGTGGCACGGGATAATGTGTCGGGCGCCGGTGGCGTTCGCGAGCTTCGCCGCGTCCTCGGTCCCGAGCGTGTGCGGAGCGATCGGCAGCAGAAGGAGGTCGACGTCCCTCACGCGCAGGTGCTCCTCCATCAGCTCCGTGTCGCCTGGGTGCCAGATGGTGATGCCCGCGGCATCGATGAGGAACCCGCAGCAGTCCCCGCGCTTCGTGCTGCCCCGCTCCTCCTCGTGCTTGGCCACGGTAGGCGTGATGCTCATGTCGCCTATCTTGAGCGTGCGTCCGTACTGCGCGATCCGGATTCGCTGGGGCCCAAGTCCGCTGTTGCGAAGAGTCTTTGCGGTCCGCTCCGTGCACACGAACACGGCGTGCGTACGGGCGACCAGCTCGGGGATCGTGCGCGGTGCGGTATGGTCACCGTGATCATGGGTCAGCAAGACCGCGTCTGCGCGGTCGATGCTGCGCGCTCGGATCGGAAGCGGGACCAACAGGGGCAGTCCGATCTCCGAGGCTACGGGATCGCTGTTCGCCTTCGGCTCGATCACGGGGTCGATGAGGATCACGCGGCCCGCGGCGTTGATGGCGAAGCCCGCGCCACCCAGCCACCACACGGTCACGGCCACGGCCTCGAGATCGGTCAGCTCTTTCGGATCGATGGTCACCAATTCCAGGGCTCCGCTGCGAGGCGCGCTGACACGCCTTGCTCTTGTACCCGACCTCCTTTCTGGCTCCCCGGTCGGACTCCTTCGCGCGTGACGGAGGCCCAGGCGCAGGGAGGCCGCGCGGGCCCGCCGAACCTAATCCGCGGCGCGTTCTGCCATGAGGCCAGTTGATCTCGCGAGCAAAGTGAGCTTTTCGTCGGATCGGTTCCTCCCTCAGCTCGTCTACGGCTCGGACCGTGTGCGCGTGTTCCTGCTGTCTCTGGAGCCCGGGCAGGGCCTGCCGCCACGGCCCGACTCGGAGGAGATGGTATGCCTCCTGCTCGAGGGGCGAGCGCGCTTGACCATTGGCAATCGCGAGTGCGCGATCTCTGCCGGCCAGATGGCCGCGGCCGGGCCCGGGGAGGTGCGTGCCATTCGAGCCGAGGAGCGAGTCGTCGCCCTCTGGATCCACGTGAGCGCGCGGAGCGGAAGCGATGCCGCGGCCTAGGCGCAGGATCGGATTCGTGGGGTGCCCGCCCGAAGACGTGCTGGCGCCCCGCAGGCGGCACGAGCTGATCGACCTGGACAACCTCGTCGAAGGCGTGGAGGCGCGCAGCCAGACAATCCTGCCCAGGACCACCTGCCGGATCATCCGCCGCATCCTCGACAACGCGCTCTCGCTGAACCTCGACGAGATCGTTATCGATGAGGGCTACGGCAAATGCGACGCGGCTCGCGGCCTCGCCGACGTGCTCGCCGACCTCCTGAGCATTCCCATCGTGCGGACCCGCAACGATGCCCGCGCCGGCGCGGGGACTCCCATATGCGACTCCGACCTCCCTGTCCGGCGCAAGATGGAACTGATCCTCGACGGGCTCGTGAAGCCGCAGGCCCTCACGCTTCGCGCCGAGGCCAACCCTCGCGCCGCAATCTGGGGCGTGCCGGCCGCCGACTTCGCGCTCTACGAGCTGTTCCCGGCAGGCGCTCAGGTGCTGGGCTGGACGCGGTGCCTGGAGAACCGGACGCCGGCGGACGGGGAGTTGGAGCTGTTCGTGCCGGCCAACGTGCCCGTCGTCTTCTTCGCCCAGACGTTCTGCCCGAAAAACGTGATCGCGCAGCACCTCGCGCGCAAGCACCACGGCCTCCACGTGGACTTCGACGGGGTGATGTCCAGGACAGTGCGGGCGAAGATCGAGGCCTACCTGCGCTTCCGGGGAGCGCTGGACTGAGATGGCGAGGCTCGCAGACTTCGGAACAGCATGGACGAAGCTCCTCGACACCGACACCGGGCGGCGCCAGGTGCTGCCCAGTCGGGACGCCCACGGCATCCGCGCCGACATCGCGACCGGCCACAACGCCGACCGCCGCGCCCCCCGCCACGTGAACGAGCTGATCGCCCTCGCCCAGGGTGGCGAACGGCTGATTCGCGAACGCGACTTTGTGCTCCTCGACGTCGGCTCCCGAGATGTCAAGTATGTTCACCTGCGCGGCGGCGAGTTGGCGGCGATGGATTGGGAGACGACCTGCGGCGCGCTCACCGGCTTCACGCTGGAGCTCCTCGGCCGCTACTACGATCTCGACTACAGCGCCATTCCCCCCGCCGACCTGGCGGTGCCGGTCACTTGCGGCGTCCTGGGCATGGAGCAGTTGTTCGAGCTGGTCTCCCAGGGCGTGTCGGAGGCCGATGCGGTGGCCCGGTTCGCCCGCGGCATCGCCCTCAACGCACACCGGTTCATCGGCGAGCCGGGGCGGTTCTACCTGTCGGGCGGCATGTGCGAGAATCGGCTGTTCCTGCGCAGCTTCCCGGACGGCGTCGAGGTCATCCCCCTGGGCCGGTTTGTGCTCGTCGAGGGGTTGGTAGCGGAGATGCAGCGCTCCGCGGAGACGGCGGCCGGAGGGTAGCGGGCGAAGAGGTGGTCGCCTGCAGGCCGTGAATCCTATAGGGCCTGCTGGGCCTCCGCGGGCGGGCGAGGGGGCACCGGCAGCCATCCGCACGCGGTTTGTGTGTGCGACAACCCATCGGAGGTGTGAGCATGGCCATCGACGTTCACATTCACACGCGAGGCGGCGAGGACAGCAGCAAGATTCTGAGGGCGATGGACGCGGTCGGGCTGGAGCGCGTGGTGCTATTTGGCGTTCCGCCGCACCGGCGCGAGGGCGCCGCACAGGAGAAGGAGCCCCACAAGCGCGGCACCGACGAGATCGCGAAGCTGGTGTCGGGCGATCCGGAACGCTTGATCGGCTTCGCCTGGATTGAGCCGACCATGCCAGACGCGGTGGCGGCCACCGAGTATGCGCTGGGCGAGAAGGGGCTCCGCGGCGTCAAAATGATCCCGAACCACTGGTATCCCGCGGACGAGCGCGCGCAGGCCTGCTACGCGAAGATCGAGGAGTTCGAACGGCCGATGTTGTTCCACACCGGCATCCTGTGGGGCAAGAGCGACACCTCCCAGTACTGCCGGCCTGCTTTCTTCGAGATCATGCTGCACTACCCGAAGGTCCGGTTCGCTATGGCCCACATGAGCTGGCCGTGGACGGATGAGTGCTTCGCGGTGTGCGGCAAGTTCCGGGCGGCTGCCGACTACGACCCGGCCAGGTGGAACAGCTACGTCGACATGACCAGCGGCGCACCGCGAATCTGGAAGGTCGACGCGCTCCGCAAGGCCCTGTCCTACCTGGGCGACAAGCAGCTCATGTACGGCAGCGACTGCTTCCAGGCAGAAGACCCGGAGGCCCTGCGTCGCAACCTCGACGAGGACCGCAGCATCTGGCGCGACATCGGCATTTCCGAGGAAACGCGAATGCGCCTGGAGACCACGAACGCGCTGCGCTGGCTCGGCATCGAATAACGGGCACGGCCTTCGTAGGGGTCGCTGGCGCACTTAATACGGGACGGTAGCGGGCTTCACGCGGACCGCCGGAGCGCGAACCCCTCGCCCGGCGCCAGGACGTGCAGGCGCCGCTGAGAATCGTGAAGTTTTACCGCGACTTCTGCGGGGTCGCCGTTATAGGCCGGATGGTCCGGGGCGTCATAGGTGCCGTAGTGGTGCGGCACGACGTGCGGAGCATCGATGATGTTCGCGAGGCGGGCGGCGTTGTCCACACCCAGATGGTAGTCGTTGCGGGAGACATCGAGGAGCAGGACGTCGACTCCCTTCATCCGCACGTGCTCGTCCATCAGGCGCGTGTCGCCGGGGTCCCAGATTGTCCCGTCCGGCGTTGCTGCCAGGTAGCCGCAGCAGTCGCCCGGCAGCCACGGCGGGCCAAACTTCTGAGGATCGCGGAGCTGCCAGGGGTGGTCGGCCGGCGTCGCCGTCACCGCCACTGCGCCGATTTCGAAGGACTCGCCGGCCCGCGCGACCCGGGTACGCTCCTCGGGGAGGCCCAGCTCGGCGAACTGCCGCGCCACCGGCGGGGGGCCCACGAACAGCGCCCCGGTTCGCACAAGCAGGCGCGCGGTGAGCCTGCTAAAGTGATCGTCGTCGGCGTGCGTGTAGAGCACGGCGTCGAGGCGCGGCACGTCCGCCGCCTGGATGGGCAGGCTCACCAGCAGACGCAGGCCGGTCTCGCTGGTCGCGGCCGAGCCGGGCCTGAGGGTGATGACGGGATCGAGCATCAGGAGCGTTCCGCGGGCGTTGATGAGGAATCCGGCGTTTGTCAACCAGTAGAGGATGGTCTCCCCATGGCGCGCGAATGCCTCGGGGCCAAGGCGGCGGGCCGGCGCGGCGCTGACCTGCGGGGGTCGGTGGGCCATCTCGGCGGTGCTCCTGTGTCGCATGCTGCCGGTTCATTCGCCAGACGCGGTCGAAATCCGCCCCCGATTGCGGCCGCGGTGCGTCGCCGGCGTCTGCGGAAAGGCACGGAGGGGATTGGCGGACGCGACGCAGAAGGGGATGGCGGTGGGCGGGATGCCCGGAGAGAGAACGGACCAGGAGGCGAGGCAATGGCCAAGGCCAAGGTGACCATAACCCTCAAGCGCACCATCATGGACGCGCAGGGGCAGACCGTCGAGAAGGCCCTGCACAACCTGGGGTATGATTCAGTGCGGAACCTGCGAATCGGCAAGTACGTGGAGATGGAACTCGACGGCGCTCCGCGGGACCGCCTGCTCGGGCAAGTGGACGAGATGTGCCGACGGCTCCTCGCCAACCCGATCATCGAGGACTTCCAGGTGGAGATCGAGGAGTAGCCGATGGCAACGGCGACGAAGATGCGCTTCGGGATCGTCGTGTTCCCCGGGTCGAACTGCGACACGGACGCGTGGCACGCGCTGCACGACGGGATGGGCGCGCCGGCGGAGTACATCTGGCACGAAGAAACCGACATCTCGGGGTTCGACTGCATCATCCTGCCGGGCGGCTTCAGCTACGGCGATTACCTCCGGACCGGCGCGATCGCCCGCTTCTCGCCGGTGATGAACGCGGTGAGCGAGTTCGCGTCCCGCGGCGGGCTTGTCCTGGGCATCTGCAACGGCTTCCAGATCCTGCTCGAGGCAGGCCTGCTGCCCGGGGCGATGATGCGCAATGTCGGTCAGACGTTCGTGTGCAAATACGTCCACATCCGCGTCGAGACCACGGACACCCCGTACACTCGCGCCATGCGCAAGGGCTCCGTGCTGCGCATTCCCATCGCGCACGGGGAGGGCAACTACTATGCCGACGCGGACACGCTCGCCGAGCTGAGGCGGAACGACCAGATCGTGTTCCGCTACTGCACGCCCGACGGCGAGCTGACGGCTGCCGCGAATCCCAATGGTTCGCTGGAGAATATCGCCGGGATCTGCAACCCGGGGCGCAACGTCCTGGGCATGATGCCGCACCCGGAGCGATGCACCGATCCGCTGCTGGGATCGTCGGACGGCCGACTCGTGTGGGAGAGCCTGCTGGGCGGCCGCTGACGGCCGGGAGAGGAAGATGGCGATAGAGGCGCGAATGTGGCGTGAGCTGGGCCTGAGCGACGAGGAGTTCGCGCGGATCGTCCAGGCGATCGGCCGCGAGCCGACGCCGACCGAGCTGGCGATGTTCTCCGTAGAATGGTCAGAGCACTGCGGCTACCCGAGAAGCAGGCCCTTGCTCGCCCTCCTGCCGAAAGAGGGGAAGTATGCGGCCCGGGTGCGCGGGGAGGACGCCGGCGGGATCGAGGTAGTGCCGGGGCTGACCGTGCTGTTCAAGATGGAGAGCCACAATCACCCCAGCCAGGTCGAGCCTTTTCAGGGGGCGGCCACCGGCGTCGGGGGCATCATTCGCGATATCTTCACCATGGGCGCGCGGCCGATCGCCGTGATGGACCCGCTGCGGTTCGGTACGCTGGATCACCCGCACGCCCGCTACCTGCTGCGCGGGGTGGTAAGCGGCATCGCGTTCTACGGCAACTGCCTCGGCGTGCCGACCATCGGCGGGGAGCTCCAGTTCGAGGACGAGTATCGCGGGAACTGCCTTGTGAACGTGATGGCGATCGGCCTCGTGGAGAGCGACAAGATCATGACCAGCCGGGCGACCGGCGTCGGCAACCCCGTCATCGTGGTCGGCAACTCGACGGGGCGCGATGGGATCGGCGGCGCGAGCATCCTCGCCAGCCACGAGTTCGGCGAGGATGAGGAGAAGCGGCCCACAGTGCAAATCGGCGACCCCTTCACCGAGAAGTGCCTCATCGAGGCCTGCCTGGAGGCGGTGGCTACTGGCGCGATTGTGGGCATGAAGGACATGGGCGCGGCCGGCCTGACATGCACGACGTGCGAGATGTCAGCGGCCGGCGGCCACGGCATGGACATTGAGCTTCAGAAAGTGCCCCGCCGGGAGCCCGGGATGGAGCCCTGGGAGATCATGATGTCGGAATCCCAGGAGCGGATGCTGATCGTGGCCCAGAAAGGCCGCGAGGAAGAAGTGCTCGGGATCTTCCGCAAGTGGGGCCTTAACGCGGTGGTGGTGGGTCGCGTTACGCAGGACGGCATCCTGCGGGTGCGAGACAACGGCGAGGTGGTGGCCGAGGTGGATGCCAAGACGCTGGCCAGCCCGCCGGTCTACGAGTTGCCGTGGGAGGAGCCGGAGTATTACCGGCAGGTGAGGGAGGCCGATCTGTCCGGCCTGGCCGTGCCCGGGGACATGACCAAGGTTCTTCGCCGGCTGCTCTCATCACCCAATGTCGCCAGCGCGGAATGGGTATATGAGCAGTACGACCACATGGTGCAGACCAACACGGTCGTGGCCCCGGGTGGGGATGCGGCGGTGCTCCAGTTGAAGGGGTATGCGCAGGGCATCGCGGCGACGACCGACGGAAACGGGCGCTACTGCTACCTCGATCCCTACCTGGGGGCGCAGCTTGTGGTCGCGGAGGCGGCCAGGAACCTGGTGTGCGTGGGCGCGGAGCCCGCGGGTGTGACCGACTGCCTCAACTTCGGCAATCCGGAGAAGCCCGATCGGTTCTGGCAGTTTCGCCGATGCGTGGAGGGACTCGCGGACGCCTGCCGCGAGTTCGGCCTGCCCGTCGTCAGCGGCAACGTGAGCTTCTACAACGAGACGCCCGACACGGCGGTCTACCCCACTCCGGTAGTCGGGATGATCGGCGTGCTGGAGGATGTTCGGAAGCACTGCACGGTCGGGTTCAAGCGCGCCGGCGACGTCATCCTCCTGCTGGGCGAGACCGGCAACGACCTCGGCGGCTCCGAGTACCTGAAGCTGGTGCACGGGCGTGTTGCGGGAAGGCCTCCCGCGCTCGACCTGGGCCGGGAGAAGGCCGTCCAGGCCGTCTGCCTCGAGGCCGTGCGGCAGGGCCTGTGCGCCTCGGCGCACGATTGCTCAACTGGCGGGCTTGCCGTCGCGCTGGCCGAGTGCTGTATCTGGGGCCGCGTTGGGGCCCGGGTGGAGCTTCCCGAGACGGATGCCGGCCTTCGGATGGACGCGCGGCTTTTCGGCGAATCTGCCTCTCGCATCATCATCTCCGCCCGGCCGGAGGACGCGCAGCGAATCCGCGCGGCCGCCGCCGGCCGTGGCGTGCCCGCCGCGGTGATCGGCGAGGTCGGCGGGGACGAGCTGGTCATATCAGCAGGGGGAACCCGCCAGATCGCGCTGGGCGTCGAGGAGATGGAGGCGACCTGGCGGGGCGCAATCCGGGCCCTTATGGAGCAGTAGCCACCGGGCCCGGGAGGGCTGTCCGGGGCCGTTGCGGCGACAGGGAATGTCGGGGAGCCGGCAGAAGGCAAGATCGGCGGGCCGGGCAGGCTCGCCCCTGTCCTGCGTGTGGTCAACGGCCTCTCGTGAGCTGCCACTGGCGGCTCGGGTGGGGCCGATCGGGGAAACGAGAGCCGAATGGAAGCACACGAACGTTGTCTGGCTTGCCCAAAGGCGCGCGAGGCGTGCGGGGTCTTCGGGATCTACGCGCCGGGGGAAGACGTCGCCCGGCTGACATACTTCGGGCTGTTCGCACTGCAGCACCGGGGCCAGGAGAGCGCCGGCATCGCGGTGTCGGACGGACGGGAGATCAGCGTCTACCGCGAGATGGGCCTGGTCTCGCAGGTCTTCGACGAGGCCACGCTGAGCCGGCTGCGCGGGGACCTAGCGATCGGTCACACGCGCTACTCGACGACCGGCTCGACCAGCCTTGCCAACGCGCAGCCCATGGTTGCCGAGTGGCGCAAGGGCCGAGTTGCACTCGCACATAACGGGAACCTCGTGAACGCGGTGGCGCTGCGGCGGGAGCTGGAGCAGGCCGGCGTCACGTTTCAGGCCAGCAGCGACAGCGAGGTGATGCTCCACATGATCGCTCGCGAGGCCGACCGCACAGGCTCGGTCGAAGACGCGATCGCCGCCTGCATGCCGCGCTGGCAGGGCGCCTATTCGATCACCGTGCTCACCGAGGACAGCGTCATGGCCGCCCGCGATCCCTACGGGGTCCGGCCCCTATGCATCGGCCGGCTCAACGGCGACGACATCCTGTTCGCCTCCGAGACCTGTGCGCTCTCGGTGGTGGGCGCGTCATTCGTGCGAGAGGTAGAGCCGGGCGAACTGGTCGTGGCGAACGGCGACGGGATGCGCGCGCGGCGGGTGATGAAGAGCCCGCGCCACGCTCTCTGCGTTTTCGAGTTCATCTACATGGCTCGCCCCGACAGCACCATCGACGGCCACCTTGTGCATGAGGCGCGCCGCCGCCTGGGAGCGCAGCTCGCGGTGGACCAGCCGGCCGACGCGGACGTGGTGATGCCCGTGCCCGATACCGGCTGGCCGGCGTCGATCGGCTATGCAGAGCGCTCCGGGCTGCCTTTCGGCGAGGGCCTCATCAAGAACCGCTACATCCCGCGCACCTTCATCCAGCCGGACCAGCGGCTGCGGGAGATGGGTGTGAAGATCAAGCTGAACCCCCTCCGGGAAGCGCTCGCAGGAAAGCGGATCGTGCTGGTGGACGACTCGATCGTGCGCGGCACGACCAAGCGCGGCATCGTGCGAATGGTGCGCGAGGCCGGCGCGCGCGAGGTGCATGTCCGGATCACCGCGCCGCCCTACCGGTGGCCCTGCTACTACGGAGTCGACACGAGCAACCGGTCCGAACTCATCGCGGCGCGCGCGAGGTCGGTGGAGGAGATCCGCGAGGCGATCGGGGCCGACAGCCTCGGCTACCAGTCAGTGCAGGGGCTCCTGAAGGGGCTTGGCATCTCCCGCCGGAAGCTCTGCATGGCCTGCTTCACCGGGCGATACCCGATCCCGATTCCCCGGGACCTCAAGCTTAGCAAGCTCGACCTGGAGGAGGTTACGTGGTCAGGCGGCGAGGAACGGAGCGCAAGCGAAGCGCCGGCCCCATCACCTACCGAGACGCAGGAGTAGACATCGCCCGTACCACCGAGGGCCTGGAGCGGGCCAAGCCACTGATCCGCTCCACCTTCACCCCTCAGGTCGTCACCGACATCGGGTCCTTCGGAGCGATGTTCTCGCTTGCGGACTGGGCCGGGCGTGACACCCTGCTGGTGACCAGCGTCGACAGCGTGGGCACAAAGGTGATGGTCGCGGCAATGATGGGCCGGCATAACACCGTCGGCCAGGACCTGGTCAACCACTGCGTCAACGACATCCTCGTCCAGGGCGCCCGCCCGCTGTTCTTCATGGACTACATGGCCGCCAACGCGCTTTCCCCGGACCTCGTCGAGCAGCTTCTCGAAGGCCTGGCGGCGGCCTGCCGCAGCGTGGGATGCGCCCTGATCGGCGGCGAGATGGCGGAACTGCCAGGGATGTACAAGGAGGGGGAGTACGACCTGGTCGGATTCGTCGCCGGTGCGGTGGAGCGCTCGCGGGCGGTCAACGGCCACGCCATCCAGCCCGGTGACGTCCTCATCGGCCTGGCCTCCAACGGGATGCACACCAACGGATACTCCCTCGCCAGGAAGCTGTTCTTCGAGATCGCCGGCCTGCCGGTCGATCAGTACGTGCCGGAGCTGGAACGCACCATCGGCGAGGAACTGATGCGCGTTCACCGCTGCTACGCCCCCGCCGTTCTCCCTGTGCTCGCCGAAATGGAGGTCCGCGGCATGGCCCACATCACCGGGGGTGGGCTGCCAGACAACGTGGTTCGCTGTCTGCCCGAGAACCGCCGGGCGGTCATCGAGCGGGGCAGTTGGCACGTGCCGGCGATCTTCGAGCTCATCCAGGATCTCGGGCGCGTGCCGGAGCAGGACATGTTCCACACCTTCAACATGGGCGTGGGCTTTGTCCTTGTCGTCGCTGAAGAAGTCGCCGACGCGGTCGCGTCACGGCTGTCGGCCGGTGGCGAAACGGCCTATCGGATCGGCCGCGTCGAAGAGGGCGCCCGAGAGGTCGTGATCGTGTGAGGGGGGAGGCGGGCGCTTCTGAGCCGAACCGGCCGCATTGTGCGGGCGCGGCAGGAGGCCGGAGGGAGATGGCGAACCAACCACACTGGCAGACGGCTCAGTCGCGGGTCAGGGGGTAAGTGAGATTCACGGCACAGTCATCCGGTGCACCTGCGGGCACCGCATCCTTCGCAAGGACGTCATCCAGACCGGGCTCTACCTGAGCATCATGGGGCCGGGATATGTGTACGTCCGCTTTCGCTGCGGCCGGTGCCGGCGCGTCGGCGAGCACCTGGTGCCCCAGACGGAATGGGACCCATCTGTGCTGGAGCCGGCGGCGGCCAAGTGCGAGCGCGTGGACGAGGAGCGTTTCGCCGAGATGGGGGACATCTCTCCGGAGGAAGTGATCGAGTTCCATTACGCGCTGGAGCGTCTCACCGCGGACCCCGAAGAGGAGACCTAGCGCGGTTCTTTGAGCACCGGACCGAAGACCGAACTTGAGCGCGGGGCGCCTCCAACAGGGAGCGCCCTGCGGCGCAAACGCCCGGCGCGAGGGGCGTACATAGCGGCCGCCGCGCGCGCCGGCTGGCAGGTCGGACGTGAGGTCTCGGCGCGCTTCGCCCGCGATGGCTGCAGGCTCATGGCAGCCGCGCTGGCCTTCTGGGGGCTCCTGTCGCTCATCCCGCTTGGCGCCCTGGCTGTCTCGGTGTTCGGACGGGCGCTGGGGTCCTCGGCTGTCGCCGAGAGGCAGATGGCCGACCTCCTGCAAGCCCTTCTGCCGATGGGCGCATCGGGGATCGAGCAGGCGATCCGACACTTTCCCCAGCCCCGCGGTAGCTGGTTCGTCGAGGTGGTCAGCGCGCTGGGCCTGCTGTGGGCCGCCAGCCGTCTTTTCCACACGCTGGAGGACGTGCTCACCCGGGTGTGGTCGGGACACGGCGCGGGCAGGACCCTATTCGCCCGCAACTTGGTTGCGCTGGCGGCAACAGTTGGCTCCGGCATCCTCTTCCTGGTGATCACGGTTGCCACCGCGGGCGCGGTCGCGCTCCGCAGAGGCGTGCTCGCGGCCCTTCCAGCGCCGGCCTGGCAGGCGCTGCTGTTTGACAAGCTCGTGCCCGTCGTCGCCGCCTGGGCGATGTTCGCCCTCACGTATCAGTATCTGCCGCAGGGGCGAGTGCAGTGGCGCAAGGCCGCCGCCGGCGCCCTGGCCGCGGCCGTCATGTGGGAGATCACCCGCGTCGTCTTCGCCATGCTCGTAAGCCGCAGCGCCACCTACGGCCGCCTGTACGGCTCGCTGGCAGGAGCCGTCGTCGTGGTCGTGTGGATCTACCTGTGCGCTACCATCCTGCTGGTCGGCGCCGAGATCGCCGTCGTGCTGCAATGCTGGGCGGCCGACCGCGCCGGGGAGCCTTCATGTTCCGCCAACGGGCTTTGACGGCCCTGGTGGGCATACCTATCACGCTCGCCGCCATCTACCTTGGCGGATGGTATCTCGCCGGGCTGGTGGCCCTGGTAGGTGTCGCAGGCATGCGGGAGTTAGGACGCATCACCGCGGCAGCCGCGCTTCGGGAGCCCGGGGCCGCGGCATCCGAGGGGGCACTGACCGCACTCCCCGAAGCCCCTCTGTTCGTCTGGGCGCGCCGCGTCTTCGTGTCGGTAGGGTATCTGTTCGCACTGCTGCTCCCGGCCATCTACACGCTGGACCAGGGATCTCGTCTTGCCGAGGTGGGGATTGCCGCGGGGGCGGCTGTTGGCCTCGGGATTGCGGTGGGGGCGGGACGACGCGGCACTGCGGTGCAGGTCAGCGCGCTGGTCACGGGCGTCGGCGCCCTCGTCACTCCCGCGCTCATCACGTACTGCGTTCGACTGCGCGGGCTCGGCGCTCGCTCGGCGCCGTTGTGGGGCCATCTCCCTGCCGGCGCGGCCTGGCTGTTCCTCGCCTTCGCTGCGTGCTGGGCGGCCGACACCGCGGCGTACGCCGTTGGGAAGAAATGGGGCCGGCGCAAGCTGTGGCCCGCCGTGAGCCCCGGGAAGACGGTCGAGGGGGCGATTGCTGCGCTGGCGGCCTCGATCGTGGTGACCGCATTCTTCGGCGCGTTGGCGCGGCTGCCGCTGGGCCTGGGGATGGGACTCGGCGCGATCCTGGGCGTGACGGGGCAGATCGGCGATCTGGCAGAGTCAAAGCTGAAGCGCTGGGCCGGGGTGAAAGATTCCGGCGCAATCCTGCCAGGGCACGGCGGCGTCCTTGACCGCTTCGACAGCCTGCTGGCCAACGCTCCGGTCGCCTACTACTATCTCCGGTCCCTCGCGGGAGTGTGACGGCCTGCTACCTGCCGTCGGCCAGCCGCTGGACAAGGTAGCCGGGCAGGCGCGCCGCCCTCATCTTCCGCTGCACCGCGGCGATGTCGTAGGCGACGCGGGTGACCTCGACCACTCTCGCCTCGGTATCCCACACGCCGAAGCTGGCGTCCGGGTTGCCATCGCGCGGCTGGCCCACTGCTCCCACATTGATGATGTAGCGCAAGTCGGGGTCGAGCACGACGCGGCCTCCGGACCAGAGTGAGACCTGATCGCAGAAGCGCGTGTGCCGACGCAAGCGGTACAGCTCCGCCACGTGCGTGTGCCCGACGAAGCACAGCGAGTCCGACAGCGCATCAAAGCACCCGAGCGCCTCCCGCGGGCCCGTTATGTAGTCCATGGGCTCGGGCAGCGACCCGTGCACCAGAGTCGCGCCCGCCACTTCCAGCGTCATGGGAAGCGATGCCAGGTACTGCTTCTGCTCCGCCGAGAGCTGCTCCGCGGTCCAGATGATCGCCTCCCGCGCGTAAGGGTTGAACCAGTCCTGGTCGTAGCGGCCGCATGCGGCGAGGTCGTGGTTCCCCACCACCGCCAAGAGGCCGGGCTGCTCCCGGAGCCGTTCGAGGCAGGCCGCCGGATCGGGGCCGTAGCCGACGATATCGCCGAGGCAGAGCAGTCCATCAATTCGGGGAAGGGCCGCGAGGACGGTCTCGAGGCTCTCCAGGTTGCCGTGAATGTCGGAGACGAGACCGTAGATCATCAAGCAGGCTCAGCCATGCGCTGAGGCTATTCTATGGGCACGCACAACAGCTGTCAAGGAGAGCGACGCAGACCCCACCGGCCTCCGCGGGGGCCGGCGGTCCTCCGGCGACGCTCAGGATGACGCATCGAGGCGCCTGCGGGCAGCTTCGAGGAGCTTCGCAGGGGAGTCGCCGTCGTAGGGGTAGCTTGCATTCGCGTAATCGAGCCCCAGCTCGGTCCGATCGGCCCTGAAGCGCTCGCACACCCTGTCCACTGCCGGCGCTGGCAGGCTGAAGATCACCGCGAGTTCGTTGGGCCCGGCGCGGAACACGTGGTCCAGCACCCGCAGCCGCTGGTAGATCCGCGCGGCAGCGCGGCTGAGGTCCCTGGCGCTGGGCTCGCCGTTCGCGCCGTGCAGACGGAAAACTGTCAGCGTCAGCGGCGCGTTCAGCTCTCTCGCGCGCTCCATCTCGCGGCGCAGGAACCGGCCAAGGTGGCTGGGGCTGAAGAGGCCCGTCTCCGGGTCCACGAACGAGGTCGCTGGCACCTCTATGCGCGAACCGGAGTTGCCCATTAGCAGGCTCTCCTCCCGGCCCACATCCACCAGCAGGTCGCGGATGCGCTCCAGTGCCCGCCGCAGGATCCGCGAGATCCGGCTGGCGCTTCGCGCAACCTTGGCCGCGATCTCCCGCTGGGTGAGGTCTTCATAAAAGAGCTGGCGCACCGCAAGGCGCTCCAGCCGGGGGATGCGCGACAGCAGGCTGTCCGTCAAGAGTCGGTCGACGACACGGTCGGCGAAGTCGCCTGCGGCTTCGTCCGAGATGTCCTCAAGGGCGAGCGGTTCCATGAGCTCCTCGCCGACGCGGCGCGCCGGGTCATCACGCCCGGCGGCCTCGTCGGCATCCGCGCGGAGCTGTCCGAGGAGGCGGCGCCGCCGCCGCAGGTAGTTCTTGATCGTGCCCGAGATGACGGGATATGCGTAAGTCGAGAACTGCAGTCCATACTCGGGCCGGAAGCGCTCGACGGCCTGTATCAGCCCCAGGCAGCCCTCCTGGATGACGTCATCGAGCGCCTCGCCGGACAGGGGCGCATACCGCGCCGCCAGATGGTGAACGAGCGCCATGTGCTCCAGCACAAGGGCATTGCGAATCCCCACATCCCTGGTTCTTCGATACTCCAGCCAGAGGGCTTGGCTCTTGTCTCTGACGAGGGTGTCCACGCCATAACCCGGGCACAGCGGAAGCGGATGGGCCGTGCGCGCGCCCGGCCCCCGCAGTCAGGATCTGCCCACGGGTTATTCCATAGGGGTCAGGAACGGCTGAGATAGGCAAGCGCCGCGCGCGAAGGCGGCCGCCCACAGGAGAGCGGCCGCGCCCCAAAGCCTGGAACAGCGACGCCGGACAAGCTATGCCCAGCGCTCTTCCTTCCATGGGTCGGCCCCGTTGCTGTAGCCGCGGGTCTCCCAGTAGCCGAGCTCTTGCTCATATGTGAAGCGGACCCAGCGCACCCACTTGGCGGACTTGTACGCATACTTGTGGGGCACGACGAGCCGCAGTGGGAAACCGTGCTCGGGGGCGAGATCGCGGCCATCCAGCCCCCAGGCCAGGATGACATCGGGATGCATCAGGTCACCAACCGGCAAGCTCGTCGTGTAGTCGCGCTCGCATCCAATGGTTGCGAAGCGCGCGCGTTCCGTCGGCGACGCTGCCTCCGCCAGGTCCGAGAAGCGCACTCCCTCCCACGCGCAGTCCATGATGCTCCAGCCCTCCACGCAATGGAAATCCGAGGTCGCAATGACGCGGGGGAAAGCACGGACCTCATCGTAGGTCAACCGCAGCGGGGTGAGGACCTCGCCCTCCACGCGCAGGTCCCATGTCGACCGGTCGAAGGCCGGCACGGCGCCCATGTGCAGGGCCGGCATGCGGTCTATCCACGTCTGTCCCGGCGGCAGCCTCGGTCTCTCGTCCATGAATCGCCTCCTGGCGGCCGGCGTCACCCGGCCCGCAGTGGGTACCGACCGGCCTCTCGGGCCGCCTCAAACATGGCGACTACGTTTTCGACGGGCGTTCCGGCCTGGATGTTATGGATCGCGGCGAACACATAACCGCCCCCCGGGCCGAAGACGGCGATGCGCTCGGCCACCTCACGCCGCACGTCCTCGGGCGAGCCGAAGGGCAGGGTGCGCTGGGTCTCGACGCCGCCGCCCCAGAACGTGATGCGGTCGCCAAACTCCCGCTTCAGGCGCGCGGGGTCCATCTCCGCGGCCGACGTCTGAACCGGATTCAGAATATCGACGCCGGCCTCGATGAAGCTGGGGATGAGGTGGTAGATTGAGCCACAGCAGTGGTAGAACGTCTTCCACGGCGTGTTGGCGTGGACCCAGTCGTTCATGCGCTTGTGGAAGGGTAGATAGATCTCGCGGTAGAGGTCCGGCGAGATGATCTCCCCCCGCTGTGTGCCGAAGTCTGTGCCGGATATGTAGATTGCCGCGATGCGATCGCCGACGGCTTGGCGGTAGGCCGCGAGATCGTGCATGGCCACCTCCGTCTGCCGCGCGAAAACCTCCTTGATGTACCAGGGGTGGGTGATGTGCGCGACCAGCCAGTCGTCGAAGTTGCGGATGCCCTTGGGCGCTTCGATCTCCGGCGCGAGCACCTTGGGCAGATCGCCGAGCGCACCCTTGCCGAACACGCCCAGCAGCGCGAAATCCGTGCTGCGGTACAGCGAGTCGGCGACGGCGGCGATCTGTTCCAGCTCCTCGTCAGTGAAGGGAACGAACTGCTCGGCAAACTCGTCCGGATCCAGCCGGTCCCAGTCGATCGGCTCCTGACGCGGGATGATGTCGAAGTAGAATCCGTCCTTCGGCATGCGACCGCTGGGCCGCTTGGCCGTGTCGCCCCCGGGCGATACGAGCAGATCGCCGTTGTCTGCCACCCGGTAGGCGAACCCGCCCGGCACCAGCACTTCCGTGCCGTCGAACGTGCGCCAAGGCTTCCATCCCTTCTGCGCGATGCCAAAGGCCCCCACGGGGGGAAAGACGCCCATCACATCGCAGCCAAGCTTCTCCAGCACCGGGATCTCGACCTGGCCCAGCATCTGGATCAGGTCGGCGACCTTCGGGGGCCGGCCGTCGACGCCCAGTGCCAGGCGCAGCCGCGCGTAGGTGGTCACCATGATGCCGGTGACCACGCTGCTGCCCAGGTCGATGGGAACCCGGTCCGGCTCCTCGTGTGCCAGGGCCTTCGCGACGCGCTCCCGCGATGTCATCGACGCGCTCCTCGGCCGGCCCCAGGTTCAGCGAACCGACGGCCAAGCCCTGGCGGCCCAGGCCTCCATGTCATCGTAGTTGTCCCGCCAGGTTGTGTACATCGCCCCCGTGATGCCAGGCAGACCCTCGCCGGCCTTCAGCCACTCGTCGATGATCCACGTATCCTGGTCGTAGTAGCCGGCGAGAACTTGCTCGTGGCCCCGCGCCGCGAACCAGCTCAGGTTCTTCCCCCGCAGATGGTTCGCCCAGTTCACGATGCCGACCTCCGGCGGCAGCCCTTCCCACGAGCCGGCCCACGTTCCGTTGACCAGGTAGTAGTCGTCGTGCGCGTTGTGCATGGGGTCGAACATGTCGGACCAGACCCATATCTTCGCGTCCGGCCGGATCTCGTGGATGATCTCGACGCAGCGGCGCGCGTTATCGGCCAGCAACTGCCCCGGCGTGAGGCCGCGGCTCTGGCATGCCTGGTCCCAGTTTGCCACCCTGATCTCGTCGTGTTGCATGAAGAACGCCGACGGGTGCAGGATGTCCTCCACACGCTGGACCTGCCGCCGCAGAATGTCGTACACCTTCGGGTCGCTGAGGCAACACATCACCTGCGAATCGCCGATGACGATGGAATGGTAGTAGCTCACGCGCAGGCGCTCGCCCTCACGGATCCGGCTTCCGTCGGTCAGGTGGATCACTGGCGGCTCGTGGTAGACCTCCCACGGACGCAGAAGCGGGTCGCGGATGGGCTCGAAATCACGCCCCTCCTCGTAGACCACGCCGCCCTCGCCGCGTACGGTGAGCGGGCAGCCTTCCCGGCGCAGGACGTTCATCAGGCCGATCTCCTCGAGCCTCACGTCATCCCACCAGAGGCGGCCCTGCCCTCCGCCCCAGGATCCGATGTAGATGCGCGCCTCGTCCCACTGAAGCGTGTTGAATACCACGTGGTACTGCGTCCAGTCCTGGGTGCGCGCGACGCTCGGAGAGGCCCAGCAGAGCTGACGCTCTTGCTCAGTCGGCGCCAGGATGGCAATGCTCACGGAGCCCGGTCGGTCGAAGTCCTGTGTCTTCACCCACGCGCTGAGGTGGTACTGGTGGAACGGCTGGAGCTTCACGGTGCGCACGATGCGGCAGTGACCATGCTCCGGGCTGGCCTCGGCGATGTGCTCCATGCGGGCGGAGGTGCGGCCTCCGTGCACGACCTCGTGGTCGGCGAAGATGCTGCCGCCGGCGTTCTCCTGCCAATCCCAGCCCAGGAACCGGTCCCCCTCGCAGCGCTCGAAATCACCCCCCGGCAGCGACGCGGAGGGGTCCGGCTCCAGCCTGGCCTCCCCGCCGCGGGCCACAAAGAGAGCGTCCTTGACCGGCAAGCCCTCGGCAAGATTCGGGTCGACGCCGAGCACCGATCCCGAGTAGCCGATGGGCATTACGGCCGGGATCAGGTCCAGACCATTGCGCCTCGCCTCGGCCTGGAGCCGGCGCAGGTTGGCCGCGTACCCGGGGTCTTCATCGAGGTCGTAGAGATGCCAGTCCGAGAGCACGATGGCGTTGTAGCCCGCGGCCGCTGCTCGGGGGAGCAGCGCGATCGTCCGCTCGAGCGCGTCCGCGTCCCGCATGGTCCGCATCACAAACAGCCACCGATGCGCCAGTCCGTTCGCGTCGCCTGAGTCGGTCGCCAAGCCCAGCGCACCTGTGACCACCGCCAACAGCGCCAGTCGTCCAATCGTCATCGTCAGCGCCCCTCTCACATCAAGCTCACCGGGCTTCCGGCCTGGGCGGAAGCCCGCGCCCTCAGCGCGACCTCGGTGATGGTCACACAGTCGTCAAAGGGGATGAACGGATCCCGACGCTCTTCGATCGCGGCCAGGAAGTCCGCGAACAGGTTCACCGGCCCTGGGAGCGACAACTCGCGTGGGCCCTCGTCGGCCGTGATCAGGGTAACCTTCCCCTCGCGCGCCTCGATAACGCCGCGGCCGCCCGCGATGCGCAGTCGGTCGTCGCCGTGCGTGGGCGCCGCCGCCGGGCGGCAGTAATCGAGATGCGCGGCCGCCAGCGCGCCGTTGTCCAGCCGGGCGATGACGCACCCGGTGTCCTCCATCTCGCCGATCTCCGGGTGGGCCACGTTGGCCGAAAGGCCATACACCTCCGCGAACTCTCGGCCGGAGACCCAGCGAATGAGGTCGAGGGCATGGATGCCGATGAACGGGATGATGCCGCTGAACGTCTTCCGGCTCTTCTGCCAGGCTGGGCGCTCCCCCAGGCGATAGGACTTCTGCGCGCCGCACTGGGCGATCTCCCCCACTGCCCCGGCCCGCACCGCCTCCCGCATGGCCAGATAGGGCGGCTCAAGCCGCATCGTCAGCAGCATCGTGGCCGTGATGCCACTGCGCGCCACCGAGGAACGCACGCGCTCCAGGCCAGCCAGGTCCATGGCGAGCGGCTTCTCGGCGATGAAGTGGATCCCGCGGCCGGCGCACGCGGTCAGCACGTCGGCTCGTTCGCCGTCGGTTCCCGCCTCGACCACGATGTCCGGGCGATGGTTTGCCAGCAGCTCTCGCCAGTCCGGGTAGGCCCGCGTCTCGCTGCTCGCACCGGGCAGTTCCCGGACGCCCGCGAGCGCCTCCGGGCTGTCGTCGGCGACGGCCGTGAGTCGGACGTCCGGCAGCGCCCGAAGGGCGTCCAGCACGACGTACTGGTGCCCCTTCAGGCCGATTAGAGCCAGCGAGACGGGCATGTCTACCCTTTCTGCGACGGGACGCGTCGACGCGGAGGCTCGATGGTGACCTTCGTCTGGCGCGGCCGCGACGGCATGGGCTCGATGATGGCGGCGAGCGCGGACTCGACCTTCTGCATGGTCTGCGGCAACGGGATGCACTCGAGCACGATATGCAGGCGCGCATCCGCTCGCCCCGACTCGAAGTGAATGCCGAAGACGAGCCCCGCCTCTTCGACCACGCGGTCCATCTTGCGGGTGATCTCGCGGGCAAGGTGGTCGGGCAGGTACTCGCAATCCGTCACAAAGTGTGTGTGAATCCAGACTTCTTCTCGCCGCAGGATCTTCATCGGGTCACCTGCGCGGTACCTCTGGGCCGCGCGCCCCGAGTGTTCTGCCTTCGCTCGTGCCTCACCTCCCCGGGCCGCCCGCCGCCCCGTGCTTCCGGCACACATGCGGTGTTGCAGGCCCGCACCGGCCGGTGGTCGAATAGGCCGCTTGGCGATGTGAGGAGCACCGGTGGCCCCGCAAGATCCAGCAACGCAGGCGGGCGCGGCCGCGCCCGCGCGGTCGGCTCGTTCCCTTGTCACCGTGGCGGCGGTCGTGCTGCTGGCCGTCACCGCCGTGATGGTGGGCAAGTTCCTGAACGGCGACTTCAAGGATGCCGAGGTCTGGTATGACGCCGGGCGCCGCGTTCTGGCCGGCGAGTCGCTGGCGGGGCTTCCGCAGTACCGCTATCCGCCGACGTTTGCCGTGCTCGTCTCGCCCCTCTGTGCGCTCGGCTTTCCCGCCTTCTTTTTCATCTGGTACGCCATCAACGTGGCGCTGTTCGGCCTCTCTCTGCGCCTGAGCGTCCGCCTGGCTGGTGAGGAGGCAGCCGGCGGCGACCTGCGCGCCTACTGGTTGCCCGTAGTGCTAACCGCCGTCTTCGCGATGGACAATCTGTTCCTGGGACAGACCAACATCCTCGTCATGGCCTGCGTGTACTGGGCGCTCCTGGCTTCGTTTCGGGGCCGCGATTGGCTGGCCGGTCTGCCCCTGGGCGCGGCCATCGCGATCAAGGCGTTCCCCGCGCCTCTCATCGTCTATTTTCTCTATCGCGGCCGGCTCCGCACCGTGGCCAGCACTCTCGCGTCCATCGCGTTCTTCCTCCTCCTTGTGCCTGCGCCGGCCCGCGGGCTCGGGCGCAATTGGCGGGAGGTCAGGGCCTGGGGCCAGCGAGTTGTGATGCCCTATCTGTCCAGAGGCGAGGCCGGCGACTGGGGACAACACAGCCTCGACATCGGCAACCACTCGGTACCCGCGGTGGCGCGCCGGCTGCTGAGCCGCGTCGACGCGAGCGTCGCGGTGCGCAATGACCGTCCCCTCTACGTGAACGTCGCGAACCTGTCCGAACCGCAGGTGAACCTGGTCGTGCTGGCGGTCTTCGGCGCCCTGGGCATCGGCTTCGTGGCCGCATCGGGGTGGCGGCCGCCGCGAAGCCGGGAGGAGAAGGCCGTGGAGTATTCGCTCGCGATCCTGCTCGTGATCCTGGCGTCGGCCCTGTCGTGGACGTACTTCTTCGTGATGCTGTTGCTACCGCTGGTCACCGCGGTGCGCCTGCTGCGAACCCCCCGCCGAATCGGGGCTGGCGCGGCGTGGGCGCTGCGGGCAGCCCTGGGGCTCCTGGTGATGGCCGTGGTTCTTCTCTCGCCGTCCGCGCGGTTCACGCAGTACGTCCGCGCGGCGGGCAGCCTGTGTTGGGCAACCGTGGCCCTGTTCACCGGGCTGGCGTTCGCCCGGCGAGACCTGCGCCGCGCCGAGGCCGCCGCTACACGCGGCCCTTTGTCACAAGCGCAACGATAACCCAGATGCCGCCGTTGAGCTGGTCGCCGACGATGAGCCCGATTGCCAGCGGCACCATGGCGCGGTAGAGACGGAGGCCTCCGTAGCGAATCACGAGCGTCTTCCACGCCCAGCCGACCAGAAACGGCATGTAGTACCAGTGCATCCCCCAGCAGTTGGCCGCTATGTACCCGATCGGGTGGAACGGCCACCACCAGAATCGCAATCGCATGATGCCCAGGATCGCCGCCACCGCGGCGCCCGCGGCAACCGCGGCGATCGCGCCGGCATCGGGGCCAGTCGGATTCTGCAGGAAGGTGAAGATGCGCTCCCCGTCGTTGCGGGTCTGCCACGAGGGCCAGCCATAGGCGCCCCCCATCGCGAGGTTGAAGTACCCGTAGTGGTAGATCCCCTTGAGCACCACGATCGCGCCGCCCGCCAGCGCAACCAGGAACCCGGCCACCA
>Ga0123519_10004588_pt1 | contig 22265 bp, 16 predicted proteins | sample YelNatPaOPRAMG02_FD_87396 | JGI IMG/M metagenome (GOLD analysis project Ga0123519, IMG submission 87396) | Hot spring microbial communities from Yellowstone National Park - Yellowstone National Park OP-RAMG-02 (version 2) | ecosystem: Environmental > Aquatic > Thermal springs > Hot (42-90C) ...
AATAAACAGCTTCAGGTACAACACTTTTAATTGCCTCATACATCTCTGCACTCGCCCTGGTGCCAAATACATTATTTTCCCTTTCAGCCAGCACCCTGAATATTTCTTTGACCTGCCCGGTAGTTTTACCCGAACAGTAAACAATTTCGGGATAACCTTTTCTTATCTCCCTGTGATGGTCAAGCTTTGCAAAACCCAGGTCGGAGTAAGGAAAATATTTCAGAATTTCAAGTGCTTCTTCTACACTCTTTTTGCCCGATCTTACATCATTAAGCAATTGTTCAATTTCGCTTATATTCATACCATATACAATTATAGCAATTTATATATAAGACCTGTTTATTCGATTTCACACAATATCCATGCTTCCGCTCCTGTAACCTTCAAGATCTATTGTTATGTATTTGAAACCTAATTCTTTTAATCTTTGAATAATTTCGTTTTTTTCAGAATTACTGACGAGTTTTTCAATGAAGCCCGGTAAACATTCAATCCGTGCAATTTCACCATGCTTTCTGACTCTTGTGCCGTAGTAACCTTTTTCAAATAAAAATTTTCTGCTTTTTCGACCATTTTTATGTCTTTTTCCGTGACGTCTGTATTGTAAGGTAATCTTGTAAGGAGGCATGCCATTGATGGTTTGTTCCAAATATCGAGCCCCGCTTCTTTTAATGCTGTTCTTATATCTTCTTTGGTCAGGTTTGCTTCTGCCAGCGGACTTTTCACCGAAAGCTCTGAGAGAGCCTTAAGTCCTGGCCGGTAACTTTTAATGTCATCAAAATTTGTTCCATCAACCACAAATATAAAACCGCTACTGGCTGCAAACTTAAGAATCTGGTTGAAGATGTGTTTCTTACACCAGTAACATCTGTCAGGCGGGTTGTTTTTCACAATATCCGGGACTTCGATTTCAAGAATTTTGTGTTCAATTTTATGTTTATTACAAAATGCATTTGCTTCATTAATTTCATATTCAGGTATATAGATTGTTTTTACAGTTACGGCAGCCATCTTCAACTCTTTAATCCTCGAAGCCCTGTATACAAGAAAAGAACTGTCGACACCTCCTGAAAAGGCAATTAATAGCGGATTCAGAGCCGAGAGAATTGAATCGAGATTTTTCAGTTTATCCTTCAGATTCATTTATTTCCTGGTTATGTAAGTCAAATATAATGCTGTTGTATATTTCTTTCAGAGGTTTCCCCGTTTCTGATGCTATTTTGCGGCAATCTTCATATTCAGGTTTAAAAGAGACTTCTTTACCTTTGTAGAAAGATCTCTTGAATGTTACTGGTCCATACCTGGTTTGAACTGTTTCGAAAGTTCTTAAAAGGGTCTCCTTTTTGAATGTGAAACTTCTGATGCCAAGAGTAGTTGATTCGGTAAAGATTATTTCCTTTAATGCATCATCCGCATTTTTTTCGCATATTACACTTAATACTGTTCCCGGCCTGCTTTTCTTCATTATGATATTGGAAAGAAACACATCTGATGCTCCTGCATTGAAAAGCTTTTCAGAAATGTAATCGTAATGCTCCGGATTCATGTCGTCAATGTTACATTCCATCAATATAGCTTCATGTCCTTCTTCTGATTGTTCCTCTGATTCACAAAGAAAAACCCTCAGAATATTAGGTACTTCCGGATGGTCTTTCTGTCCTATTCCATGCCCTGTTCTGAGAATTTTCATATTAACAGGTTTGTTGAATACCTTTCCCAGAACAGAAATAATTGCTGCACCTGTGGGTGTGGTTGCTTCAAAATCGACACCTCCTTTTCTGATGGGAGTATTCTTAAGTAATTCAGCTGTTGCAGGTGCCGGTACCGGAAGTATACCATGCTCGCACCTTACCATTCCTCCACCTGTCTCAATAACCGATACATGTACTTCGTCAACATTAAGAGCATGATAACAAACTGCTGCACCAACAATGTCAACAATAGCATCAATTGCACCCACTTCATGAAAGTGAACTTCTTCAACCGGAATTTTATGCACCGAAGCTTCAGCTTCAGCAAGTCTTCTGAAAATCTGTCTGCTGAGATCCTTTATCTTTAGGTCGAGGGCTGACGAGTCAATAATCTTGTAAATGTCTGAAAGATGTCTGTGTACATGTTCGTGCTTTGTCTGAACTACAGTAACTTTCGTTCCGAATATCCCGTGCCGCTGGTCACGGGTTATTTCAAGTTTCCAGCCTCCGAGGTTTAATTTTGAAAGTTCACCGTTCAGATATTCCGGGTCAATACCAAGGTCAATCATTGCTCCCAGGTTCATATCTCCACTTATTCCGGAAAAGCAATCGTAATAAAGAATCTTCATTGAAGCTGATGATTATGGTTACGTCTTATATAACAAGTTAACGCTTGTAAAGTTAATAGTTTGTAACAATTAAAATATGTTAAAAAAAACCGTTTTCATCTCTCTTGATTAAGATATGTGGTAATAAGATGAAGAAAAAAATGTATTTTCGCATGAAAATTAAGAGAAAAAAATCAGAGTCATATGATGAAGCGAAGAGATTTCATAATTAAGTCAGCGGGTGCGGGTATTGCAGCCGGAGCTGCGTTTAGTTTGGGCGGATATAAAAGATTCATGGTTAACGCTCCTGAAAATCAGCCGTACGACCTTGTGGCAATTATGGGAGGTAAACCTGAAGCAATGTTTGATCTTGGCATTCAGGAACTTGGAGGAATGGGAAAATTTGTTTCCAGAGGTCAGAAAGTGCTGGTTAAACCCAATATAGGATGGGACAGGACTCCTGAGTATGCTGCATGTACAAATCCTGCCCTTGTAAGAAGAATTATAGAACATTGTTTCAGTGCCGGCGCAAAAGAGGTTTATGTCTTTGATCATACTGTTGACAACTGGGTGAACTGTTACAGGAATTCGGGCATAGAGAAAGCGGCAAAAGATGCGGGAGCCAAAGTTGTCCCTGCTAACACCGAGAACTACTACCAGGAAGTCTCTATTCCTGGTGCAAAAATTCTGAAAAAAACCAGAGTGCATCAGATATTGCTCGAAACAGATGTGTTTATTAATGTTCCTGTGCTGAAGAACCACGATGCCACTCATATGACCTGTGCAATGAAAAACATGATGGGTGTGGTGTGGGACAGGGCATACTGGCATAGAAATAACCTGCACCAGTGTATTGCCGATTATGCATTGTACAACAAAAAGCCTGTTCTGCATGTTATTGACTGCTTTAATGTGATGACAAAACATGGTCCACAGGGGGTTTCAAAGGAAGATGTGGCAACTCTTCAATCTCAGATAATTACTACCGACTGGGTAGCCGGTGATGCAGCAGCTGCAAAAATGATAAAACTCGACCCGCTGAAAATTGATTATATTAAGATTGCCCACGACATGGGAATTGGCAACATGAACCTCGATTCCTTGAATATCCGGAGAATCAAAATGTAATTAGGAATGAGTTCAACTATACTGAAGAAAATACGGCAAGCGATTGCTCTTGCCATTTTTATTGTTTTTTGTGCAATATTTTTCGACTTCCGCCATCTGATACCTGAAAAATATTTCGATATACCCCTCTGGTTTCAGTTTATACCATCGGCAATAAAATTCGTTACTGTCGGAGCAGTTGCCGGATTTGGTTTTTTAGCAGTATTGCTCCTGACTGTACTAACCGGCCGGACATACTGTTCATTTCTGTGTCCTTTAGGAATATTACAGGATCTGTTCAGTAGAGCAGGGGGAAAATTCAAGAGACGGTTCAAACGTTTCGGTTACAGGAAACCTCATACGGTTTTAAGGTATACATTGCTTGTATTAACGGTTCTGGTGATCAGTTTCGGAGGGATATACATACTAAGTCTCCTCGATCCTTACAGTATTTTCGGAAGGTTTGCCACTTATTTTGGTAAACCTGTCGTTATGGTACTGAATAATCTTCTTTCAGTGATACTTGAAAAATTCGATGTATACACAGTGGCTCATACGCAGATATCCCTGTTCAGTCCGGTTTTATACATAATTCCTGCAATATTTCTTCTGCTGGTAGGTATTCTGTCCTTTACAAAAGGAAGGCTTTACTGTAATACCATATGTCCTGTTGGAACTTTGCTTGGACTGGTCTCAAAAATTTCCGTTCTCAGAATAAAATTTGATGAGTCCAGGTGCACCAAATGCGGGAGATGTGCTGTTGCATGCAAGTCGTTCTGTATAGATTTTCTCAATAAGAAAATAGATAATTCACGTTGTGTCGAATGTTTCAATTGCATCAGGAGTTGTCCGGATAAAGCATTATCTTACGGACTGGTAACTACCGGAATAAAGAAGGATACACCTGATGCTGAAAAAAGAAAATTTCTCGGAGGGCTATTATTATTTCTTACGGGGATATCTATTAAGCCGCTGGCTCAGGAAGAGACTCAGAAGGTTGAGCATAAAGCTTCAACAGTGAAGGAAAACAAAACTTGTCCCGTGGCACCTCCCGGATCAACAAGTATTGAGAATTTTACCTCCAGATGTACGGCCTGCTCATTATGCATTTCAGCCTGTCCGAATAATGTACTTGTGCCATCGCTTGTACAATATGGAATAACAGGTATTATGCAGCCACATATGGATTATCACAAAGGATTTTGTGCTTACGAGTGCACAAGATGCCTTGAAGTTTGTCCTGCCGGCGCAATACTGCCCCTGGGTCTGGAGGCCAAAAAACTGACAAAAATTGGGAAGGCTGTTTTTATTCGCGATAACTGTATTGTGGAAACTGAACATACTGCCTGCGGAGCCTGTGCCGAAAGCTGCCCGACAAAAGCCGTGCACATGGTGCCTTTTATCGGAAATCTGACTATACCCGAAACAAATGATGAAATTTGCATAGGATGCGGTCACTGTGAATTTGCATGCCCTGTAGTACCTTATAAAGCAATATTTGTTGACGGCCTGCCTGCCCATAAAGCAGCAAAGAAACCCGAAAATGTCCAGACTGATCTCAAACACGAAGATTTTCCATTTTGAGCTTAAGCAGGATATGTAATTTCGGGCTCTGAAACCGGATTTTATCTCTAATTAACTTATAAACCATGCAGATATCACATATTGAACATATTGGAATTGCGGTTGCAGACCTTAAAGCAGCTGTGAAATTTTATGAAGAGGTTTTGGGCCTGAAATGCTATAAGATTGAAGAGGTACCCGACCAGAAGGTGAGGACGGCATTTTTTATGGTGGGGCAGACAAAAATTGAACTTCTGGAGTCAACCGATCCGGAAGGACCTGTAGGGAAATTCATTGAAAAAAAGGGAGCAGGTCTGCACCATATTGGCTTTTCGGTGCAGGACATTAAAGAAGGTATAAACCATGCAACCATGAATGGCGCTCAGATGATAAACATTGAGCCTGTTAAAGGTGCTGATAATATGCTGGTAGCTTTTCTGCATCCTAAATCAACCGGGGGTGTACTGATTGAAATATGTGAACAGGATAAAACAATCGAACCGGAATAATATTTCTTTGCCGTAAAAAAAGTTTCCTTTTCAATATAACCTGTACTAAGTATCTGCTGTTTTTATTTTTCTTGTTTGTCGGGAATATTATGAAGTATATCAATAAGCAGTTGCCAGAATCTCTCCACCGATCCGATATTCAACATCTCTCCGGGTGTATGGGCTCCTTTTATTGTAGGACCAATTGAAATCATGTCAGTGTTTTTGTTTTTCTCATATATAAGCCCGCATTCAAGTCCGGCATGAATCGCTTTTACCTGAGGTTCCGTACCAAATAGTTTTTTGTATGAGGATTTTGCAATACCAAGTATTTCAGATGATGGATCTGGTTTCCAGCCGGGATACCCGTTGGATGAGTAAACTTCACATCCGATTGATTCAAAACATTTTTTAATACGTTCCGATATTTCTTTTTTCTCTGTTTCAACTGAACTTCTTTGAGTTGTAACAATTTGTACAACATTTGCGTCTACAAATCTGACAGAAGCAAGATTCGTGGAAGTTTCAACCAGGTCTTCCATTTCCTCCGACCACTTTATAACTCCGTGAGGGCATTCGGCGAGTGCTGTGAGCAGTTTTACCTGACTTTCCGGATCCATTAAAGTATCAGGAACAGAAGTCTGTTTTACAGAAAGATTAATACCAGGTTCAAGTGAACCATATTTCATTGTAAGCGTCTTAAAATAGTTACTTACTTCCGTTTTAATCTGTTCGTTTAATTGTGGATTTGTAGTTATGATTGCAATGGCTTCTCTTGGAATGGCATTTCTGAGATTGCCACCGTTAAAAATGTGGAGGCCAGCCTTATATTTACCGGTCAGTTCTAACAGCAACTCCGACATTATTTTTATTGAGTTACAGTATCCTTTGTGTATTTCATCTCCCGAATGTCCGCCATGCAAACCGGTCAGTGATATTTCGTATGCCAGAGAGCCCTCAGGTACTGGCACGGCAGAGTATTTCAGAGTTGCTGTAGTGTCCATACCTCCTGCGCAACCAATAAATATAATGCCCTCGTCTTCCGAATCGAGATTAATAAGAATCTGCCCGGTGAAAAAATCCGGCTTCATGTATATTGCACCTGTCATTCCTGATTCTTCATCTACGGTGAAAAGACATTCTATTTTACCCGTTTTAAGAGACCTGTCTGCCAGAAGGGCGAGTTGTACAGCTATTCCAATTCCATCGTCGGCACCAAGTGTTGTGTTTTCAGCTTTTACCCAGTCACCGGAGATTTTTGGTATTACCGGATCAGTAACCCAGTTATGCGGGTAGCCCTGTAAAGTTTCACCAACCATGTCCATATGGCTCTGGAGAGTGACAGTTTTCTTCTTTTCAAAACCCGGTGAGGGAGGTTTTATGATTAATATATTTCCGCTGGAATCTTCAGATGCCTGCAAAGAGTTTTCCGATGCAAAATCGAGCAGGTATTTTCTGATCTTTTCTTCATGCTTTGATGTGCGCGGTATTCTGCAGATCTCTTCAAAATATTCCCACACCCTGTGGGGTTCCAATCCACTCAACAATCTCATTTATTATCAGTCACTTTAATTAAATTAAAAAAGCAAAGATATGGCAAATATTATTCTGAAATAAAAAAATGTTAAAAAAATGATAAATTAATACTCTATAAATGGACTTATTTATCAGCTATTACAACTGATTAACCAAGTTTCATTCTTTCCACCGCTTCCATATTTCTTTCGTGTGTGATGACTTTAGCCACAGGCGTGTACAGATAATCAATCAGATCGGCATATTTTTCGGTAATTTTGCCTCTGATGATTTTCATGGTGGAGTTCATAAGTCCGTTTTCTTCGGTCCATGCTTCATCCAGCACGCCTATTGCCACCGGTAGCCATCTTTGCGGGAACATTTTTCCGTATTTACCTGTTGTGCGGTATTCATTTATCTCGTTTTCTATGAGTGTCAGAACGGCACGTTTTCCTTCATCTGAGTCAGCCGTAAGTCCTTTTTCTTCAAGATAGGTTTTAAGAGCATGCTGGTTTGGAACCACCAGTGCTACAGTATAAGGTTTTTGATTATTATACAGCATGCACTGGTCAATATATTTCGACTGTTCACTTATAGCCTCTTCAATGCCTTCGGGACTGAACTTTTCCCCGTCGTCGGCTATGAGCAGACTTTTGTAACGTCCGAGTACATAAAGGAAACCGTCTTTATCCATATATCCCATATCTCCTGTATAAAGCCAGCCGTCTTTTATTGCCTCTTTCGTAGCCTTTTCATTTTTCCAGTAGCCATACATAACATTGCCGCCCCTGATAACAATTTCACCTTTCTCTCCAGCCGGAAGTTCCTTACTGTTTTCATCGCATATTTTAAGGTCAAGGTTATTCACAAGCACACCTGAAGAGCCGAGTTTATGTCTTTCTTTTGAGTTTGATGAAATTACTGGAGATGCTTCCGTAAGTCCGTAACCCTGAAAAACCGGAATGCCGAGAGCATAAAAGAACCTCTGTAGCTCAATATCGAGCAGTGCGCCACCTCCTACAAAATATTCGAGCTCACCGCCAAAAAACTCACGTATTTTACTGAAGAGAATTTTATCATATAAATTTATCAGGGGTTTATAAATCTTTTGAATGCCTGTACCTTTGTTATATCCTTCTTTGTTATAAGCATATGAAATTTTAAGTGCATGATTGAACAGCAATTCGGTGAGTTTTCCTTTTTCATGAATGGCTTTTTCGATATTTTTTCGGAAGTTTTTTGAAAGAGCTGGAACACTGAGAAGAATATTGGGTTTGATTTCTTTAAGACATGAAGGTATGTTGCGAAGGGTTTCCATAGGAGTTTTGCCGGTCTTGACTGCTGCTATGCTGGCACCTTTCCCCATGAAAGCATAAATGCCGCATGTGTGTCCGAATGAATGGTCCCATGGAAGCATAAGCAGAGTTTTAAAGAAAGGCGGAATATCCATCAGGGAATATGCCTGATATACGTTTGTGACATAATTTCCGTGGGTAAGGATTATCCCCTTCGGATCAGCAGTTGTTCCGGAAGTGTAACAGATATTTGCAAAATCGCTGGGTGTAACGCTTTTGTATATTTTTTCGAATTCTTCATAATTGCCTGGTTTTTCAAGCCATTCTCTTCCGATTTTCTTGACTTCATTGAAATGTATTTCATTCGGCAGGTATTCTTCCCGTGCATCAAAATGAATAATCTTTTCAACACCCGGGCACTCGTTAATTATCTCTTTAAGTTTCTGATACTGTATTGAGGAGGTCATAACCATCCTTGATTCAGAATGGTTAAGTCTGAACTTTATTTCTTCTGGATTAAGCTTCACTGATAGCGGCACGTTTACAGCTCCTGTGTATAAAACGCCCAGTTCACCTATTACCCAGCTGTTTCGTCCTTCTGAAATAAGACTGACTCTGTCACCTTTTTTAATTCCGAGATTAATCAATCCGGCAGCAAATTCATGTACCTGCTTTCTCACTTCACTATAGGTCATCCCTTCATATTTGTCTCCGGGCTTTTCCCATAGATATACATTGTTACTGAATTTTTCAACGTTTTCTTCAAAAAATTGTACAAGTGATTTCATTTTATGATTCTTTTGAATTAATAAAATGACTTTTTTAAACTAAAAACAGGTTCTAATATACAAAATTCGTGAAAAGATTAAGGTTATTTTTCCGGAAAGGCTGGCAGTTAATTATTATTTCAGACTAATTGGTTCATAACTTAGGATAATTCAATTTGTTATATTATTCATTAATTCGTATATTTGGTATAAAAGTTTAAAGGATTAATTTAAATCATTGTTTATGAAAAAGTTATATATTTTTCTGATTCTGCTTATATTGATTGCATTTAACTCATGCAGATGGTTTAAGGGGAAAGGCATATTTGGTAAAAAGGTTGATACTATGGCAGTATGGCAGGCAAGGCAGGACAGTATAAGGATTGCCGATTCACTGAAAGCCGTTCAGGAAAGAATTGCACTTGAGAATCAAAGGCTTGAACAGGAACGGCTTGCAGAACAACAAAGGCTGGAGTGGGAAAGGAAATACAGGTATAATATTATTGTAGGCAGTTTTATTACTCCTGAATATGCCAGAAATTGCCTTTCTGAATATCAGGCAAAAGGCTACACTAATGCCAGGATTATACCTCTTGAAAATACGAGGTTCGAAATGGTGTCTGCCGAAGCTCATGATAATTTCCGTACAGCAGTCAACCGTCTGAAGCAGTTCCGGGATACAGTGGCATTTGATGCCTGGCTGTACGTTTTCAAAAAATAGAGTTTTTCAGGGTTTAAGTATTGTCTGTTCCCTGTCGGATCCTACCGATACCAGAGTTATAGGTACATCTGTCTCTTTTTCAATAAATTCGATATATTTTTTAAGAGCAGCAGGCAGGTTTTCGTAGTTCCTCATCAGGGATATGTCTTCCTGCCATCCCTGAAATTCCTTATAGACTGGTTCTGTTTTGTAAATTTCGTAATCAAAAGGCACTTCCTCGGTTATTGACCCGTTAATTTTGTATGAAGTACAGACTTTTAAGGTTCTGAATCCTGATAATACATCAGCTTTTGTCATAAAAAGGCGCGTTACGCCGTTAATCATTATTGCATATTTAAGAGCGGGCAGATCGAGCCATCCGCATCTTCTGGGCCGGCCTGTTGTAGCACCGAATTCAGCTCCTCTTTTTCTGATTTCTTCTCCTGTTTCATCTTTCAGTTCAGTAGGGAAGGGGCCGCTGCCTACTCTTGTACAGTAAGCCTTGAATATACCAAATACTTCTCCGGTTTTTGAAGGCGGAACCCCAAGTCCGGTAAATGCACCGCCACTTATAGTGTTCGATGAGGTAACATAGGGGTAGGTGCCAAAATCAATATCAAGCATTGTTCCCTGAGCACCTTCAGCAAGAATTCTTCGGTTCTTTTTAATCAGTTCATTCAGTAAATATTCACTGTTGACAAGTTTAAATTCCCTCAGCAGTTCTATTCCTTCAAACCACCCCTTTTCGTAGTCAGCCAGATTAAATTCGAAACCATAAGTGGCTGCAGTTCTGAGGTGCATCTCAAGATTTCTTTTGTATAACTCTTTAAAATCTTTCCGGATTATATCTCCGGCCCTTATTCCGTTCCTTGCAGCTTTGTCGGTATACGCAGGGCCTATTCCTTTGAGCGTAGAACCTATTTTTGAGCTACCTTTCATCTGTTCATATGCTGCATCGAGAATTCTGTGACCTGGCAGTATGAGATGAGCCCTCTTTGATATTAACAGCCTTTTTTTTATTTCTTCGCGAGGAATGCCAAGTCCTTCAACCTCCTCCCTGAAAACTGCAGGATCAAGCACAACGCCGCTGCCTATCAGGTTTAATTTACCTTCCCTGAATATACCCGATGGAATAAGATGTAAAACATATTTTACATTATTGAATACAATTGAATGGCCGGCATTTGGTCCACCTTGAAACCTTGCTATTAATTCATAATCAGGACTTAATGCGTCGACAATCTTCCCTTTACCTTCATCGCCCCATTGCAAACCAAGCAAAATATCTATTTTCATTTTAGAAGTGCGTGTTTTAAAAATGCTTTCCAAGTTACTAATAAATTTATATCAGGAATTGTTTTATGATATCTTGTTGATAAATGTGAACAATGTTTTTCTTAAATGTGAACTCTTAATATAATAATTTTATGATTCTTGTATGATTATTTCAGCTTTGAAATATGAATAAAATTTTCTAACTTTACGTTAGAGTTTCATAGAAAATTAAAAGCTTAAAAAATGAAAAAAGCAGTTTTAATTTCGTTAGTGGTAATGTGTCTGTTGGTCGGAACAGGACAGATATATTCACAGGAAACCTCATCTCCCGCCAGGGAATATAAGTTTACCGTTAAAACAAACCCGCTTGCAGCACTAGGTGGACCTTTCTGGGTAATTGTTATTCCGGTTACGGGGGAGTATAAGGCATATTTTGAAACAAAAATCACAAATAAGACTGCGTTTCAGATTGGTGCAAGTTATATCGGCCCAAGTGTTTTACTAAACCTTGATGAAATAACAAAAAAAGAAGATGGTGAAGAGATCGAGGGTGTTAAAACAAGCGGTTACCGGATTCAGGGTACATTTAAGTTTTTTATAAGCAGAGACCTTAATGCACCCGAAGGCTTTTATCTCGCACCAAATATATCGTATGCAACCGCATCAATAAAAAACAAAGCAAAACCTGATGACAAAATAAGCGGAACAAAGCTGAACATAAACGGATTCCTGGGTTATCAAATGATTACTTCAGGTGGGTTTACACTTGATATTTTTGCAGGGCTTGGTTTTGTTTCCAGAAAATATGAAGTTACGGGAGATTTTGATCCTGAAGACTTTAAAACCAAAAGCTCCATATCGGTGCCGTTTGGTATAGCATTCGGTTATGCTTTTTAACGAAAGCATTGAATCAGAAACGTTAAAATACCCTTTTTTAATATTCCATTAACCGGAAAGGAGATTGCAGGTTATTTGTTTTTTGCCTTTTTATCAGAATCAGCTATAACTCCATAAATATAAAGGGAATGAAATATTGGCCTGAAATTGTTAAGTTCACAGGCTGTCTTTATTATTTCATTAATGCGTGGATCGCAGAACTCAATTACCCTGCCTGATTCGATGTCTATCAGATGATCATGCTGACTGCACTGAAAAGCTTTTTCATAATAAGAAATATTCTTGCCAAACTGATGCTTTATCACAAGGTTTGAATCGAGCAGTAGATTTATTGTATTATAAAGAGTTGCCCTGCTGACCCTGTAATTCTTGTTTTTCATTGAGATATACAGCGACTCAATATCGAAATGCCCCTCACGGCTGTATATCTCCTCAAGGATGGCATACCTCTCGGGTGTTTTACGATATTTTCTCTTTTCAAGATATTCTGTGAATATCCGGTAAACAACCTTTTTGGTATCTTCGCCTGTCATTTATTGTTAATTAGGAATTAATATGCAAATGACGTAACATTTATCCTGATAATCATAGCAGATTTTTTAAAGAGTCTCTTCCATAAAATTTTCAACCCTCCTCACTTTCTCCACTCCCTTAACATTTGATATTTTCATTATCAGATTGTTAAGGTCTCTTGTATGATGAACATATAGATCCAGCGTTCCCTCAAAAATTCCATCGTGAACCGATACATTTATGTTTCTAATGTTCACCTTCAGTTCATCTGAAATAATGTTAGAAACATCTTTGATAAGCCCGATTCTGTCAATTCCTGAAATGCTGATTCGTGCAAGAAATGATGCAAGTTTATGCATTGTCCATTTAACTGCTATTATCCTGTTGCCTTCGCTCGACATCAGTCTGACAGCCACAGGGCAGTTGGGTTTATGAACAATTATTATTCCTTCAGGTGATAGATAACCGGTAACTTCATCACCGGGAATGGGATTGCAGCATTTTGCAATCTCATATGTTTTTTCCTGACTCTCGATATTTTCGCGAAGCAGGAAGGGATTATTTTTATCGAATTTTACCTGTGTTAAAGCAGCTTCAGTAACAGTGCTGCCCGTATTTTCTTCAGCTTTTTCTTTTCCCGGACCAATAAGCTTCAGATCCCAGTATTTTATTATGTTCTTTGCCGGATTCTTTCGTACTATTTTTTTCAGATTGTCAAGAGTGATAATACCAAGGCCTATTTTGGAATAGAGTTCTTCCTTGTTTGTCACATCATAATGGATCATGATTTTTTTAAGTGTTTCTGATGTGGGGCTAAGGCCGATTTCATTCAGTTTTTCTTCAAGTATTGTCATTCCTTTCTGTATCCGGTTCTTTGATTCGGCTTTCAGGGCGTTTTTAATTGCAGCTTTAGCTTTGGGAGTATGTACGAAATTAAGCCATTCCTTTTCTGGAGATGCTTTGTCGGATGTTATGATTTCGACCTGGTCGCCGCTGTTAAGAACTGTATTAAGAGGCATCAGCTTGTAGTTGATTTTTGCTCCGATAGCTTTGTTTCCGATTTCTGTGTGGATTTCATAGGCAAAGTCGAGTGCAGTGGATCCTTTTGGAAGGGATATCAGAAAACCTTTTGGAGTAAATACCATAATCTCTGAAGAAAAAAGATTCATTTTGAAATCGTCAAGAAACTCGGCAGGGTCCTCCAGCGGATTCTCCAGTAATACCCTTATTCTTTTGATCCATTTGTCGAATTCGCTTTCCTGGGAATCTTCTCCTTTATATTTCCAGTGGGCCGCATAACCTCTTTCAGCTATTTCATCCATTCTGGTGCTGCGAATCTGGACTTCCACCCATTTACCCTCAGGGCCCATTACAGTAACATGCAGTGCCTCGTACCCGTTGGGCTTTGGACGGCTCAGCCAGTCGCGGAGCCTGTCGGGCTTGGGAAGGTAAATGTCGGTAATCAATGAATATATATTCCAGCATTGAGTCTTTTCCGATATACCCGGAAGAGGTTCAAAAACAATACGTACAGCGAGTATGTCATATATTTCCTCGAAGGGAATATTTTTGGACTGCATTTTTTTCCAAATCGAGTAAATTGACTTTGGCCTTCCGGTTATTTCGAATTTATAGCCTGCTTCGTTCAATTTCTCGATAATGGGCATGGAGAACTTATTTATCAGTGCATGATACTTTTTTTCATTATGCCTTAACTTTGCCTGAATCTCTTCATATATTTTAGGATGCCTGAATTTAAAACTCAGGTCTTCAAGTTCGGTCTTTATTGCATATAGCCCGAGACGTGCTGCCAGCGGAGCATAAAGGTAAATTGTCTCACCAGCTACCTTTATCTTCTTGTTTTCAGGCAGTGAGTCAAGTGTCCTCATATTATGAAGCCGGTCGGCTATTTTAATGAGCAGCACTCTCAGGTCATCAGAGATAGTCAGAAGCATTTTCCGGAAATTTTCTGCCTGAAGAGAAGGTGGAATATCGGTACTATAAGTGTTTGAAATTTTTGTGAGCCCGTCAACCAGAGAAGCAATCTTGTCTCCAAAATCCCTTTTAACGTCATCGAGACTATACTCTGTATCCTCAACTACATCATGGAGAAGCGCCGTAGCAATTGATTTTGCACCCAGCCCGATTTCCTGATTTACTATTTTAGCAACTTTTATCGGATGAAAGATATAAGGCTCACCCGACTTGCGACGCATATTCCAGTGTGCTTCATTGGCTACCTTGAAAGCTTTTTCAATAAGTTCCCTGTCTCCCGGTTTGTTACACCTGTAAAGATTATTTATCAGAGACTCGTATTCTTCCCTGATAAGCTTTTCGTCCTCTTCATCGAAAATATCCTTTTTCCTCATATCCGTGCCTCAAATGCAAATATAGTGCAATTAACTATTTGTTGTCATTACGGATAAGATTGGTATTTATACAGGCTCATCCGTTTCTGATAACTGTAACGGTACCGCTTTTCTGTATTGTTTTACCCGATGGAGAGATCAGTTTCAGATACCACAGATAAACGCCTGACGGAACAGGCTTCCCTGTCTTCTGTCCGTCCCACGAAGCCTGCCAGTCGGATGTTTCAAATACTATATTGTTTTTTGTGTCGGTGATAATTAACCTGTATGAAACCGGCACAAATGACAATACAGGCCTGAAAAGGTCATTAATGTTGTCATTGTCAGGGGTAAAAGTGTTTGGAACAAAAACTCTTTCCTCAGCCGGAAAACATACACTGTTTGACCTGCTGCTTCCTGAAATACCAAGGTCGTTAAGCGATTCATTTGCAAGTATATAAAAACATACTTCAGGACCTGTTATTTCATACATTATATCAATATATCTGATACTCAGGGAAGAATCGGAAGCGAACAGGGATGCGAATTCACCATACCCTTCTCCGAAATCTGCAAGAATTGACTGATTCATAATTCCACCACGCCATCCCCTGTAAAGATTCCACGACAAAATCAGGATATCTCCGGTGTATTTTAGTTCTGCTGCAATATTTGATGCAATGTTTGAGTATACTGTCGGGATACCGCAATTATTTATTGCCGATATGCGGTAATAATATTTTCTGGAAACATCAGCTTCATTGTCAGTGTACCTGATATTGTTGTTTCCATAAATTGTGAAATCTTTCACAATGGAATAGTCAGCATCACCTTCTTTTTTTCTTTCCAGCCTGAAATTTCTGACCTCCGACTCCGGGTCGAAAGTAAATGATAGAAGCATTTTTCCGTTTTCATCAATTGTTGCATAATCTGCATTTATCCATCCAGGGTCTCTCTGCATTTTGACCTGAAGGCATCGCTTATTCGATGAAGATTTCCTCCCGTCTTCAAGGAGGGCTTCGGATATAATGCAATAATTAACCGAATTTCGGATATTATTAAGCTCGAAATTATTTATGCCGGGATTAACTTTTCCGGCTTCATAATAATTTCCACCGTTTTCTGAGACCATTATTCTGTACTCAATAACTTTAAGGGGGACAGACTCATAGAAATTCCAGGATATATTTAGCCTTCTTCTGCATGTATCAGCAACCGCCTCTGCAAATATTGAGGAAAGTGGATTTGACAGGGGGCTTACGTTGCCTGCCGTATCGAATGCTGCTATAACGTAAGCTTCAGATCTGAACCTGGCTCCTGAACCTGTATTGATATAACTGTTTGCATTGGGGTTAAAGAGAGTATCAAAAGCAAATCCTTCGCCGTTTTTAAAATTATATATCACATATCCTGCCACATCAGATGAAATGCTTTTTTCCCAGAATAATTCGGTAAATCCGGTTTCGGGTTGGACAGTAACCAGTGTAAGCACCGGTGCATAGGGCGGATCATTATCGGCCTGCCCGTATGTTTTGCTGAAAACTGCACAAATAAGAAAAAGTGTAATATTTAAAAGCCTGCGGGTCATTTTTCCGGTCCGGCAATTACTGTATAGAGCTCATCTGTATCATAATACGACCGGGCAATATGAATTATTTCATCAGCAGTTATGGATTTTATCTTTTGAGCCATTGTCTTATAGAATGACATGTCAATACCCGATTCCCATGCCAGCCTGAAACTCTCCGCAGTTGCAAAGGGGCCGTCAAACATCCGTACAAGGTCACTTAACATATAGTTCTTAACCATTTCTAATTCTTTCTCTTTTACGGGTTCTTTCTGGAGTAGTTTTATCTCCTGAATTATTTCTTTAACAGCTTTTTGAGTATATTTTTTCCCGACTTCGGTGGCGATAAGAAGATAACCTGCAAGTTCAAGGGAAACAAGATATGAATATATACCATAAGTATACCCTTTATCTTCCCTGAGGTTTTTCATTAATCTTGAACCGAAATACCCTCCAAGTATTGTATTTACAATCAGCAGGGAAATAAAGTCCGGATTGGATCTTTTAATTGTCTGGGAGCCTATGCGTATTGCAGATTGCACGGCTCCTTCTTTCGGAATGAAGAGGTTTCTTTTCTTCTCACCGTACGGAAGGGGAGGGGTTTTTTTGCGGTCCGACGGAAAGTGCTCAATACTACCAAAATAATTATCCAGAAGCTCTTTTGTCTCAGGCGGAGTTTTCCCCGAGACAAATAATGTCATTTCCTGCGGTGTATAATATCTTGAATGAAAATTGCGCAGATGAACCGGTTTTATTCTGAGGAAGTCTTCAGCACTCAGCCTCAGTCCATAAGGATGGCTTTTTCCGAATATAGATTCAAAAAAATGTTCAGTCGCTATGGTACTGACTTTTTCCCTGCTTATAATAAATCCCTGTAATCTCCTGTTCATCAATGTTTTAAGTTCATCCTCCGGAAACCGGGGATTGAATATAATTTCCCTGCACAGTTCGAGTGCTTTATTAAAATATTTGTTGAGAAATATTGCTGATATTATGGTTAAATCCCTGTCGGTTGTGACGTTGAATGTAATTCCGTAATAGTCAAGTATGTGATTTATCTCATTGGCAGTCAGATTTTCAGAACCACCTTCAGTAAGCATCCGGGCAGTAGTAGATGATTGCAGGGCAATTTCTTCAGATGTAAACCCTGCCCTGAATACAAAATCAATTTTGGTAATCTCTTCATTTCCACCGTCAACAATATAAGCAGGAACTTTATTTGATAAAGTTATTTTTTCCGGTTCGCTTATAAACTCTATGTTTATGGGATTTACCGGAGGTTTAACCGACTTTTGATTTTTCATAATTTTTTTGTTCCAGAGATTTTATAATACAATGTGTTACAATTTGTCCGGTCAAGGTATTTTACTGCAGCATCTTTTACCATCTCTGCGGTTACATTTCTGTACATATCAATTTCGCTGTTAATGAGTGATGCATCACCAAGTACCTCATATTGTGACAATGCAAGAACTCTGCCGAGGATGTTTACCTGGCCCATTATATGTTCAGCTTCAAATCTGTTTTTTACTTTTTCCATCTCTTCATCTGGTACTGTTGTATTTTTCAGTTCTTCGATGATATTATTCAGTTCAGCTTCTGCCTTTTCGTAACTGACTCCGTTCATGAGCCTGCCCTGAATAATCAAAAGTCCCGGATCGAGATCACCGGTTAAATATGAATTTATACTGCTGAAAAGCTTTTTTCCCCTGATCAGTATTTTATGTAACCTGCCCGATTCTCCTGCTGTTAATATATCTGTAAGCAGATCGAGCGTGAAAAATGAAGGTTCTTTTCTTCCGCAAACGTGCCATGCCTTATAAAGGGCATTTGCCGGAACTTTTCTTTTGACTGTAAGTTTTCTCTCAGTATTCTGGGGAGGTTCTTCAGGTAAAGAGACGTGATTAACTTTACGCATTCTGATTTTCCCGAACCATTTATCGGCAAGTTTAAAAATATCATCAGCTTTTACATTTCCTGCCACTGCCATAATGCAGTTGTTAGGAGAATAATATGAGTGAAAGAAGTCTTTAATGTCCCTGAGAGTTACTTTTTTAATATGTTCTTCTTTCCCGATGGTTGGCCAGCGGTATGGATGTACTTTATAGGCAAGCGGCCGTAACAGTAGACTTGCATCGCCGTATGGCTGATTCAAATAAGACTGCCTGTACTCTTCCAGAACCACCATCTTCTGGTTTGCAAGACTCTCTTCGGTGATGTTAAGTCCTTTCATCCTATCCGATTCAAGCCAGAATGCGGTTTCAATATTTACTGCCGGTATTGTGAGATGGTAATTTGTAATATCACTGTTTGTAAATGCATTGTTTTCTCCTCCCGCAAGCTGAAGCTGGTCGTCAAAATCATGCACACTTTCGGAACCCCTGAACATCAGGTGTTCGAAAAGATGGGCCAGACCTGTAAGTTCCGGATCTTCGTTCCTCGCCCCAACCATATAAACAAGACTTACCGCTGCAAGAGGGGTCGAGTTGTCTTCGTGGACAATTACTCTTAAGCCATTATTAAGGCAGCACTTTTTGAAATCTATCATCAGGCAATAATTTGATATCAGTACGGAGAAAAATCAGTTAATATGCAAACATACTAAAAATATGATTTTTCATTGTTTATGTTTCTATATTTGCACTGTCATGAAATCTGCGGGGCAAATAAAGAACAGTGTTCAAAAAATTGTTACGCGGCTGAGCCAGACGCAAATTATTTATCTGTTGAGTTTTGTTGTAGGATTGCTTGGTGCGCTGGTTGCCTCAGCAATGAAAAACACGATAAGTTTTACTGCCGAACTGGTTTATTCCAGCTTTAACCCCCACAAAGAGTTCCTGTTTTACTTTATAATTCCGTTTACTGGCGTTATCCTGACTTACTTTTTTGTAAAAACATTTGTTGCTGAAAATATCAGTCACGGCATAAGCAGGGTACTTCATGCCATTTCGAAGAAAAAGAGTTATCTGAAAGCCAAAAATATATGGGCATCAATTATTGCAGGGACGGTAACAATCGGTTTCGGAGGCTCAGTGGGAGCAGAGGCTCCTATTGTACTTGCCGGTTCATCAATTGGTTCTGCAATAGGACGTTTTTTCAATTTAAATTACCGCCAGATTACTCTTTTGCTTGGTTGCGGTGCAGCAGCTGCTATATCAGGAATATTCAAAGCCCCGGTCGCCGGAATAGTTTTTACCCTTGAAATTCTTATGCTCGATCTTACCATGTCTTCTGTTGTCCCTCTGCTCATTTCATCAGTCACCGCCGCAACAGTAGCCTGGATGTCAATGGGAGATAAGGTTCTCCTTTCTTTTTCGGTGAAAGAATCCTTTACTATCAGCAATATACCCTGGTACCTGATTCTTGGATCTTTTACAGGACTTGTTTCTGTATGGTTCTCAAAAATGACAATGATGACCGAAAAACTCTATAACAAAATAAGCAATCAGGAAATTAAACTGCTGGCGGGAAGCTCAGCACTTGGCATTCTTGTATTGCTTTTTCCGGCTTTTTTCGGAGAGGGATATACAGTGGTAAAAGGTCTGCTCGACGGTAATGAGAACGTATTAAATACCTTTATTTCTGTTTTTCTGCCCGACAGGTGGTGGACAATTCTTGTTATATCAGGGTTGATAATTTTTCTTAAAGTCTTTGCAACAAGTTCTACAAATGCAGCAGGCGGTATTGGAGGAGTATTTGCACCTGTTCTTTTTACCGGAGCAGTATCAGGCTTTTTTGCTTTTAAAATAATAACTCATTATTCAGCGGCTGAAATACCGGATAGCGGGTTAATTCTTGCAGGGATGGCGGGTATGATGGCAGGAGTGATGCATGCCCCTCTTACAGCAATTTTTCTGATAGCTGAAATAACAGGGGGATATGACCTGCTGATACCCCTGATTATCACTTCCACAATTTCCTACATAACAGCCAGGGCATTTACCAGGTACTCAATTTACCATGTACAGCTGGCCGCTCAGGGTGAACTGATTACCCACCATAAGGATAAAGCAATACTTGTTATAGCTGACTGGAGAAAAGATATTGAAACTGACCTTATATGTGTTAAACCTGATGATACACTCAGGGAACTTGTTAAGGCAATAAAGAGGTCAAAAAGAAATATCTTTCCTGTTGTTGATGAATACGGAATACTTGAGGGTGTGGTACTTCTCGACAATGTGAGAGAACTTATGTTCAATACGACTCTTTACGACAGGGTTCATGTGAGGGACTTAATGAGTATCCCTCCAACTTATATCGACAAAGCGGAGAATATGGCGTCAGTTATGGAAGCATTCGATAAGACAGGGGAATGGAATCTGCCGGTTCTCGATAAAGGTTTATATGCCGGTTTTATCTCAAAAGCAAGAATTTTTTCAACATACAGGGATATGCTCCTTCAGATGTCAGAAGATTAATTATGGAATATGTAAATTTCAAAATCTTTCGGTTAAAATTGCATTTTATATTGATGATTTTTTTTCAACTTTGATTCATTTACTGGTTTTAAAAATGAATTGTTACATTGAGTGCACAATCCAAAGAAAAATCAAGGAAAATCAACCTGAAATAGTAAATTGTGTAATGAAAATTACCATGAAGAAGCATAATATTGTAACAAACTGAATATTAATTTAATATAATTCATAATGAAAAGAGACGAAGTAATTTTTGAAATTATCAGTAAGGAATATGAACGCCAGGCAGGAGGTATAGAGCTGATTGCTTCGGAAAATTTTGTGAGCCGGCAGGTTCTTGAAGCAATGGGATCTGTATTAACGAACAAATATGCCGAGGGCTATCCCGGGAACAGATACTACGGAGGATGTGAGTTTATTGATATGGCCGAGCAGGTGGCAATTGACAGGCTGAAAGCTCTATTTGGTGCAGAATATGCTAATGTTCAGCCTCATTCAGGTGCTCAGGCAAATATGGCTGTTTTTATGGCATATTTAAAACCCGGAGATACATTTATGGGGCTCAATCTTTCACATGGAGGACATCTTTCTCATGGTTCTCCTGTGAATTCCTCAGGAATACTGTACAGGGCTGTTTCATATGGTGTTAATGAGGAGACCGGGTTTGTAGATTATGATATGATGGAGGAAATTGCGCATCGTGAGAAACCAAAGCTTATTATAGGAGGCGCCTCGGCTTATTCGAGGGAATGGGATTATGCAAGGATGCGAAAGATTGCAGATGATATCGGCGCAGTACTGATGGTTGATATGGCTCATCCGGCTGGTCTGATAGCCGCCGGATTACTCGACAATCCACTGAAATATGCACATGTGGTGACTTCAACAACCCATAAAACACTCAGGGGTCCAAGAGGTGGCATTATTCTTATGGGAAAAGACTATGAAAACCCGTGGGGACTTACAACTCCGAAAGGGGAAATAAGGATGATGTCGTCGGTTTTAAACTCTGCCGTTTTTCCGGGAGTACAGGGTGGTCCTCTTGAACATGTAATAGCGGCAAAGGCAGTAGCATTTGGTGAAGCCCTCGAACCTCAGTTCAAAAAATATCAGATTCAGGTTAAAAGAAATGCAGTTGCAATGGCAAAAGCATTTATGGAAAAAGGATACAAAGTTATATCAGGAGGCACCGACAATCATTTGATGCTGATAGATTTACGGACAAAATTTCCGGATCTCACCGGCAAAAAGGCTGAAAACACCCTCGTTAAGGCACATATAACTGTAAATAAAAACATGGTTCCTTTCGACACGAGGTCACCGTTTTTAACATCGGGTCTCAGGGTTGGTACTCCGGCTATTACTACAAGGGGATTAAAAGAAAATCATATGCCTGTGATTGTTGAACTGATCGATGAGGTCCTTTCAAATATTGATAATGAAGAGGTTATAAACAGGATAGGTAAAAAGGTTCAGGAGATGATGAAACCATTTCCACTTTTCAATGAAG
>Ga0123519_10004592_pt1 | contig 22242 bp, 28 predicted proteins | sample YelNatPaOPRAMG02_FD_87396 | JGI IMG/M metagenome (GOLD analysis project Ga0123519, IMG submission 87396) | Hot spring microbial communities from Yellowstone National Park - Yellowstone National Park OP-RAMG-02 (version 2) | ecosystem: Environmental > Aquatic > Thermal springs > Hot (42-90C) ...
AGGTGCAACTCCTCAATTTGTAAGTTTAGTTCTCAGCGGAGATAAAATTAACATAGCTACTAAAAAGACGATAACTAATGCTACTGACCCCGGAACTGCTGGCGATATTTGCTATGATAGTAATTATATTTATGTGTGTGTCGCAACAAATACTTGGGTTCGAGCCGCACTTTCTACTTGGGGAGCTTAATGAATGAAGATTAAAGCTAATATTCCTCAAGGAACTTGCATTATTCTTTTTTCTAAAGGCAGGGTTTTTAGATTTAGGCATAATACTGTTTTAGATGTTCCTGACGAGTATATAAATGATTCTTTCAAAGTTTTTATTGAACGAAACAAATTAATTGTTCTCGAAGAAGAATCAATTACAGAAGAAGAACCATCTACAGAATCCGAACTGGTTGTTGAAAATGGTGAGTCTTCAAAAAATATAGAATTGCCCAAGAAAAAAAGAGGCAGAAGAAAATTAGATGAATCTTGAGGATTTAAGCTCGTTTCTTGTTACAGAATTTAGTGGTGTTCCTCAAACAAATATCATCGATGCTCTACAAGAAGCACTGATGGATTTCAACCAAACACCTCCGGAGACTGATTTTCCCGAAAATGATATTCCGAAAAACATTACCTCTGCACTTTTGGCAGGAGCAAGATATTTTATCGCTCTCAAGCAGGCTAATTATTATGCAGAGCAACCTGATATTTCCGCTCAAACTCCCTATGTATCAAGGGCTAATTTGACTAATAGGTATTTAAGTTTAGCTAATCATTATGCCGAACAATACAGAAAACAAAAAATGATGGTCAAAAAGGGTTACAAGCCTGGACCGTCGCTTATCTACAAGAAAAAAAGGTATCCATATTTGCCACAGACTTTGCTTGACCAATATGGAATAGATGATTAGTGATATTGAACTTGCCAGAAAAAATGCCGACGAATTTCTGAATCTTTTCGGAGATTACTTTATCCTCTTAAAAAAGAAAACTTCAGGCCAAAAATGCTCCTGCTATGATGAAGAAAGGCAATCTGGAGTATCAGATTGTCCTATATGTTTCGGGACTGGTTATGTTGGCGGATATGATAAAGATTCAGTGCTTTACCGTATTTCGCTTTCGCTCCCTACTATGATGATGAGAGTTACTCGTTATGGAATCATAATTGAAGATTCTCCAGTAGGTTGGGTTTCCTATTCTTGCGATATTAAAATTGGAGATGTTGTTGCTGTTACTGACAGCCAGGGAGAGACTGTTTTTTATAAGTTTTTAGTAAAAGACATTCTCAACGAAACACTTTACGGCAGAGAAAACGTAATTAAGAAGAAAGTTTCTCTTGCTTTTATAAACGAAGGAGACCCTCTATATGGAATTATATGAAAAATCAAAAATGCCCTTAAATTCCTTCGTAGACGAATCAAATGTAATTTTAAATACTTTATACCTTATTCAATTTGAAACTTCGTCAAGATTGAAATTTGAAGGTATTTTTCTGCAAGGAGTGTCAATCAATTATGTTTAAGCCTACTTTCAAAATAAAAGCAGTTTTCGGGAGGATAGTTGAAGATTTTCCTCTCTTGCCATACTTTGCCCTCAAGGCAAAACTTACAGCAATTTCTCTGGCACCTGAAAAAACTGGATATTTAAAAAGCACGATTTATTCGAGATACGGTAAAACCTTTTTTGAGGTTGGAGCCACAGCTCCTTACGCTCCTTATCAGGAGAGTGGAGTAAATCCCTATATTCTTCGTTTAAAATATTCTCCGAAAAAATCAGTCACGGTTCCTATTATGACTCCTAAAGGATTGATTTTCAGAACTTTAACTCATCAGTCTAATTGGTTCCATCCTGGCATTAAACCTAAGCATTTTATCAGAAGAGGAATCGAGTCTGTGTATGATGATGTCATTAAATATGCTGTGGAAGAGACTATTAATCAATATATCAGGAGTGTTCGTAGTGGTAGAGTTATCGAATATGAGTCGGAGGTCAAATGAACGTTGTTCTTGAGAAAATAATAACTAAAAATTTTATCGATGCGTTAAAGACTATTTTTGAAGCGAGTGCGGATTTTGCTTATCCAGAGCGGTTGAAAATGATAGCGGAGCAGTTTCCAGAAGCGAAGCGAACTTTACCAGGAATTATAGTTTCTTTATCAGGGCTAACTATAAAAAACGATTATCTTGGAGATTTTGCCGATACAATCGAGGCGAAAGATAGTCAAGGTAAGAGTTATCCTCTTGACTTAAAATGCTTTGTGATTTCTGGAACAGCTAATTTCGATTGTATTACACAAGATAATGTTTCCTGTCGTGAGTTAACGCAAGAAGTTTTAAACTGTTTTCTTACACCTGAAAGCGGATATATTTATTATGCGGAAAAAACAGACGAGATTATTCCTTCTGGTGTTGAGTCTCAAGGAATTTGGGTTTTGGAAAAATCTATTGTTGGCGAAAGGCAGGAACCAATTACTGAATCCGAATTTCTCTGGATAAATCAAGTTAGAGTAAATTTTGAATATGAGGTATTATTGATTCAGAAGGAAGTAGGTTATTATGAGCTTTATTCAATTACGCCTATTATCTATTAATTTTTTTGAAAGGAGGTTTTAAAAAATGGCAGATTACAGACCCCCAGGTGTTTACATTACTGCTCAAGAATCCCCTTCTTTGACAGTTCCAGGCGCTGGAATTGCTAAAATGGGAATAGTGGGCAAAGTCCTTTCCGCATACCAAGGAGATATGGTAGCGAAGGAATTCCTTTATTTCGATGATGTGGTAGCAGAATACGGGAATATTGATGCCAATGGACTAAACGAAATAGTGATTGGGGCTTATTGGGCCTTTAAAGGAGGTGCGCCTTCTGTAATTTGCTCCCCGTATCCGTCAAGCGGAACAAGGAGCGATATTGACAATGCCATTGCTCGTTTAGAAGCTGAAGACGTCAAGTTAGTAGTGGTAATAGATGATTCTGCATCTTTATGGGCTGGTTCTCTCGCTTCTCTGAAGTCTCATTGCGCAAATATGGAAACGGCAGGTAAGGAGCGTATTGGTATTATGGGAGCTCAGTCAGCTCTGAGCGTGTCTGCTATTGCGTCTTCTGCAACTTCTACCAACAGTAAGAGAATAGCAATTGTGGCTCCTGGTTCTTTTTACTGGACTCCGCCCGTTACTGGAGCAAGTCAATTACAAGTTAATTCAGGTTTTATCGCTTGCTATCTTGCTGGTTTGATTTGTGGTAGAGAAGCTCAACTTCCAGTTACCAGACAGTTCATTCCGTATGTTGAGGGGCTTGGAAATAATTACACTGTAACAGAAATGAACACTCTTGCTACTGCCGGAGTAACGGTAATAGAAAAATACTACAATTCCTATCGTGTCAGACATGGAATAACTACAAAACAATCTCCAACCTATTACAACGAAATTTCCGTAGTTAGAGCCGAAGATAGAATGGTGGAGATTTTACGTCTTTCTTTTGATGCTCTTGTTCCTATGCCTCAAAACGAATCCACTCTTCCCTCTGTGGCTAATTACTGTAAGGTTATTCTCGAATCCCTTAAGAAGGAAGGACTTATTTTTGATTATCAGAACATCCAGGCAAAACAGGACCAAACTGAACCCAGACAGGTTGACATAACTTTTGAATATAAACCAGCCTTCCCGCTTAACTGGATTGACATTAAGTTTACAATTTATGTGTAAAGGAGGTAAAAGATGGGACTTTTAAGAAGACCAGCTAAAACATATATCATAGTTAACGGCATTCGAGTAGGAATGGTTAGACGGTTCCAAGTTACCGAGAACGCAACCTCTGAAAAAAACTACGAGCTTGGTAGTGATATGCCCGTTGAAATTACTTCCGCTTATAATGGCGGAACGCTTGTGATTGAAAGGGCGGTAATCTGGAAAAAGCCTTTCATTAAAGCTGTTGGGTATCCTTTCAAGTCAATTAAGGATTTGAACCAATATGATGTTTCTCTGCAGGAACACATTATTAATCCAGACGGGACGGTTGATGTTAACACCTATCATGGGCTTAAATTCACCAGCAGAAGTTATACAGCTCAAGCTGGTGCTGGTGGAACCGTTGTAGAAACCGTCAATGCCGACTTTATGTATGTTGACTAATGGAACAAGAATTTCTTGACCAAGGGACAAACGAAATAGAGGAAAGTTTAGACGAGGAAATTCTCGAACTTTCCGAGTTAGGCCATTTAGAAGCAGTTATCAACGCTTTCGGACACACTTTCAAGCTGAAAACTTTGACTACCTTTGAGAAAGTTTACATAGCAAAAGAGATGGGAAATTATTCCCAGACTTATGCTGTAAACTTCTTTTATCCTCGTGAGGTAGTGGCTTTTTCTTTGCTTGAAGTAGATGGAAAGAAATTTATTGGTCTTTCTGCTGAAGAAACCAAAAATTGTCTCGAAAGAGCTACTTCGGCAAGGAATGAAATCAATAAGTGGAGTTGGGAAGTAGTCGCCTTCCTTTTCAATGTCTATGCAGAGCTTGCCAAAAAAGAAGAGGAAATTGTAGGAGAACTCAAAAAAAAAGCAAAAATCCTGAGTCCCTCTTGGCTTTCCTTAAATACAGAAACGGGAAAGGCCTTCATTCAGGAGGATACGGGGCAACCTTCTTGAAGGAGATAATTGCTTCGGCAGAGGAATTCAGGAAAATTAAGATTTTAAAGAAAGTTTTAGACTTTTTCGGTAAGCTTCATTTAGGAGACAGGTATAAAACAGATGAGGAAGGTGAAGTTGTCGAGCCACAGGAATACTATGAAAGCTATGAGGAGTATTTAAAAAATGCCGGAACCGAGTAGCTTTTACGCAGTTCAAGGCGGACAAGTAATCCCTATTACCATAGGCTTTCAAGTAGATGAAAAATCGGTTGAGGCGGCTGGGAAAAAATCTTCCGAAATTCTTCACAAAGAGATGGCGAAAACCGGAACAGTCGTCGGAAGTTCTCTTGGCTCTTCAATAGAAACAGAGCTTTCTCAAAGATTGTTAGGTATGTCCACGCTTACGCCTGCTTCCCTAATAGGTGCTATTATGGGAGGTTTGGGTATATCGTATTCTATCCAGCAATTTGTTAGAGACCTCAAAGAGCTGTATCAAGAATCTGTCAAAATCCAGGTTGATACTACGGCTCATGCAGTTTGGGGTGGGACAGAAACCGAAGCTACCAGGAAAATAGAAGGATGGCTTCAACAGATAGCTGGTAAAAGAGACGAAATTTTAGGCGTTCCAGTAGAAAAGAATCCTTTTTATGTAAAAGAGCTTGGTGATGCCGAAAAATTACTTAACGAAATGGCAAGCAGAGGATACAAATTTGAAGATATTATCGGAACTCCTGAAGATGAATTGAGAAGAACGGTAGGTGATTTTCTTACCATAATTGAACTTTCCAATGCTGTTCAAATGCCTCTTCAAACTGTTGCCGAATTGATGTTTCCTATTGCGAGGCATTTACAGCTAACCAATGATGAATGGATGAAACAGTTAGGAGTGATACAAGAGATAGGCAAAGAATCTATGATTTCATTACCTACCGCTACGGAACAGGTTTTGAAGCTTGCTAATGCTTATGAGGAAGCAGGCTATAGCGCCGAAAAAGCAGTTCTAAGTGCTGGCGAATTAAGATTGGCTTTACCTAAAGTCCCTATCGAGGACTTGCAAACTATAATGAAGAATTTGACTCCTTCTACTTATAAGGAAGAGCTAAAACTCGCCAGCTTAATTGGACTTCCAGCTAATATGGAAGGAGTTAAAAAGCTTGAGACTATGGAAACAGGGGAAATATTAAAATTAGTTAATGAAGCTATCGACAGAATGTCTGGTGGCAAAGAAGATGTTAAAAGAATTCTTGCCGAAAAATATCTCGGTGTTTCTGGATATGCTTTACAGCAAGTAAGCCAGTTGACCTCACAGCAAATTGATGATGCTATAAAGAGAGCCAGAGAAGCTCCTCCTTTGCAAGTTAGTGTTTTGCCTTATGAGTCTTTGTTCCAGAGAACTTTTGCAAATTGGTGGAGGTCATTAGCCATAGAATTCGGTTATGGAGTTTCCACTACATCTCAAGGATATGGTATTGCCCAACCGTATGTCCCTAAGCTTCCTATTCCTCTTGAAAAACAGTTAGGAACTGCGATTCCTTCCTCTGCTGTTGTTACTCCTACATATTCTCCTACCACGAATATAAATATAAATATCGAAAAGGTTACTTCTGAAGAGGTGGGCAAAACAATAGCAGATTATATTATTGATGCTATAGAGAATCAAGCTAAGGAAAAGAATTTGCCTATACCTCTTAATCCGTGAAATGAAAAAGATTCTAATTTATTTAAACGAATATCAATTTGAGATTAACCCTACTGATATTTCGGTGGATAGAAAACCGAGGGATACAGAAATCGAAACTGTAAAGGGGGTAGTTGTTCAATATTTTCCCGATTTCAAAGAACAACCAATAGGATTAACTCTTTCTGGAAAATGCAAAGAAAACCAGCTAATTCAGATGGGAAATATATACCAAAAATACCTGAACGACCATGAACCTATAAGATATGTATGCAATTATTACAAGCAGAATTGGAGAATAAGACCAACCTCTTGGTCGCATACGAGAGCATACAGAAATTATGGACTTGCCAGCTACACCTTTTCCGCAAAGGTTGTAGAAGTTTCCTACGATTATGGCTCTATAAATATCAAGACTGAAGGAGTTCAGACCCCTGAAAGAGAAATAGCCTATACGGTCAAGCAAGGAGATACTCTTTGGAGTATTGCCCAAGCTTACTATGGTGATGGTAGAAGATGGCTTGAAATTGCTCAATATTCTAAAAACAAAGGCAAGATTCTGGAAAATGGTAGCGTTGTCCCAGGAACTGTAATTTACATTCCGATTACTTACCAAGTTGGTGGTGGTAGTGCGAGACCGCAGGCAAGATGAAAAATGTTTATAAGATTGCCTTCAAATTAATAATAGATGGAACAGACTATTCCTGTTTTATCAGTAGTTTTACTGGCACTTTTAAAATAAATACCGTTAGCAATATAAAATTTACCTGTGTATATCATCCTTCATTAGAAAATGTTTTTCTCGGTTCCCAAGGAACCTTTTCTGTTATCCAGAATGATGTGGAATACCCTATCATTAAAGGAAGAGTAAGCGGTGTAACTATCGATTTCGTTCCCAGCAGAAAAGTATCTATTACTTTAAGCGACGCTTTGAGTATTTTACAAACTAAAACCTTCGACCCTTATTCTGAAAAATGGGGTGGCGCTTTTCTTAAAGCTTTGCAGTCGAATCCAGAAGAGGCGATAAAGTTCCTTCTTATAAAAGTAGGGGGCTTTGCTGAATCAGACATAGTTTTTAGAGAAGATTATAAATTTAAAACTCTTATGGCTCCGATCTCTGGAGTTGCTGAAAATGCTGGGCTATCTATTTCTGGTTGGCTAGATGTAGGCTCGGAAAAGAAAGAATCAATTTATGATTACAGTTATGTCGGCCAAATTCCTATAGGTAAAGACGTAGGAATTACTTATTACACCTCTTTAAAAGAGGGTAGTTGCAATGGATACGAGAAATTGATTCAAACATACTCGGCTAAATACGGTTTTGACCCCTTTATAGTCGCCGCTATTTGTTGGAATGAGTCTTCCTGCACTCCTTCAGCCGTGAACGAAAATAAAAATGAATACGGTCAGGTTACAAGTAAAGATTGGGGAATAATGCAGGTCAATGATTATTATTATCTTTTTGCTTTTGACTTGTTTGGTTTTACAGAAAATGGAAAGGTCAAACCGGAAGTTTTTTCAAATGATGCCACTGGAGCTGAAAATGGTCTTAAAGTAGGTTGTTATGTCTTGAACTACAAAACCACTGGATGGAGTAGCGAAGATAAGAAAAATTTAGAATTGATAGCTAAGGCGTGGTATGGAGATTCTCCTGGTCTTGCTAATTATACTAATAGATTAATTTCTTACTATAAAAAGCTTATTTCTGAGAGTGAAGAGGGAGAAAAATCTGAAACTGAAGCCCCTGTAAATTTAACAGAACATCCAATCGTTGAAGGTGGTGAATTTGGCGCTCAAAGAGAGGGATATATACACAAAGGAGTTGATTTGCTTGCAAGCGTTGGGACTCCTATTCTTGCTCCCGATAATGGAGTTTGTGTTGCTTTCAGATGGGAAAATCCTAACGATTATTCCGAAGAGTATTCAATGAATGATAGGGAAGACGAAAGTTACGGAAATTACATTCTTTACCGAGTAGATTCAGACTCAATATATTATTATTTATTTGCTCATCTTTCAGATATTAACGGGAAAATAAAAGCTTGGGGCAGAGGAGATTTAACATCCCCCCCTACTTTTAATAAAGGTGAAGTGTTAGCTTATTCTGGCGGAGAACAAGGCAAAAGAGGTTCTGGGCTTACTACTGGACCGCATATTCATATGGAATTAGCAATAGGGGAATGGAAATCAGAAAATAAAATTGACCCCATTAACGATCCAAGGTCACCTATTAGTGAAAGTTCTATGAGAACGGTTAACCCTTATTTGACAACCTCTGAGACTACTGATGAAATAGCTGAAAGAAAATCTACTGTTTCAGCGGTAGATATTCAACCGATTTATTATCAGAGTGCGTATGAGGTGTTTGCTCAGCTTTGTAATTTTGGAATTTGGGATTATTACGCTTCTCCAGATGGCAAGATTCATTTAATTAGGCAGAACTTTTTCCAATCTCCCTCTGGTGAAATTGACCCAGGAATTATTTTGGCAAAAAATCCTTTGTCTTTCTCGTATTCTTCAGATATTTACACACACATTTTTATTACTGGAAATCCTTTTGGAGAAATGGATAAGGTTCCAGATAAAGATGTTGTGTATCAGCAGGCTATCGGAATGGCTTGTATTTTTGATGACCCAGAGTTGAAAGCATATTTCAGAAATTTGAATAAAACTCCGTCTACCAGAGCTTTAATGAGGTCAGTCCCTTTGTTCAGAACAAAAGACCAATGCGAAGAGTATGCCAAGTATCTTTTAAAAAAGTATGCGAGGTTCTACCTTTCTGGAGTTTTGAATACAATTTTTTGCTATTTAAACAGCTACAAGGTTTACAAATTAACTTTGTTTGATAAGACCTATACTGGGTATCTTGAGCTAAACTCTATAGATTATTCTGGTAATGCTTTAACTATGTCTTATACTTTAAGTATGGTGAGGTGAAAAATGAGCAAAAATGTAGGTGAATTATTAGTAGAGTTTATTAAAGCTATGATAATGAAATATTCCAATTACATAAGGTTAGCACAGGTTTTAGATGTTTCAGCTAACGACCCGTCCAATCCAGTTCCGTATATTTCGGTTAGGTATCTTGACGGTGCTGGTGAACAAACCAGAGTTCTCTTGGCCAAGAGGACTGGAACGAGAATTCCCAAAGTTGGAGAAATTGTCATTGTAGGTTTTAGACCTCAAGACAGTCCTATTTTTTTAGGCATTTTAGAGACTTCCAAAGAAGTCCTTTCCCAATTAGGCGAAAACGATGTGCATATAGGATTTACTGAAGACAATTACATTAGGTATTCCGATTCTGAAAAGCTCACTACTATTAAATCTAATTCAAAAATTGACGGAGATTTAGAAATATCTGGTAAAATAAAAGTTAGCGGAGGCTCTAAAAAGGTTGCCAGAGTTGGTGACACGGTCTCCGTAACGGTGTATGTCCCCGGTGTTGGCAACTGCACTGGGACTGGAACCATAACTTCTGGTTCAGATGAGGTGAAAATTGAGTAGGACTTTTAAATTGGTTAATAATGATATTTACCTTGACCAGACAGGCAACCCGATTTTAATTGCTGACGAGGATAAGCTTGTTCAGGATTTTTCTAATATAATAAGGATTCCTCTTGGCTTTCACTTTGCCCATCCAGAGTTAGGAACAAGAATAAATTCTCTTATCGGACAACCTTATTCCCAAGAAGGGATAAAGGGATTAGTTGAAAATGAGTTGAATAATGCAGTCCAGCAATTAAGCTCTTTGCAATACTTGCAGAGCAAATATCAGAGTATTTCGTATGCGGAGTCTATAGACAGTGTAAAGAACCTTGAAATATATGAATACACAATGTTTTCTATTTCCTTTACTTGCGAACTCTATGCAAAGAGTGGTGAGGAAAGGAGGATAAATGAAACTCTTTGATGAGATTGTTCAAAGCATAGCAAATTACATTTTAGCCAAAAGAAGCGATATTGATGTTAAACCTGCATCTCTTATTTCCGACGTAGTAATAGAACCAGTTGCGTCTCAAATTGAGCAAGTCTATTTTAGGATTTATAATATTGCTCTTTCCTTATCTGTTTTAACCGCTACTGGAAGTCAATTAGATGCTTTAGCCCAGAATGTAGGATTAACACGAAATCCAGCAGTAAAAGCTACTGGTTATGTGACTTTTTATCGCAATACTCCAGACCCTTCTAACGATTACCCTATTCCTATCGGGACGAGAGTTTCCACTGTCGGATACTATATGCAAGCTCCTGTTTATTTTAAAACCACGGAAGCGGTAACTCTCAAAGCTGGTCAGACAGAAGTATTAGCTCCCGTGGAGTGCGAACAAGCAGGGACAGTTGGAAATGTTTTGGCAAATAAGATTGTGGTTATTAATACCCCTGTAAATGGTATTACTGGAGTTACCAATGATGAAGCGTTTACCAATGGAGCAGAAACAGAGACCGATACAGATTTCCGAAAAAGAATTGTAGAGACTGCCCTTGGTAATGATTCTGGAACCGAAGCTTCTTTAAAGAAGACGGCTTACGGAGTTATCGGAGTGCAATCAGTTTTTGTTGCTCTTGCTTCTGGAACAGTTCCAACTTCGAGAGGGGCTGGTAAAGTAGATGTTTACATCAAAGGCTCTAATATCCAGAACGCTACAGATTATATAATTTATTACTCTGGGACTAACGATTACATTTTAGTTTATCAGCCTGTAAAAGATATAACTGCAATTACTGGTTATGTATCTGGCGTAATCCACACGTTTGTTAAAAATACCGATTACCAACTGGGAGACTATGTTGATGCCAGAGGAATTCATTACGGAATAGTGCATTGGCTTTCTGGAACCAAACCAGATAACCTTACCACGTTTACAGTATATTATACTTACGATAAAGTTGTTAGAGATGTTCAACAGGCTCTTGAAGAAAAAAGATGGGTTACTATGGATTTATGGGCTAAACCCGCCACAGCAGTTCCAGTGAACATCACAGTCACCATTCACCCCTATGAAGGATTTGACGGCAATGCTCTCGCCACTCAGGTTCAAAACGCACTTGAGAGTTATATTGGTGGTTTGCAATTAGGAGATGATGTCCAGATAGCAGATTTAATCTATGTGATTAAGTCTGTAAATGGTATTGACAATTGCACTGTCACTTCTCCTTCTTCCGACATTTCCCTTGATGGCGATAAATATCCTACGGTTGGAACAATAACGGTTAATGTAGCATGATAATTGATGATATTCTGAACAGAATTTTAGATGAATGCTATGTTAAAACTTCCGATAGCGTGATATACGCTTTGCTTTACGGTTTGGCATCTGCGCTTGAAGATTTAGACGATGAGATAGACCAGTTAAAATCAGACGCATATATTTCCACTTCTTCTAAACTTTATGAGAACTTCGGAGCGCTTCTGAATTTTCCCCAAGGTTCTGGTATCAGCAACGAGGCTTATCGAAATCAATTAAAAGGAATTATAAGCGGTGCTGTAGCTGGAGCAACGGTAGATGGAATTATTCAAGTCTTTAACGGTTTAGGACTCGATGCTACTGTTTACGAGAATTTCAGATACAGTCAAACGAATTTGTTCAACTTCAGTGTGAATGTAGTTAGTCTTGGCTCTTATACCCAAGAAAGTTTAGTAAGAATTTTAGACAGGTTTAAACCTGCACACACAGTAGGAGATATTCAACTCGGAGGAATTGCCCAAGAAGGTAGCGACTATTCTTATAGTGCATCAGCTTCTAGCGAATATATGCAGAGTTATTCAGACAGTTTTTTAAATTTAGATAACATAGATGGAAGCCAAACTACCGCTTACTGGAAATCCTCGCAAGATTTATTTCAACTTGAGGAGGGCGATATTTAATGGCTACTAAAATATTAAGACCAAATCAACCTGGAGATTACAATAATTTTGCAAGCGGAGATTATTCAAGCGTAAACGACCAGAACGATAGCACTTATTGCTATGCAATATATCCTGGTTTTCAGAGCGGTGTTTTTAAACTTCCCTCTGCTAATTTGCCTTCGGGAGCAACTATTAGTTCTGTTACATATTGGGTAAGAGTTCAAGCTAATGGCGGAAATTCCAATTATGCTGTAAGAATTCGCAAGAGATACAATGGAGCTGAAACAGAAGTTGAAGTATCTGGACAAGTTATAGGGTCATATGTAAATTATTCGGCAACCATTTCTACTACTCTTACGGAATTAAACTCTGGTAATTTGCAAGCTGGGTGTTATACAGTGTTTAACAATCAAAGTTCCTTCTATATATCTGAAGTATGGGTTGAAATAACTTATACTATTCCTACTCCGCCTGTTCCTAATTTATACAGTCCTGCGAGTGGAATGCAAACATTTGATTCTCAAATTAAACCTACTTGGTATGTTCCTTCGACAAATAATGGAATGAATTACCATTTCTTTATTAAATTCACCAATCCCGAAGGAGATGTGTCGTATGAGTTTGGCGATTTACAGTGCGAATGGGACCAAGGAACGGGCAACTGGATTCCATTTCCTAATGATGGAGTTCCCCCCGGAACGGGTAAAGTTAGATTTAATTCTGCTCAATCCAATATTCAATATCCTAATTTTGCTTACCCGCCATTTTACCCAGGAACTTGGAAGTGGAAAGTTAGAAGCTGTTATATTGTAGAAGGGAGTTTCTATTATAGCTCCTATTCCTCTGAATGGAATTTCGTTGAGAAATCTCCTGACACTCCTACAATGGAAGCTCCTACAAGTGGACAGATACTTACTTCTAACCCTATTATTACTCGACTTACTAATCCTCAAGCTACGGATAATAAGAATTTACACTTTCAGTTAGATATTGCCAGGGATAGCGGTTTTACAGATATTGTTGCCTCTCTCGACACTCAAAGTAGCCAGACTGATTGGGAGTATTCTACAGATGGAAACACTTGGGTAGCTTTCCCTTCAAGCGGTGTAGCTGAGGGCGTAGGCAAAGTTAGATATTCAAGAAATTACATTTGCGACCAATACTGGTGGAGAGTAAGAGCAAAGTTAAATATGTCTGGTAAGACCTTCTATTCGAGTTATGTCTCTGATAATTTTTATCGAGGTTATGCTTCTCCGAAACAGGTTCAGTCTAAAACTATTACTCTCGCAAACAACTGTAATACTGTCAAATTGATACCTACACAAAGCTTGAACGGGCAAACAATAAATTACTATGTCTCTGTAGATGGTGTTCATTTTGAGCAAGTCCAGCCTAACATAAGGACTAAATTGAGTTATTCTGGAAATCAATTGATATGGAGAGCGGTTTTATCCACAAGTAATCCTTTAGTAACTCCGAAATTAGAAGCAATTGAAATAGATGTTTATCCTTATCCTGCCGATTTGGCAATAGACAACAATTATGCCACCAGATGGAAATCAGAAGGCAAGAATAATTCCACCGATACTGAAGAGTTAGTAATAGGATTTAACGGGACTTATGGAATTGACACGGTTCATATTGTTCCTGCGGTTGGTGGGTTATCGGTAACAGGTTATTATACGCCTGATGGAAGTAACTATTTTCAGATTTTCCAAGTAAACAATTTATCCGAACAAAAAATTACTTTTAACGAAGTCCAAGCTCAAGGAATTAAATTAGTTTTCACCAATCTCAGTTACCAAGGAGGCAAATATTACGCTGAAATCGAAGAAGTAGAAACCTACAAAACAGTTATTCAAAGTGGTAGGGATATTCCTTATATTTCGGACCATTTTTACGGAACTTCAGATGTTCAAACCGCCTATTATTGCAATTGGGATGGGAATACAAAATACACTTCCGTTCAATCAAGCGCTTATTTAATCAGTAAAGTAAAAACGACTATATCTAACATTTATGCTGTTAAAGTAGATGTTCTGACTAATTCAAATAATTTTTCTGTCTATATTTCAACCGATAACGGTTCAACTTATCAGAATGTAACGCAAGCTGTAAATACTGGTAAATATATTGTTTTAAGGCAGGATTTATCAGTTAAGAATCAATTGTGTTTCAAGTTCAATTTTGGAACTGTCAACAAGTATTTAGATTATTATAAGGTTGATATAATTTATAAAGAAAAAATGATATAGAAAGGAGGTTAAAAAATGAAAAAAGAATCAGGTTGCAATTGGGTTGAGGATTGCATCAAAAATTACATTAACAAAGGCTACTCCAGAGAAAGAGCTGAGGAAATTTGCTGGGGAGCTTTGCAGAGACAAGAACATCGAACCCATTGCGACTTTTGCGAAAAAGAAGCACTTGTTGTAGGAGAAACAATTTTCGGCGAACCAGCCAAAATGTGTAGAGAGTGCTACAAGAAGTTTGGCATAAAAAAGGCGGTGAAAATATGATTACTCTTTACGACAGATTTGGTGTCGAATACGAAGCTGAAAAAGTCCCTCCAAGCGATATCCCTTCTTTTCAGGAAGGCTTTGGCAGGTATTGGGAATCCTATACTAAATACATAGACGGTCTCCCAGTTGATTTTTTTGTTGATGTTTCTCGTGGTAGGTATTTTTATTTTATCTGGAATGGTGACTGGTATAGGATAGACGGATACGATTTTTACGATACTCCTTCTGTGGATAGATTTTACACTCATCCTCCGCTACAAGATATGGAGCCTGGTTCCGCTCCTTTGCCCAATTCTGTAGATGCCTCCACCATAATTGATTATTGCCGACAGGCTAAAGAAAAACTGGTAAGACTACATATCACTTATGTTAAGAGGGACGGGACAGTAGAGGATTATTATGTTGAACCGTATTCTTTGAGAGAAGAAAACGGTAATGTTTTCCTGTATGCATATCCTATGCATGCTGACCACATAGAGAAATACTATCTCAACAGAATTATTAATGTAGAGCTAACTAACAGTCCTTTTAGTCCCAGATGGGAAATAGAATTCAGAAAGGAGAAAAGAAATGTTTCGGGTAATACATTATGGTCAGTGGTTGAAATTCCTTATAGCTATCCTTTTCGCTTTAATAATAGCGTTTCTAACTGGATTTTCTCAAACTCCGCCTCTTGTTGACAGAGCAACTATTCATGATTTACCATCAATATTGCCCTGAGGTGAAAAAATGAAAAAAATAATTTTAGTTTTGCTTTTGGCGGTTTTGGTTTTACCCGTGACCGCTTCCGGACAGATTTACATTGAGGAATCTTGTTCCTATGATTTACCCCCGATTGCTTCTGAAGCTGGAGAAGTTCATTATGCTCCCCGTGTAATTACTGAAATAGTAATTCATCATTCTGGAAGCTTTCCCTACGATAATTCTCCAGAAGCGAATGCGAAAGCGGTAGAAAGCTATAGAAATTATCACAAGTATTCTGTCCATCCAGGTGTTTATAGCGATAAGTCAACTTGGGCTTGGTATTTCGACCCTTACCTATCTAAATATGTTCAAATGCCAGCACAAGAGGGCTATCCCGATGGAGTTTCTGGTCCAAATGGTTACAACTACAACGATATAGATTATCACTTCTTGGTAGGGACTGATGGATTGATTTACACTGGTAGAAGAATAGACACAGTGGGTTGGCACGCTTCCAATTGGGAAGTAAACGTAAGAAGTATCGGAGTCTGTTTCATCGGCAATTTCGATTCTACCGTTCCTAATTCTTCTCAATATTGGGCTGGTGTTGACCTGGTTTCCAAATTGATGGAGAAATACAAAATTTATAACATTAGCAGACATTCAGATTACTCTGCTAAATCTTGTCCCGGTTACTCCTTTCCTTTTTACCAATTCGTGAAAGATTGTAGAAGGTGGGCAGGGATTTACACTGATGTTGGATACGATTTCTGGGCGCATAATGCAATCTCCGATTTAGGAAAAATGAATTTAATCCAAGGATACCCAGACGGTTCTTTTAAGGCGAACAATTCCATTACCAGAGCTGAGTTTATTTATTTAATTTGGAAATTGAGCGGTTCCCCTACTGTATCTGCTTCTCCTTTTATAGATACTTGTGAGCACTGGGCTAAAGATGCAATTACTTGGGCAAGTGCTAATCATTTAGTTCAAGGATATTCTAATGGTTTGTTTTTACCTGACATGCCAATTACCAGAGCTGAGATGAGCAAGATAATATTTAACTTCAAGAAACTTTATCCGGTAGTTGACCATGTTTTTCCTGATGTAACAAATCATTGGGCTGAAGTTTTTATAGATTCTTGCTTTGCTTCAAATATCATATACGGATATCCAGATGGAACTTTTAAACCAGATAATCTTTTAACCAGAGCTGAGGCTGTCCAGATAATCGAGAGAATAAAATGACTGAATATGAAAAGGCCGTAAAAATACTTTCAAAAATGATTGGCAGTCTTGGTCTTGATGATTGGGAAATAGGTATTTTTGAAGATACAGAAATTGAACATGTTGCTGAAACTGAAATTGATTTTCCAGAGAGGACAGCTCATATTTTTTTAAATCCCTCGCATGACGAGTATGACCCTAACAAGTTGAGATTTTTAATGAGGCACGAGCTTTTCCACATTTTTTTGTCTCCTATAAGAAGTCTAATCAGGGAGATATTTCCAGCGGTAGCAAGTGAGCAATTTAATAGTTTGCTTGCGAGTTATAATTTTGCCGAGGAAACTGCAATCGGAATGATTGAGAGAGCTTGGAGGAAAAAGTGAGTTTAAAAGAAATATGGGAAAAGTTTAATTATTACTTTTGGCATCCTCCTAAATTTATTCAATTTATTATTTACTCCCTTGCCGTATCCTTTATTATTCTTCTCTTAGCCGTTTCTTTTAACAGACCAGTGAAATTAGTTTTTAACTTCTCTATGCAATTGATTGAAGTTACAGTAGGTAATTCTCAAGCTGAAATTCCAGCCAATATCACTATCGAACACGGCAAAATGTATGTTAATGGTGTTCCTATCAGAGATTGGCTGGAGAAACAGGGGTATCAGGTAATTTGGGACGATACTCAAAAGTCCGCTATTGCGATAAAGTAAATGTCAATTGATACCATAATCAACACCGCTCTTGTAGTGGGAGTATCAGGAGCGGTAGGATTGCTTGTAAACAGTTTTTTTAAAATATTTAGCCCCGATGCAGTAGAAATCGGAGCTAAAATAGCCAGATATTCGGTCATGGCAGTTGAACAAATTTCCTCGAAGTCTCCTCTTAATAATGATGAAAAGTTTTCTCTTGCGATGAATTTTTTTAAAACTCTTGCTCAAAAGCGTGGTCTTTTCTATACGGATGAGCAAATAAGAATTTTAGTCGAGTCACAAGTCTTTGAGATAAGGAGGTAAGCAAATGACTTTTTGGACAGAAAAAGAAGTCAATATCTTGGTTGAAGCGATAGAAAAAGGCAAGCCCATTTCTGAAATTGCTCTCTATTTTCCTAATAGAACTTGGGATTCCATAAGGTCAAAAGTCAGGGCTTTAAAAACAAAAGGAATTCGCACAGAATCAAATGAAGTTTTAGACGACGATGGAGTAATAACTTTTTTACGCAAGGAAAATGAAGAACTCAAAGAGGAGATTAAAAGGCTTTCAAGAATTGTTTCAGATTATAACTACATTGCGAATAAGATAATATCTCACATAAAACCATTTCCGCCTCCCCCTATTCCTAAATTTACTTTCAAAACTTCACCCAAAGAACAAGAAGCAGTTGCTTTATTTTCAGATTGCCAGATAGGTCAAGAAGTTACTTACGAGGAGATGGGAGGGTTGGAAGAATACAACTTTGATATTTTTGTTCAAAGGCTCGATTTCTGGGCTAAAAAGGTCGTGAGAATAGTAGAGCTTCATCGTAAAGCATATGCGGTAAAGAATTTGAACATATTCGGTTTAGGTGACTATTGCGAGGGAATAGACGAAAAGTTTGCCTGGAGAACAGCAGACCCATACAAACAGGTGGTAGTAGCCTCCGAAGAAATTGCTTCCAAATTCAGATTTTTAAGCGCCAATTTTGAGACAGTAAGAGTTATCTGGAAGCGTGGTAATCACGGAACTTTGCATAAAAATCTATATTATACCCCAGCTAATTTAGATATGATTTTAGGACAGCTCATAAAGGCCAAACTTGCTGATTGCAAGAATATTCAATTTGAAATTCCAGAACCGTTCTGGACCATTGTTGAAGTGCAGGGAAAAAGATTTATGCTCATACACGGAAGCGAAATTAAGTCTTGGTTAGGCTTCCCTTCTTACGGGCAAGAAAGGCTTGACTCTAAGTTAAGCAGGTCTTTGAGAGGAAGAAAGCCAATCAAAAAATCTAATAATACATTATTCACCGATGAAGAAGTGCAGAGAGCAATTGAAATGTATGAGTATGATTACTTAGTCCATGGACACCATCACAATATAATGCAGTTTGATGCTGGAATGGGAGAGAGAATCTGCAATGGAGCTTTTGTCGGTTCAACTCCATATGCTTTGAGCCTCGGATATTGCAATAGACCTTCTCAACTACTTTTCGGAGTGCATCCAGATTGGGGTATTACTTGGAGATACCCGATTAGATTAGATAGATTAGAGGATTAATCTTGTGAATAATTTCCATTCACACTTTGAATAATTTTCTTCTGTTGGCGGGTATGATAATTGCAGTCTTGGTTAAATGACAATATAATTATTTTATGCATGCGTTAACTAAATTCGTTGTGTTTGCTTTCAGAATTAAAGAAGGAGGGTTAAGGTTAAATGGGCTTTTCCCAAAAAGCTGTGGTGAGACTGCGATCTCCAATATGGTATTTTGGCGGGAAGGGACTAATGGTATCGAAGTTGCTTAAATTAGTTCCCCCTCACCACATCTATGTCGAGGTCTTCGGAGGTGGAGCTTCTCTATTGTTCGCAAAATCACCCTCCCCGGTTGAGGTGTATAATGATATCGACCAAGATTTGGTTAACTTTTTCAGAGTTCTCCGTGACCCTGCAAAGTTTGAGAAGTTCTATAAAAAAGTTGCATTAACCCCCTATTCCAGAGCGGAGTATTATTTTTGCCGTGATACTTGGAAAGATTGCGAAGACGAAATAGAAAGGGCATATAGATGGTATATTGTGGCAAGGTGGAGTTTTGGCGGGGATTTTGAGAATAGCTGGGGTTTTGTTACAAGGGGATCGAGTAGAAATATGGCTAAATCCTGTAGTAGTTGGCTCTCTATAATAGAAATGCTCCCCGAAATTCACTCCAGAATTATGCGGGTGCAAATTGAATGCCAGGATTTCCGCAAAATATTTAAGACATATGACACACCGGAAACATTTTTTTACTGTGACCCCCCCTATCTGCCAGATACACGAAAAAAAGGGGGCTACAGCCACGAGATGGCTTCAGAAGACCATAAAGAACTTGTCCAGATATTGCTTGAAATTAAAGGAAAAGCGTTGCTCTCTGGTTACAGAAATGAGGTCTATACTCCTCTTGAGGAGGCTGGCTGGCGGAGAATAGATTTTCCGACGGCTTGCTTCGCCGCTGGTAGAACACGGGGAACTGGTATTCTTGGAAAGGGGTCTGCAATGGAAAAACAACCTCGAATTGAAAGCGTGTGGGTTTCGCCTAATGTTCAAGAAGAAAACTCTTTGTTTAAGTGGGACTAATAAGGGAGGTCGGTGTAGATGGTTCGCCTATTCCGTAAATGGAAAAACTCCAGTCCAGCCTTCTGCAACCAGTTAAAATGGGAAACTGAAGTTTCAGATTCTGAAGTCCGCAGTTTGCTGGAAAGACTGTGGACAATTATTTTATCCAATGCAACTAATAACGGAATCAAAATCAAAGAAGCAAAAGTTTTAACATTTACCGACCCAGAAGAAGAAACAAAGATAATTCTTCAGATAGTTTGTGATAAAGAAGCTCTTATCTTATGGAATAGTTTAGAAACTTTATTTGAAACTCTAAATGATAATGAACGCAATCTCTTCTTGACAAAAATTGGTTTAAGGATTTATTATTGAATAAATCAGCCCGTAGCAGTAAGGTCTCTCATAGTATAATCGAGAGTAGTATACTCAAGATTATACAAAGCGGTGGAGTCCCCGAACCTACGGGCTATTTTATTTCACTGGCTCCGTTATTGTGGAAGAAGGATAACAACACAGTAAAATAAATAATAGAATAAATGGTATTTTTTATATCTCTAAGGATATAACTTTGCAAAAAGGGCTTGCAATCAGTAATAGAGCTTAGAAGTCAAGCTTGTTCACCAGACTGCACAAAAGTGGACCGATTTTGTGCACTCGACTGAACATTTTTATACCTGAATTCTGTAAATGCGAAAATGCTAATAATATTTTTCCCCGTTTGCACTTTAGACTGATTTTGCAAATAAAAATTTCAATTTTATTTTTTAACCCTCTTGACTTTTACTTTGTATGCACTTATAATTTAAAAAAGAGAAAGGAAAGCAAATGAGGGAAAAGGAAAAAATCCTCAAAGAGATGAGGGAAGAAATTAAGAAAATTATTCCTGTATGCGAAAATCTGATGCATGTGCGATTTCCTATCAAATTTACTTTAGTCAAAGGTTGCTTTGTCCGTGGTAGGTGCTATCCTAATGTTATCAGAATGGCAATCGGTAGAATGGCAAAAGTAGAAGACATTGTCTATATTATTATTCACGAACTCGCTCATGCAAAGCAGAGACGAGAAGGGGTTGCTTTCGGTAATTCTCGTCTTAGGCACGATGATAGACCATGGGAAGCAGAAGCAAATTTCTGGGCAAGAAAATATACTCCCATTGCGTTGCAGTCAGTTTCCTCTGTTTTCCAAAAGCTACAAGCGGAGTTAACTGAATTGATTTTTAGTAAGATGGAGGGAGAATGGACTACAAAGAGCTGATTGATAGAAATCTAATGGAAGAATTTAAAAAAGAGCGAGAAAAAGACCAAATATCCAAGAACCTCATTGCTTCGTCAAGCGGACAGTGTCATCGGAAAAGAATTTTGGAAACCTTTATTCCTAAAGAAGTTGACGAAAGAGCAATGAGGTTGTTCTGGCTGGGAGACGTAATCCACGATAAAATCCAGTCTTTGATACCTGGTAAATATGAAGTCCATATACGAGGAAGTTTTTTAGTTCCAGAATTTCATTTTGCTAAAGAGAATGAACAAAAATTAGTATCTGGGAAAATTGATATCTTGACAGAAGATGAGATTTTGGAAATAAAAACAGTTCATTCCAGAAGTTTTAGTTATGAGGTTTCAGAACACTATCTCTTTCAGGTAATAACTTACAAAGAGATGTATAGAATCCTTTCTGGGAAAGAAATGAGAACTGGTCTTATTTATGTTTCCAGAGATGATATGAGAGTTGCATATATACCTATTGTTGAAGATGTTTCAAAGTCTTTTACAGAAGAGGTAGTAAAAGACTGGGTTGAAATTGAAAAAGAGTTCGAGCAGTTTAAAGAGGAGAACATCTTGCCAGAACCAGCTCCACGATGGGATTGGGAATGTAGATATTGCCCCTTTGCTCCTGATTGTGAAAAGGGGAATTTGAAGGAACACATAAATAAAAATTTTCAAAAATATTCCGCAGACACTTGATTTTATACGTGTTTTAAGTTATAAATAAAACAATGAAAGGAGGAAAGCATGGAAGAAACAAAAGAAAAAGGAATCTTAAAGGCTCTCTTCGAGATTCAATCGAAGATTAAACCTTTGAAGAAAGATTCCTCCAATCCCTTCATGAATTCAAAATATGCTTCATTAGAGGGGATTTGGGAAGTTCTCCAGCCAGCTCTTCGAGAGCAAGGCCTTTTGGTAGTTCAGGTTCCTACTTCGGATAAAGAAACCGTTTCTTTGAAGACAATCATTTATCACATTCCTACTGGTGAAAAGATGGAATTTGAACCACTCGTTTTGGTTCCTTCTAAGGCTGACCCACAAGGTTATGGCTCGGCAATTACGTATGCACGCAGATATACTCTTATGTCAATTCTGGGGTTAGTTGCAGAAGGAGAAGATG
>Ga0123519_10004593_pt1 | contig 22240 bp, 25 predicted proteins | sample YelNatPaOPRAMG02_FD_87396 | JGI IMG/M metagenome (GOLD analysis project Ga0123519, IMG submission 87396) | Hot spring microbial communities from Yellowstone National Park - Yellowstone National Park OP-RAMG-02 (version 2) | ecosystem: Environmental > Aquatic > Thermal springs > Hot (42-90C) ...
AAATAAAAATACAAAAAATTCTACTCCTTATAAAATAGAAAATTTACGTATTCCTACTCATATTTATAATAATATATTACAACATTCTACATCATTATTTGATTTACTCAATGGAATATTTAAATATTTTAATGAATTTAATATAAATTTAATGTATTCTGTTTATAGAGAAACTGATACAAAAACTACAATAATAGAAATATTTAATATAGATATGATATCAGAGGCTGTTCAAAAATGGAATGGAGATTTATCATTTTCATCTATAGCTAATGAGTTAAAAGATGCTTTTATAGTATTTGATTATAATTCATTAAATTCAATAATATTAGATTTAACAGTAAATGCTAAAACACAAGATTCTTTATTTGCTACTTTTATGCCAATATTAAATAAAGATAATTTAGTTGGAATTTTTACATATATAATAAAAAATCCTTCAGCAGTAACTAATAAAGTTATATCTAATATTGAAACGGTATATAGAACTGTATTTAAAGATAATGGAACTAATATTCAAAATTTTAATGGACAAGTTAAAAAATTACAACAATATGCAAATAATAATAATTTATCTAAAATAATAAATGATAAATTTGGAAAAGATGATAAATTAACAACTGCTTTAATTGAATTATATATGATAAATGGTAGTTATCCAGCACATTTATTATTTGCTGGATATAGTATTTCTTTAAAAATATTAGGATTTAATAATTTAGCTAGTTTTCAAGTATTTGGATTAAGAAATTCTGGATTATCTGATGGATTATATATGATAGAATCTGTAAAACATTCTATAGATAAAACTAAATTTGAAACTACTATAGAAGCAAGATTATTAAATCCTAGAATTGGAAGTTATAAAGATTTGATTGGAAATAAATAATGTTTAATACTAAAAAAAATATATTTAATATAATAAAAGAAAATACTAATGAAAATTTAGATGATTATATTATATATGATGGATATGTTTTAAAAAAAGAATTTTTAGTGCAATCTGGATTTGAAAATAGTAAATTATTAACAAGTGATTTTTTATATCCTATATATATTCCTGGAAAACATCCAGTTATAGATCCACAAGGGGGAGATATAGATATATTTAATATAAATAATAGTAATTCATGTTTTTATACAACCGGAAATTATTATGAATTATGTATTTTAGATCAATTTAATAATACTAAATTTCCAAATGGAGGAGATTTAGTAAGAATATATTATAATAAATCTAAAAATAAAACATATTCTATTGGATATTTTAAAATTTATGGAGAAAATACAATAAATTCTGCAAATAATAAAGATATAAATCAAAATAGTTTTAATGTAAATACATCTAAAATATCTGTTACTAATGCATATATTAAAGTTAATTATCCTGAAATACCTCCATTAGATTTTAATATATTATTTGGAGGATTTATAGGAAAAATAGTAGTATATAAATATAATTATTTAAGTAGAAATTTATACTCTATTGCTTATAAAGAAAGTAAAGTTAATCCATATGCTATTGGAGATGTTACTACAAATACATCTGCTGGATCACAAGGATTATTTCAAATAAATATGAATAATAGAAATTCTATAGATTTATTAAATTTTTTAACTACTGGATTTAATTATATAAACAATAATAAAAATTTACTTAATATATATACAGTTAATAGTTTTAATAATTCTTTAAAAAATAAACTAGGAATTAATCCAGATGTTCAAATAGTTGCTTATATTGGATATTTAATTATAAATAATGCATTAGATGTACTCATAAATAATCCAATAACTGATGAAAATACTTTTTCTATATTTGCAAAAGCTCAAAGATTTAATAATAGTTTATATACTGATTATAAAAATATTGTTAATAATGCATATACATATATAACTCCTAAATATATAGAATATTTAGCACAATTAAAAACTATTATAGATCCAAAAATATATGCCAAAACTACTAATGGATTAATTCAACCATATAAAGATTTAGTAGCATATTTTATATCGGAAAGTACATAAAATTCTTTATTTAATAGCTTTTTTTAATTTTATAAATATCGCTTTTGAAAATTTAATAATTGATTCATATTATTGAAATAAAAATAAAATTTAATAATTTTAATGCCTAAATAATTATTTACCATAATTTTTTCTAATTCTATTATTAATTCTTTTTAATTTTTTTATTGTCATTTTTCTAAGTTTTTTCAATTTTACGATAGAATTTTGTGTTTTTGTTTCCAGTACACCATTCGCTGTCATTAAATTCGCAGATATTACAGTTCCATCCGATTGTTTGTTGAAGATATTTCTCATAAAGTTCTGGATTATAAATAGTATTTAATGCATCCATTAATATTTTATATACTTTTTTCATTTCAATTTCATCAGATTTTACTTCATATATATTTATTAAATTTCCTACATTTTCTTTATTTTCATCTCTATTTAATACTATATATATAGTTTTTACTGAATCATATGGTATTTTATTTTTTTGACAATAAAAATATTTATATAATTTTAATTGTAATCCAAAATAAATATCATCTAATTTATATTTATTCCATTCATTAGTAGTTGTTTTATTATCAACTATATAAATAGTATTTCCATTTTGATATATTAAATCAATATATCCTTTAAAATAATAATTATTTGAAATTGGTTCAAATAATTCATATTCAGTACCTAAAACTTTAATTTCATACCAATTATATCTAGAAAAAAATTCTATTAATATTTTTAATCCTTGAGATCTAAATTTTATTACATCAGTTCCATATTTTTTTATATTATCTTTAGTTAATAAAGATTCACTAAAATGAATATAAGCTTGTTCTTTAGTTTTTTCTTTTTTTAAATATAATTCTATTGTTTCATGTATTATTTTGCCGAAGGTAAGATGTAAAGTATCCCCTTTAGATTTTAATTTCTTAGTATAACCTAAATAATGTTTTTTATTACATGATAAAAAATCAGCTAATTCACTATAAGATATATGTATTTTATCTGGCAATTATTTTCTCTGAATCTTTTGATAATAAATCACATATTTTATCTTCATCAAAATCATTATTTAAATTTACTATAAATTTATAAATACCTAAATTTTTAGAATTTCCCATAAAATATAATTTTATAGTATTTATAGTATTTTCATTTATAATTTTAATTTTAATTTTTAATTCTTCTAACTTTAATTTTTCTGTTTCAAATATAATATAATTTTTATCTGTTTTTATAACTGAATAATTATATATATCTATTAATATTCTTTTAATTTTTTCCATAAAATATATTATTAATTTATATTAATATTATCATATTTATTAAGTAAAGTTATCTTATAAAATTCATCCATAAGTCTCTCTACATTTAATTTATATGCAGGATATTCTTTAAACATTTGCATTTCCATTTTAGAAAAACGATTTAATATACTTCTAATAGAAAATTTTTGTCCTTCTAATGTATTAACCAATTTTATTATTTCTATACTTTCTTGATCCATATTTTCTCCATTAAAAAGTGCTGTATAAATACTTAACATTATATTACATAAATATAAATCTAAAAATATATCTAATTCTTTTATTTTTTTTATATCTGTTTCTATAGATAATCCTTTATATTTAATAAAATTAAAAAATTGTTCTAATAAAGATTTATATATTTTTTCTAATTCAGTTTTTATTCTAATTATTTTAGTACTTAAAACTTTTTCTTGTTCTGTTTCTTCTGGAACTTGATTTAATTGATTTTCCATATATTCTTTCATTTAATTTTTATTAATATTGTTTAATTATATAAAATATTTTTTATTTTAATAATAAAAAAAGCAGATAATAAGAAAGAAATTATTGAAATATAATTAATATAACTTATTTTTACTTGTAAAGAAACACTTCCATATTATATTTCTTCTATCAAATTATCTGCATAGGAAACTGCATTTAATAAATAATTTTTTAGTTTTAAATTAACTAAAATATTATCATTAATATTTTCTGAAAATTTAACAAACACGGGTACTACTTCATTTTTATTTAATACATCTTTAAAATATATTTTAAATAAATTTAATTCTTCTTTTATTCCTAAATTAAATTTTCTTTTTTCTAATTTAGAATCCGAATTAGGTAAAAAATTAACTATAATATTGTTATTCATCTTATTACAAACAATACCATTTATTAAATAATTACCAGATTCTTCTATTTTAGTTCTGTATTTATTTAAATAAAAACTACTATTTATATATGATTTTAAAAAAATATAATTTTCTATATATACAAATGTAGTAGATTTTTCAAAATTCATTTTTATATGTATCTTTTTATATAAATATAAAATTAAATTAAATTTAATTCAACTTTTAAACAAATATTATTAAGTAATTTTCTATATTTTTTATATAATGGAATTATTATATAATTATATTTATCAATAAATTTACATAAATTATATAAAATTTTAACATCATTATGACAATATTCTATTATTTTATCTATTTTTCCTTCTTTATATAATTTAACTATTTCTGAAATTTCATAAGTTCTTTCTTTATTTATAGTTAATTTACTTACTGTATTTAAATTAGTAGAATAATTTTCTCCTGTAATTTCATCAATTAATAACATTAAATCTACTGAATTTTTATTTAAAAATTCTTTTATACTTTTAACTGTTTTTTTATTTTCAATAGGAACATTATTTCTATAATCTAATATAGCTTTAGCAATTTCATATTGTCCAGCTTTATTATCTACACACCATTTTAACCACATAGAATCTACATCTTTCCATAATGTATTTCCTTTAGTTCCACCTATAGGAAGTTCTAAATAATCTTCAGCAGAAATTACCCCTAATTGATGTGCCAAAATATTATTATTAAATCCTATATTATTAAATCCTAATAATTTATATCCAAGTTTTATAAGAGATACTAATTTAACAAAATAATCTTTTATATCAGTAAAATCTTCTATTATATATTCATTATTACTTTCATATCCAATACATCCACAAGCAAATCCCATAGATGAAAAATTTTTCGATCCTATAATAGAAATATCATTAGGTATTATTATATTATAATAGCAATACTTATTCATTTTATATATTCTTTAATTAATTTTTTTACATTGAAGTTTTATATATTTAGAAGGATTTTTAGATATTCTAAATACTTCTACATATAAAAAATCTAATAATTCTCTTTTTGTCATTTTATTTGGAAACTCTATTACTTTATATGGAGAAATATATGCCCTATCTCCAGCTATAATTCTTCCTTCTTTGCGAACAAATTGATCCTTTTTATTGCAAAAAGATACTCCAAATTGGATAATATATTTATTGTTATTTTCATTGTACAATCCACAAAGAGTTGCCCTATTATATTTATTATTAATAGGTTTAAAATGTGATGTTAAAAGTAATTTATCCATTATATAATTCCTTTATTTTAAATTAATTAAAATTTATTTACTATTAAATATAATAAATATTTATCTAAATGTCAATATTAATTTCCATCCAATAATTCTGAAATATAATCTGTATTATCAAACTCTTCTTTAAAATCATTCGGATTAGTTATCTCTTGAATTTCATCAAATATATCTATAGATGCTTTATCTAAATCTATTTTCATAGGAAAATATACTGAATCTTTTCCATTTCTATTTTTTCCAATAATTGCTCGTCCTGTACCTGCTAATCTATCTTCTACAGATCTTCCTAATATTAATACAAAATCTGCTATTGTCATTTTTCCAAAATCTTCTCCAGCATCAGTAACAGTTGGATTCTTTTTATTCCATCCTCCTCTATTAGTTTGAGAAGGAGCAAGTATTGCAAATTGTTCTTCTTTACTCCATCCACGTAAATCCGTATAAATATCTGATACTTCTGTTCTTCTTTCTGTTCTTTTTCTACTAGCTTTCATTATTTCTGGATAATCTACTACAACAAGTTTAGGATTTATTCCATATTGATTTTTTAATATTGTATATCTTTGTTTAATTGTATTTATAGATGCTGTTCCTGATGGATATTCAACTATATGATATTGTGCTGTTATACCTGCATCTAATGCTATTTTTTCTATATTTTTTATATCATTATCTGTAACATTATCTATTGTTTTTTTTAATAAAATACTACACAATCTTTTTGCGACCATATCTTCTCCCATTTCAAGCGTATAATATACCACATCTATATTATATTTAATAAAAGCATTAATAGATATTATTTCACTTAAAAATGATTTACCTGCAGCTGTTCCTCCTAATATAATATTTAATTCTGAAATGCCTAATCCGCCCTTTATTATTTTATTTATTACATCATATGGAGTAGGTATAAAATCTCTTTTTATAAAATCTTGTAAAATTTTAAGACTTTTCATAAAATTAAAACTTAATTTTTTATTTTTTTCTATACTTTTAATAGCCCCAGTTATTTCTCCTATTATAGAATCATAATCTTCTTCTTGTAATAATTTTATGGATTTAAATATGGCATCTTTTACTCTATTATTTCTAATAAATTTTATTACTTTATCTTTATAATAATCTATATCATTTATTTTATTAGATAAATTATAAATATCATCTATAATAATTGCTATATTTTTTTTATTATCTTCTAATATTTTATCATCTTGAACTATTAATAACATAGTTTCCTTTGATGGAAGTTTATTATATTTCTCAAAATAAGAAATAAATTGTTCAAATATATAAGATTGATATTTAGAAAAATGAGATTTATCTATAAGATCATATACATCTACATAAAATTGATGATCTAATAAAAAAGATTTAAGAATATTATTTTGAAATGATTCCCCATAACGAATTAAACTATCTTCATTTTGGATTTTATATAAATTTATTTTAGATGTTAAATCTAATTGCGAATTGTTACTCATAAATTCCTATTTTATAACTGCAAATATAACTAAATTTTTTCTAGTTTGCAAATTATTTTTATTCTTTATACATAATATTTACTATAATTTTCTATTTTTTATTAAAATACATAACACTAATCTTTCTTATAATTTTTTCTAATTTAGGATATTTTTTGTTTTTAATAAATATATAGTATGAAATAAATCATAATATTCTTTTTTTAAAATTATATTTATATATAATTTATTATTTTTACCTTTATTAATTGACATATTATTCTATTAATTTACTAAAATATTCAGTAAATTTATTATTTTTTAACTTAAAAAAATTCATATAAGTAAAAAAATCAGAATATATAAAATTTTCTATTCCATATACTTTAATCATAACTTTTAAATTTGTTAATCCATATGATTTATTAGAAATATTTTTTAATTTTTCAGATATAAGTTGTTTAGTATTAAGTCCAATATTACTTTCGTGCAAATTTACTAAAGAATAATTATTTCTAAATTTATCTAAATCTATTTCTATATTTTTTTCTTTAATATAATTTTCTACTTCTGTTATATGATATACCCGTTCTGATTGTAATATATCATTAAAAAGTTCAAATATTTTTTTCTTGTTAAATATTCTTTTAACATTATCTGTATGATCTCCTGCTAATGCTTTATATATATGATAATTATATGCTTTAAATCCATATTCTTCTTCAAATGAAATTAAATCTATAATTTGTTTCTTTTTATGATCTATAACAATTGTATTTTCATTTATAAATTGATAAAAATCATTATCATTAGAAACTATATTAATTTCAAAAGTATCATCTAATTTATTAATAAGATATAATAAATAACCAAGAACATCATCAGCTTCTACATTTTCCATATTAAATACTTTTATTGGAGTATAATTAAGAAATGTATAAAGTTTAGACAGTTGTTTATCAAATATTTTTTCGTTATCTTGTGGATTTATATCTACATAAGAAGTTTTTCTTCCTTTTTTATAACTTTCATCTACTTTACGTTTACGTTTTGAATTATTTGCTCCATCAAAAACAATTATTATTTCATCTGGAACATTTTCAGAAATTAAATTTTTTAATCCTAAAATAAATCCTACTAATCCTCCGCATATTACTCCAAAACTATCTATTGATTTATTTCCAAAATAATGTTTAATAAAAAAATTTGTACCATCTAATAATAATATTTTATATTTTTTAGTTTCTATATTATTTTTCATTTTTTCAAAAAATTAATTAATTTATTATATTTATATAAAAAAAAAATCTTAAATTAAATAAAATTTAAAATACTGTAGGAATTACAGAAATTTAAGCTTATGGAAATTTCTTTTAAATCATTAAAATAAGAATAAAATTTAATAATTTTAATGTTCAAATAAATTATTCTAAATATTCTACTGCACCTTTAACAAATGCTAATGCTATTACTGGTAAAGGTAATCCCATAATTATTGATATTATTCTATATGAAGATAATGAATTATCTAAAGATAGAAAATTAAATAATAATTTAGCTAATTCTGTTTGTTGTTGTAAATAAACAAAACTATGAAAAGTATTTCCTAATATTTGTAATGTTACTAATACAAAAAATATAGTCCATATTGTTCCACGTTTTAATCTATCTAAAAATGCTAATGCAATAAGAGATGACATTGACGCCATTTCTATCGCAAATGCTAATATAATAGCCATATTAAATGGATTAGCTGATGAATAAAATGTAATTAAATGATATGCAGATATTAATGATATTATAATAGGAGGAATAATAAATATTAAAAATACTATTTTTTTATTTTTAAATAATCCAAGAGAATCAAATTTTCCTTTAGTATCTGATAATTTATTTTTTCCAGAATTTTCTGTTCTCATATCAGAATATGTTTGAAATTTAGGTTTTTCTTTAATATCTGCTTCTTTTTTTTCTATTTCTGGCTTTTGTTCATTTAAATTTTCAATAATTATTTTCTCCGATTTTAATTTAGGTTCTTTTTCTTCTTTTTTTTCTATTTTTTTATCATTAAATTCATTAGAATTAAAAAAATTATCTTTATTATTTGAAATTATTCCTGACATTTTTTATATATATATTATAATATTTATTATTTTTATTTAAGAAATAGATTCTGATACACTAGAAATAACATTATTTATATTTTCTTCTGATACTACAGAATTATTTTCTATTATATTATCTTCTGTTTTATCTACAGAAAAACAAAATTCATCTGAATCTAAATCTATTTTTATAAAATCTAAAAGAAAATCTTTTAATTTATTTTTTCTTTCTTCATTTTCATTTAACCATTTTTTCCAATTTTTAGTTTCTATTTTTTCTTCTGCAATATTTGGAATAGATATTATAGAAAATTCAGTATTTAATTTATTATCTTTTCTAGAAGTAATAAATTTATTTTCTTTTAAGAAAAAATACCAATTAGCATCTTCATCAATTCCTCTTCCATAATACATAGGTATTTCAAAATCATCTTGTGGAGGACCATATCTACTTTTTTGAAATCTTAATCTAATCCAGCTACCTACCTGTTGTCCTTTAGCATTTAATATTTTATCTGCTTTTCTAGGTTTTAATAATCTAAAAGATAATGATGAATAAAATGGAACAGCTTTTCCACCTGGTTCTATAAATGGATCTTCATATTTACTAGCATTAAATTTAAGTCTTAATTGATTTGTAAATACTAATGCAATATTATGCTTATTTAAATATCCATTTAATTTTCTCATTCCAATAGATATTTGTTTTGCTAAATATCCATATGTTCCTTCTCCAAATTTCTCTTCTAATTCTTGAAGAGTTGTAGTAGATGCAATAGAATCCCAAATTATAATTCCTAATCTATCTGGATTTTTAGATTCAATCATCTTTTCTATTAATTTTATAATTAAATTAAAATTATTTTCTATAATATTTGATTTAGTATATATTAATTTACTTTTATCAAAATCAATTCCAATACTTTCAAAAAAAGGTCTATTTACTGCTTGTTCTGAATCTATAAACATACATACTGCATTTTGTTCTTGTGCACTTTTTAATAAATGTGCAGCTAAAATACTTTTTCCAACTCCCTCTTCTCCAGATATACTTACTATTTTTCCACCAGCAATTCCTCCTCTAAATATACCATTGGAATCTCTATAACAATTAGTAATCATTGCATCTAATAAAAAAGAACTAGTTGAAATCCAATATTTAACTTCATTTTTATCTACTTTATCCGCATCCATAATACTATCATCTTCTCGTTTTAATTCATTATATATTTCTATATTTGAAGATAATAAATCATCTTTATTTATTTCTATATTTTCTTGTTTCTTCTTTTTTCCCATAATATTCCTTGTTAATGATTAATTTAAAAATAACTACCTATTTTTATATAGGTAGTTAATTAATAAATAAATTATTCTAATTCATTCATAATTTCATTAAAACTATCATCCATAGATATTTCATTATTTGTTTTATTTATATCAATATTCATTTTATCTATATCAATATTATCAATATCTATTTTTTCTTCTACTTTATTAAGATTATAATTTGTATTTTCCGGAATATAAGATTCTGATTTTAATTTTTCTCCACTAGAAATAATTTGATTCTTCTTAAATTGTGCATTAAATAATTCATTTATTTTTGTATAACCTCCATATGCTTTTTTCATTTCTTCTATTAAATTTGGCATATTTTGTATACATTCTTTAACAAATTCTGCTTCTTCTTTAGTTTTTGCTACTGGTGTTTGTTTTAACGCTTTATCTAGTGTAAATGATGGATTTTTTTGTTTTTCATTTTTAGGATTAACTTTTACAATTAGATCTATACCTGTTTTTAAATCCCATAAATTAATATAAGGAATATCTTCTGATAAATTAAATAATTCTTTTAATTCTCTATTTGTTAAAATAGAAATTAATTCTTTATCGAAATTTTGATATCCAGATATTTTTAGAAAATAAAATTCTAAATTTTTTCCTCTTTTAATTCCTGGAATATATACATTTCTATTACCATAAAAATCTTTTGCTATCTTACTCCATTCTTCCTTAGATAATTCAGTTCTAAATTTTTTTGCTGCTGCACAATACGGACAAGAATCTGGAATTTCCATATTAGAACATAAAGCAAAATTTTTCTTATCTGCACCAATTCCAGAATGTATTATTACTTCTATAATAGGTTCTTTATTCTCATTATGTTTATATGGCAAAATACGAAAATTAAATTCCGTTACCCCACTTGCAACCTTTGTTGGACTTAAAATAGGAACTTTTAATACATTTGAATGATTTGCACGTTCAATATATTGTGAAATTAATGATGACATAATTATCTCCTTATTTATTATATTATTTGGTAACTCAGTTAACTTATCGAACTTTTGTACCTTTATTATTTAAATATAGTTATTTTTTATATTAAAGTCAAGTTATTATATTAAATATTTTAAATAGTTATCAATTTTATTGTAAAATAATTAAAGTTTATTAAATACTAGCCGTAAATTGTGCAATTAATCCATTATCTTCACTCCAAATAAATGCTTCGCCAGCTCTTAATGAAGATACAAATCCTTTAGTATATGCCCAATTTGATGGAGCTGATAAACTTCTCATATATCTTACTGTTACACCTTTATATTCTTCTGTAGATAGAAAATTAACTTCTTTTTTATGATGAATTTCTCCTAAATGTACTTCTCTAAATTTAGTTTTAGCCCACATTTCTGGTTCTTCTGATGCCATTAATAATGGATAATCTGACATTTTCTCATCTCTACCATGTGTTAATAATATCATACATTTTCCAAATTGATAATATTTTCTAACTTTAGGACTATTATTAATATTAACTTGTTTTGAATTATTAAACCAACATTCTAATGCATCTCCAACAAAAAAAGAACGTTGACTATCATGATTGCCTGGAATAACTAATACATTTACTGGAGCTACTTGAGATAATAAATTTATACCTTCGATTAATAATTCTCTACCTTTTTTATATGTTTTTTTCCATCTAGTATCTTCATCTTGAGGAGTTCCTGCTGTAGTTGTATTACCTATTGTATCAACATTAAAAAAATCATTTCCAACTGTAAAAAGAATTTCTTTAATATTATATCCTTTACTTTGAACAATTATTTTATTAATAGCATTTATAAATAATTCACTGGCTATTTTAATATCATAATCATATCCTGATTCTTGTCCCCATACCATAAGACCATAATGTAAATCCATTAATGCTACTTCTAATAAATATCCTTTTTCTTTTTTATTTATTTCATATTTTATTTTAGGATATTTTGGAGAATATTTTTTCATTTCTGCAATTAATTCATCTTTAAAAAATTGCATTTGCAATTCTTTTACTTTACGACTTAAAAAAGCTCTAACTCTAAAAAGAGGTACTACTTTATGTTCATCATCTATTCTTGTATGTTCTTCTTTTATATTAGCAAATTTACGAAGTTTTGTATGTGATTCATATACCGTCACTTCATATTTATCTATTTTCCAAATTTTTGTATCTATATTACATACTCTAATTAAATCATCTAATGATTTAACTTTTTCAGATGTTATTTTTTCACTTATTGCTGTATTTCCTGATTCAATATAATTTTCTGTCTTTTCTAAATTTATATTAAAATCATTTTTTATATTATTATTTAAATTTTCTCGTATTCTAATTTTACTTATTCTTCTTCTTATTGAATCTGTTTTCCAATTAGCAAATTCTTTTGGATATTTTTTTTCTATTATTATAGCAATTTCTGAATTTTTTTTATTTAAATTATTTTTTATTTCATCTAATATAATTTTACTTCGATCAAATGTAAACATTATTTAATCCTTTTATTTTAATTTTTTATATTTGATTATATATTATTGTTCAATTATTTCTAAAAAATTCCATTTTGGAGAAATAAAAATATTATCAGCAGGATCTTTTTCTAATCCAAATATTTCCATAGGAGATTTTATATATTTAGATTTTATTAAAATTGTATCAATTCCAGATAATAAACTAAATGTTTTAAACCAACTATCTACAGAATATACTTTCCAAGCATTTCCTATAATTTTAAATAAATCTTTATATGAAATATCTAATGCCATAGTACATCCCATATGTTTTAATTCTTCTATAAATTTATTACCATATATATTATTCATTTCAGCATTAGTAGATATAATTATAATATTATCATTCCATAAATTATGATTTTTAATATTTTTTATTATATTTTTTAATAATTCTTTATTTATATTTTTATATTTCCAATTAATATCAGTACTTCCACCAGTAGGACATATAATTATATTTTGTTCTTTTTCTGTTTTCCAATAATTTGCCCATTCAGGAAATCTTTGAATATTATATTTTATAAATACATCAGATACTGTTTTCCATTCATCAACATATTTTAATTCTTTTGGAATATGAGCTGATGATAAAAATTTATTATCATTTATTATTTGTTTATAATATTCTAATGCCAAAGGTGTTGTTAAATAATTTTTAGTAATTATTTTATTAGTTAATTTAGGAAATAATTTTGAAACTTCTTTTATATGTTCTGGGTTATTTGCCCAGAATATTAATCCTAAATTATCATATTTATCATAATTTCCATCGGACATAAGTAATAGAAAATCTCCTATACCTCCTATTCCAAATAAAAATATATTATTTATTTTATTTCCTATATCTTTAAACATTAAAAATTATTCTTATTTTTTTTAAATTTAATATTAATTTAAATATTATATATATTTTACAAAATTATTTTTTTTAATTTAGTAAATATATAAAATTTTTATAAATTATCCAAATAATAATTTTTCTTTTCCTATATTAGAATTAGAATTTATTTCAGATAATTTATTTTTTAAATTAATATAAGCATCTTCTTCTGTTTTTCCCATAGCTGTCGCACCTTCTACTTGAATAGATGCTATTACATTATCTCCTTTCTTTTTAATAATAACTGAATATAATTTATTTTTATATTCTATTAATCGCATTTTATTATTCTCCATTTTTATTATTTTTTATTTTTATAATCTGTTTCATAAAATCCTTTTCCTATAAACTTAAATATAGGAGCAGTTCCAGATTCTTTGCTTATTAAAAATTTTTTTGTATTCAAAGATTTACACTTTGGACATGGTACATCTTTTTGATTTACTGTTACTAGTTCTTCAAATTCATATTTACAATCTATACATTTAAAATCATAAATTGGCATATTAAAATATTCCTTCTTCATTAAATATATCTTCAATATCTGGATTTAATGATAATATATTTCTTCCATTATAATCATCTTCTAATATATCATCTTCAAATTTCATATTTTGTATAGTTCTATTATATTCTTTATTTAAATAATTTTTCTTAAATTCAAAATATTCTTCTTTTAATCTATTCATATATTGATAATTTTTATTTGCACTAAAATTATTAATTGTTCTAAGTGAATTAAAAAATGTAGGTTTATTTTCTAAAAATCCTAATCCATCATTCATTTGACAAATTAAAATAAATGAATTTAAAAATGTTTTCCATTCTATAATTTCTTTTTCTTTTGCTGGAAGTTGTATTATTTTATCTAATTCTTTAATAAATTCTTTTAATAAATTTTTCATTAAATTATCATCATCTATAACATAAGAATGTTTTATTGAATTAAATATATTATTATCACCTCTTCCAGAATTACCATTAAATTCAGATTCTCCATTATTATCATTATAATCATCTGTACCATTTATAGAAATATTTTTTATTTTTTGATAATACATTTGTTTTTGTATTAAAAAATTTTTAGTTATTGTTCCTATATAAGAATAAGCTTTAGTTCCTCTATTAATATCAAATTTATTAATATTTTCTATAATATGGCATAAAACTTGTTGTTTTATATCTTCTATACCAGTATTATCAAAATTCCATAATTTATATCTATGAATTATATTTTCAATAAGTTTATTTAATGGCTTATGTAAATTATCATCAAATATCTTATTTTTTTTAATATAATCTTTTTCTAAAATATATAATTTTATATTAAACTCAGTTTCCTTTGTCCAATATTTATTATTCTTTTTCTTCTGTGACTGTCCCAAATAAATCTCCTGATTTGTTTTGTATTTGAGTTAAAATAGACATAAAAGTAGGTTCAAATTTATATACTGCATTTAAAAATGCTTTTACAAATTCATCCGATGATGCATATGGATGATTTATAATATTATTTATTCCAGTTTGTTTCAACAATATAAAAGAATCATATAATGCCCTAAATTTATCTTCTGTAAATTCTTTATATTCATTAAGTAATTCAGCAGTTGCTACTAAATCATCTCCTTCTTCTTTAATTTTATTAAATTCATCTTCTTTTTGTTGTATTATTTTTTTATATTCTTCTCTTTCTTTAATATTATTTTTATAAAAATAAAAAAATAATCCAGCACATATTAAAATTATAACTGATAATATAAAAATTATAATTAATTCCATATAAATTCCTTTATTTTAATCTCAATTTATAATTTCTGACATCGAAAATTTTAAGATATTTATTATTTAAAATTATTTCGCAATATTTACATTTATGAATTATCATTTACTTTCTTTATTAATTTTTTCTATTATAGCTATTCTAAAAAATATAAATATATTCATTCCCATTTTTTAGCTAAATGTCTAGTTTTTTTAATTATATCTTCATCTATCCAAAAATTAAATCTTCTTTTATATAAATATAAAAATTATTTTAAATTAAAAATTTCCATAGGAATATTATAAAATACTGATTTATTTATAAAATATTTTCTATATCCAAGTAATAAATTATTTGTTTTTATTAATTTATCTAATTCTCCATAAGTAGATGTATCATTTGCTACATATTGTATTCCAGATTCAAAATGTCTTACATTTTTATAAAATTTATTAGGATATGGATAATATGGTTTTGCAAATCTTTTAGCATATCTAGTTTTATATCCAGTTGCTTTTTTTATTGCATAAATTTTAAGCACATTATGATAAAAATAGTGCATATCTACATCTGGAAATTCTATAGATAATTTTACAATTTTTTTTAATTCCCATATATTCATATAATGTAAATTAAATCCTTCTACTACTGGGCTTTTATATTTAAAAATTCGTCCATTTTTTTCAAAGGTTTTTCTATAATGCATTAAAAATATTTGTGGATTAGGATCATGTTTAAAATTATAATAATTTAAATTTACAAATATAGGTGTTCTATTAGAATTTGATAAATTTATAATATTATTTTTAGTAAATATTCTAGGTTTAGGATTTTTATTTTTATAATGTAATCCTATTACAGAAGATTTTAAAAACATTGGCAAATAATCATAATCATTATTATTTTTTAAATAATCAGCTATTATAGTTCTTTTATTTTCTAATTTATTATCATAATTTTCTTTTAAATAATTATCTAAAACTTTATTATATATTAACTTAGAAGTTTTATCTATTCCTTCTCTTTTAAGAAAATAATCTTTAAATCCATTATATAATAATGATGAATTAAATGGGTCTTTAGCATCAAAAACTATTTTTTCTATATTCATATTTTTTCTAATTTACAAATTATTAATATTAATAAATATTATTTTTATTTATATATCCATTAAATTAAATTGTTCTTGAACTTTTCCTAATATACCTTCTGGATTTATAGCAATTAATACTATTGGAATATAATTCTGATTACTTTTTTTTATAAATTTTATAGTTTCACCATATTCTAAATTAAAAATTACTCTATCACCTATTTTTAATTTATATTTTTCTGCATCAGCTTCATCTATAGAAAATATATGTCCATATATATATGAAGATTTTAATTTATTAAATTTAGATTTATCATATATTATTCCAGAAGGAGTTTTTTGTATTTGAATATTTTCATATTTAATTAAAACTCTTCCTTTTATTGCACGTATACCATTATTAAAAAAACTCATATTATCCTAATTGTTTATAAATATTTCTCATTCTCATAACTTCAATAGAATAATTATGATTAAATGTTGTATAATCTACATCTCTATTCATGCTAATAGAATGTTTTACATTTTCTTCTCCTGTATTATATGCAGCTGTTATAGCCCTTTCAAAATTAATATTTCCAAAGGTTTGAGTAAATAAATGTTTTAATGCTATAACTTTACTATTTAATATATCTATACATTTATTAGCAGATTTTTGAACATCTAACCAATCTCCACTATTTATAAAATCTGGAAAACTACGAATATCTATTTGCCAAAAACTATATCCATGATAAATTCCATTATTAAAATCACCTTTCATATTTTTTACTATTTCATCAAATTTCATTCCTTTATTAACATATTTTAAAATTAAAAATCCTGTTTCTCTACAAGCAATTGCACCTATCCATGCTTCATCATAATTTGTATTTTTAATTGCAATATTAATATATTTTCCAAGATTCTGTTTTATCCACAATAATAATTCTTTTTCAGATTTTATTTTAGTTATTGTTGTATTATTTGAAGAATTAGCATATTCTAACGTAATATTTCCAACTATTCCATCTGGAATTAATCCATGTTTCATTTGATATGCTTTAGTTGCTTCTAAAGTACTTTCATCAAATATATTTATATTATTAATTTTATATCCTTCTTTAATTAAAAAATTATTCCAATTTTGAACTTCAACTCCACTACTATTTAATTTAAGTAACATTATTTTTATCCTTTTTATATAAATATAATAATTTTTAACATTTAGACCATCCGCAACTACATGATATACATCCTTCACTATATAATAATGATGTTCTTCCGCATACTGGACATTTTTTTCCTTCTACTTTTTCTCCATCTTTAATATATTTTTTTAAAACTCTAGTTATTGCTGATGTAAACGATGTAATATCATCAGTAGATTTAGATAATTGTTCTACAATAAATTTAATAGATACTCCATATCTTAAATTTGAAGATACCAATCTAAATACTATTTGTTCTACTGGAGTAAATTGTTCTGAAAAATTATCTACTACTATATCATCTCCTATTTCTAATTTATATACTCCACTTTTTATTTTCTCAATTTTACCTTTTTTATTAGTAAATTTAAAATTAAGCCCATTCATATGTCCACCAAAAATTTCATATGGAACATTATTTAATAATCCAATAACTATTACAAATTTTTGATCTTTTACAGTAATTGAATATATATCTGCTTCTAATATTTTTGGTCTTTCTGGAGCTGATGAAATAGATATAGAATCATTTGATAAATTTAATTGTTTTGCTTCATCCTCAGAAAAATTTTGAGAATGAATAATAATTCCTTCTTCTTTTAATTTAAAAGCTAATTCTTTAAATGGAATAGAAGAAATTATTCCATACATTTTTTTATCAGGAAAAGCAGCAATAGATTTAATTTCTTTTTTCCATGCATCTAAAATAAAATTATATATATCTTCTGTTTTAGAATTTTCTGATAACATATATGTTACAGAAATTGAACTATCTATATTCTTTTGTACTTTAGACATTAATTCTAATTTATTTATTGGATTTATTTCAGCAGATGATTTAAATTTAATTCCTACTTTATCCTTATTATCTTCAATAAATTTTGCAATTTTTTTACCTTTTGAACCTTCCCAATCATCTTTTATAGTATCTGAATTTATAGGAATTTTATATCCACGTTCTTCAAAAATATCTCTAACTAACTTTGGAACTATAAAATAATATTCATATTTTCCAGATATTCTTGTTCTTTTCCAATAATATATTCCAAATGCTGGTTCTATTCCATAACTTAAAATCATATTTCTATTCATTAAAGAAAGTGTACCAGTAGGAGCTATAGATGTTACACATACATTTCGCATAAAATTAAATTCTAAATCTGGATGCCTTTTTACTAATTGCTTAATAAATCCAGATTTTAAATATTTTTCTTTATCAAATGCTTTAAATGAACCTTTTTCTTTTCCTAAATTTATAGATGCTTTATATAAATAATAATTATAATCATCTACAAAATTTTCAATTAATTTATTTCCTTCTTCAGAACCATATTCTAAATCATTTAATAATAATAACCCTACAATATCAGTTAATCCAGCACCAGTTCTTCTTAAATGTTCTAAACTTCTTTTTTGCTCATATGTAGCATATCTCTTATCTCTTAATTGCATAGTTATAATATTATCTAAAAATCTATTTACAGAAATAGCTATTTCTTTTAATTTATTTTTATCATATTTAGAAGATTTATCAAAAAATTTACTGCAAAAAATAGATGCTAAATCACAATTTCCTTGATTATCTAAATATTGTTCAGAACAATTATGAGCTATAAAATTATTAACAACTCCCCAATTTTTCAAAGGTTCATTAAAATCATAAACATCTTCCATATCATTAGTTAATTCTACAGAAATGACAGGAGATGTCTCTATTAAATTTTTAATTAGTTTTTCATTTTTATACTTTAATGAAAATCCTATTTCATTATTAAATTTTAATTTGCTAAAATATGCACTAATAACTAAACAATAATATTCTTCATTTTCATTTTTTTCTTTACATTTTATTATATTTGAATAAATTTTAAAATCTTTTTCTAATGAATTTTTTACCTGATTTATTAAATCTAAACAAGAACTTCGTAATTCTATATTTTCATTAATATTATTTAAAATATATCCATTAACAGAATATAATCCATTTAAAAAAGAAGCTTTTTCAAGTTTATCCCATCTATCATAAGTTTCTGGCAATGTCCTTAATGATAATTTCTTATCAGAAAATTTTAATGTTTGTAATAATTTAGTATATTTGTTACAATAATATTTATGCTCTCCATTTTTATATTTTTGACGAAATTCTGGAAATATTTCTAATATATCATCATTATTATCTTCTATATTTATTATTATATCCAAAAATTCATTATTATATAATTTTTCTAATTCACTATTACCTTGTATAAATCCTAATGCAATATAATCTTTCAATATTTTTTTATTAGATTCTAAATAAGGCATTAATCTTTTATTATGTAATTTTTCTGCTTCTATTTGTTCATTAGTATTTGTTAACCATACATGATCTGGAGTACATTTTATATAATATTTAACATCAGATTCTGTATATGATAATTTACAAATTATTTTTTTTCCTACATACCAAACTTTACCATTTGATATTTCACCATCTTTATTTTTAATAGGTATACTATCTAATTTAGATAATTCATAAAATGATTTATATCCATTATCTGTTAATAAATTCATATTTCCTGTCATACATGCATTTGTCCCAAGAATTGGAAATCCAACAACATCACTATTTGAATATTTTTTTGCTATATCAATATTTTGTATTCCTGGTTCTGCATTTTTAAGCATATTTTCTGCAATTAACATCAATAATTCTCTAGCAGGTTTTTCTTTTTTAATAACTTCTTTTTTTCTTTCTACTTTTGATATATAAAAATTTCCATTTTCATCTTTACCTTCTGCTAATCTTAAATCATCCCACAATTCATTCAAATATATTTTTTGTCCTACTTTTATTTCAGGTAATTCAAATTTCATAACCCAATTTTTATCTTCTAAAACTGCTTCATAAAATTTATTTAATACCTGTACACTTATATTTGCATTTTGAATTTTTGTATAATCAGATTTTACTTTTATAAAATTTTCTAAATCTGGATGAGAACATATAACAGATAATAACATTGCTGGAATTCTTCCAGATTGTCCTACATAATATCCCATACTATCTATTAATTTCATCCAATGAATAATTCCTTGACTATTATTTGATGAATTATTAACATGAGTACCTATGGGTCTTAATTTACTAACATCTACTCCTAATCCTTCTCTATAAGCTGCAATTTTAGCTACTCTATATAAATTATACTTAATAATCCCCTCTAATGAATCATCTGGCAATGAAATAAAAGTACAATTCATTAATGATATATATTTATTAACTCCAGCTCCTTGCATAATACTTCCAGCAGGATGCCAATAATTATTATATATTTCATCAAACCATCTTTCAGACCAATATTTTTGCAATTCTTTAGTTTCTTCTGCACTTGCAGTATAATCACAAACTCGTTTAAGTGCCTGAACATATGTCTCATCTTCAAAAATAGCATATTTCTTTTTAAATGCATCAATACTGAATTGATTTCCATTAAAATAATCTTCAGTAGTTTGATCTTTTACATCTTCAAAACGAATCATTACAATTTCTCCAAATTAAAAATTATTTAAAATATTTAATAATTAAATATATTTCAATAAAAAACCCTATACATATAAAAATAATTAAATATATATTATTTATATATTTTATTAATATAAATGCACTAAATAATTGTATTAACAAAAAGTGTAGTTTAGCTAGAAAGGCTTTTTTTTCGTAGGTATTTTTTATGTAAAACATCCAAAATATATTAATTATAATAATTATAATTAATATAAACACTATTTCCAAAATCATTTAAAATTCAATTTATTATTTTCAAAACATAACTCCTTATTAATAATAAATTTTTATTATATAATATATATTAAATAAATTTAAAAGTCAAGTCATTTTATATATTTCTTTTATTTTTTTATCATCTATTCCAAATTTTTTAGCTAATAAAATTCTTTCTTCCTTTGTTAAGAACTGAAAATAACTTCGAGCTTCATCTACATTAATAAATATAAAATATTCTATTAAAATTTTTATAAACCAATCTGGAATATCTTCTTTTTTATCTTTTTTATTAAAATTTAAAAAATATTTTCTTTTAGGTATGTTATATATCAATAATTTATAATAATCTTTCTTTTCCATTTTATGTGCATATTTTTCAAATATATTAATAGCATATAATAAATTATTATTTAATGCTAAAAATTTTTGTATTAAATATATATTAAATGTTTCTAAATCTTGCTCAGAAAGATTATCCATATATTTAGGATTTTGTATTTCACAAATATTAGTTATATGTTCAAATATAGTTTTTGGTTTATTCATTATTATATAAAATTATTAATTTTTTGTTTATTTTTAATTTTTAAATAATTTTCATCTATATTTAATTTACTTAATCTTTTTTCTGCTATTTTACAATATTCATCAGAAATATCTATTCCTA
>Ga0123519_10004597_pt1 | contig 22225 bp, 24 predicted proteins | sample YelNatPaOPRAMG02_FD_87396 | JGI IMG/M metagenome (GOLD analysis project Ga0123519, IMG submission 87396) | Hot spring microbial communities from Yellowstone National Park - Yellowstone National Park OP-RAMG-02 (version 2) | ecosystem: Environmental > Aquatic > Thermal springs > Hot (42-90C) ...
CCTGATAATAAGTTGACAATAGTAAAAAAATATGATATAAAAAATATTAATATAACAGGAATTTGTTGGGATAATAATAATATCTGGTCTATTGATAATATTAATAACAAAATTTATAAGCATAATATGGATGAAACTCTGTCAGTAAACGCTATATTTAATTCACCAGTTGAAAAAATTATTGCATTTGTATACGATGGTAAAAATTATTGGTCTGTAAGTGGTTCAGATAATACCGTTTACAAACATAAAAACGACCCAGCTCTCTCTATTGAAAAAAGTTATAAAATATCAAAAAACTATAATAAGAAAATATCTGCTGTGTTTATTAATAAAAAATATGTTTGGATTATTTACGAAGGAGAACCACAACTTTATATTTATCCTAAGAATGAAATCTTATATTAAAAAATTGAGTATAATAAAGTGATAAAATTACATAAACCTAATGGAACTGAAATAGTAATTAATGCTGAATTTATTGAAACAATTGAGCCCGGACCCGATACAAAAATAGTACTTACAACAGGAAAACAATTTATAGTAAAAGAGAATTCCGATTATGTTATAGAAAAGATAAAAGAATATAAACAAAATATTCTGGAACATAATGTAAAAAAATAGATAAAATAAATCTCATATCGTTATATTCACACCAGAGATATTATTTATATATCTTAAATTTATTGTTAAAATTTGATTAATAAGGAGGGATATGTTGTATGGATATAGCAACAATAGCAGGAATAATAGTATTCTTGGGATTAGTTATACTTTCTATTTTTCTTCAAGAAGGAATAAAAGGTTTTGTCCCTTTTGTCAATCTTGAAGCATTTTTTGTTGTAATAGGGGGCACTTTCTGCGCCTTGCTTGTTAATTATCCATTAAGTCAAGTCCTGGGATTAAGAAAAGTTCTAAAGAAAGTTTTGTTAACCACAGGTGAAGATACAACTGAAATAATAAGTACATTTGTTGAATTCACAAAAAAAGCAAAAGCAGAAGGAGTATTATCTCTTGATGCTGATGTTAAAAATATTAAAAATGATTTTATGAAACGGGGTGTACAACTTGTTATAGATGGTTATGACTCTGAATTTATAAGAAATACTCTTGAAACTGAAATAGGATTCATACGTGAACGACATAAAGTCGGACAGGAGATATTTAATTCTCTCGGTACATATGCGCCTGCATTTGGGATAATTGGAACAGTTTTAGGTATGATATTGTTATTAAGAGGTGTTGATGATATAACAATGGTACCAAAAAGGATGGCTCTCGCACTTGCCGCAGCATTCTATGGACTTTCTGCTGGCTATCTGTTGTTTTATCCAATGGCTGGTAAATTGCGTAGACGCTCTGAAGAAGAACTGCTTGTAAAAGAAATAATTATTCGCGGTGTTATTTTGTTACAGTCAGGAGTAAGTCCGATACTTATGGAATCAAATCTTAAAGCATATCTTGAACCAGCACAAAGACTTGCTATAAGAGCAGCAACACCAAGTAGAAGATGAGAGAGGAGGTAAGAGAATATGTTATTTAAAGCACCACGAGGTTTTATATCAGAAAATGACCCTAGAGTATCTGTGGTAGGACATGCTGCACCACCTTGGTTAATTAATTATGCAGACCTAATGACAGAACTTTCATGTTTCTTTTTGATGATATATGCGCTTTCTTTCGCTTTTTCGTCAACAATGCAGAAAGTTTATAAAAATGTTGTAGAAACAATGGAAAAAGAAAAAATTGTTGGTGAAGCGAAAATGACTAAAGAGGGACTAAGAATCTCTTTAGAAGAAAAAGAATCTTTAGCACTGTTTAAATCAGGTAGCGCTGAACTTTTACCAGAAATGAAATCTAATATTGATAAAATTGTCCCAGCATTAAGACAGGGACTATCAATAAAAACAAATATGATTGTTGTCGAAGGACATACTGATAATGTCCCTATTTTTACATCTAAATTTGCATCTAATTGGGAATTATCAACCGCAAGAGCAACTAATGTCGTAAAATATTTACTTGATGTACACGGATTTCCTCCGGATAGAATAGCTGCAATAGGATATGGAGAATATAAACCTATTGCACCTAATGATACTGAAGAAAACAGAGCAAAGAATAGAAGAGTAGTGTTTCTAATTAAAGTTACATAAGAATATTAAAAAATAAAAATCAAATAGAGAGGAGTTAAAAAAAATGGTTAAAAAATATGTATATTTTTTCGGTGGCGGTAAAGCAGATGGTAACGAAAGTATGAAAAATTTATTAGGTGGTAAAGGTGCAAATCTTGCTGAAATGGCAGGACATAAAGATTTACAATTACCTGTTCCACCAGGGTTTACTATAACAACTGAAGTATGTAATTATTACTATAAGAACAATAAAACATATCCAGAAGGACTAAAAGAACAGGTTGAAAAATCAATGAAAAAAATTGAGAATTTAATGGAAAAAAAATTCGGAGATGTCAATAACCCATTATTAGTTTCCGTCCGTTCTGGTGCAAGACGTTCTATGCCAGGTATGATGGAAACTGTTCTTAATATCGGACTAAATGAGAAAACAATTCCTGGATTAATTAAACAAAGTGGTGGAAATGAAAGATTTGTTTATGATGCTTATAGGAGACTGATCATGATGTATTCTGATGTTGTTATGGAAAAAGCAGCAGGAATCGAACCACAGAATGAAGAAATGGGTATACGAAGACAACTTGAAAAAATTATGTCTGAAATGAAAAAAGAGAAAGATGTATCAAGTGATACAGAACTTACTGTTGATGACCTAAAAAAATTATGTGCGTTATTTAAAGAAAGAGTTAAAAATGTATTAAAAAAAGAATTTCCTGAAGATCCATATGAACAGTTATGGGGAGGTATAGGCGCTGTTTTCGCTTCTTGGAATGGTAAACGTGCTGTCGCATATAGACGTATTGAAAATATACCTGATGATTGGGGTACTGCTGTTAATGTCCAAGCAATGGTTTTTGGTAATATGGGTGACGATTCTGCAACAGGTGTCGCTTTTACTAGAAATCCTGGAAACGGCGAAAATAAATTTTATGGTGAATATTTAGTTAATGCACAAGGAGAAGATGTTGTTGCTGGTATACGAACCCCTGCTCCAATAAATGAATATTCGAAAAGTGAACATAATAAAAATTTAATTAGTTTGGAAAAATATATGCCTGATGTCTACAAAGAGTTGTTCAATATACAGAGAAAATTAGAAAAACATTATCGCGATATGCAGGATATTGAATTCACTATTGAAAAAAGACGTCTATTCATTTTACAGTGCCGTGTAGGAAAACGTAATGGACCAGCAGCAATAAGAATGGCTCTTGATATGTATAAGGAGAAACTTATAAGTAAAGAAGAAGCAATAATGAGAGTTACTCCATCTCAAATTGATGAATTATTACATCCTATTGTTGACCCTAAAGAAGAACAGACTAATAAACCAATTGCAAAAGGACTACCTGCCGGTCCCGGTGGTGCAACAGGAATGATTGTATTCACTGCAGAAGATGCTGTTAATTGGACAAAGGAAGGAAAAAAAGTTATTCTTGTTCGAGAAGAAACTAATCCAGAAGATGTCGAAGGTATGCGTGCTGCACAAGCAATATTAACAGCACGTGGTGGAATGACATCTCACGCTGCTCTTGTTGCTCGTGGTTGGGGTAAATGTTGTATCGTAGGATGCGGAGCATTACATATTGATTATTCGTCCAAAACTCTTACTGTTAATGGGGTAACTTTAAAAGAAGGTGATTGGATTACTTTGAATGGAACAAAGGGTAATGTTTATTTAGGACAACTTAAAATGATGGATGCGTCTGAAAGTAATAAGTTATTGTTCAATTTCCTTAAATTATGCGATTCTATACGAAAACTTAAAATTAGAACTAATGCCGATACACCTGAAGACGCAAGAAAAGCTCGTGCTTTCGGAGCAGAAGGAATAGGATTATTCAGAACAGAACATATGTTCTATGGAAAGGGTTCTGAAGAACCGTTATTTATACTTCGAAAAATGATTGCTTCTAAAACAGAAGATGAGAGAAAGAAAGCTTTAAATGAATTATTTCCGTATGTCAAATCTGATATTAAAGGAACACTTGAAGCAATGGCTGGTTTACCTGTAACAATACGGTTGCTTGATCCACCTTTACATGAGTTCGTACCACGAAACGAAGAACAACAAAAAGAATTAGCACAAAGTTTGAATATAAGTTTAGAAGAATTTAAAAAAAGAGCTGATAGTTTACACGAAAGTAATCCTATGATGGGACATCGTGGAGTTAGATTAGGTATAACTTATCCTGAAGTAACAGAAATGCAGGTTCGCGCTATTTTCGAAGCATCAGCAGAATTGATTAAATCAGGTAAAAAAGTTGAACCGGAAATAATGATACCTGTGGTTTCAACTGTCCAGGAACTTAAAGACCAACTTATTATTGTTAGAAAAGTATATTCGGAAGTAATTAAAAAATATAACCTGAAGAAAATACCATACTTATATGGCACAATGATAGAAATACCTCGTGCTGCTCTTGTTGCTGATAAGATTGCTACTGTTGCAGAATTTTTTTCATTCGGAACTAATGATTTAACTCAAATGGGATTCGGTTTCTCTCGGGATGATATCGGTAATTTCGTTCCAGAATATATTAAAAAAGGAATACTTGATGAAGACCCATTCCAGACAATAGACCAAGAAGGTATAGGGGAATTAATTGAAATCGGTATACAACGAGGTAGAAAAGTAAGAAAAGATTTGAAAGTAGGTATATGTGGAGAACACGGTGGTGACCCACGTTCAATTGAATTTTGTCATAAAGTCGGTATGAATTATGTCTCTTGTTCTCCATACAGAGTCCCTATAGCACGCTTGGCCGCAGCACAATCTGTTATCAAAGAAAATAAAGATAGGAAGAAAAAATAAATTATATATTGTATTAGTTAACATTTTTATTAATTATCTTAAATATTTCATTTTCTGTAGTATTTTTCTGCTTAATTAATCTTATACAGATACTTTATCTATACCTATCCACTAAAACCACGAATACTAAGTTTGACTTATCGTAAATATTTTTGTATATTGTTTTTAATTAAAACATTGAATATAAAGGATATATTTTATGGTCAAAATAGCAATATGTGGTGTATGTGGAAAAATGGGCTCAAGAATTTTTAATATTGCATTGCAGGATAAAGATGTTGAAATAGTTGGATTAACAGAAGTTAAAAATCATGTTAATATCGGTAAAAAACTTGAAAATAAATATGAAATAACTGATAATCTAACAAAATTTATTAATAAAATTGATGTCGTAATTGATTTCACTACAACTGAATCAACATTAGAAAATTTAAATATTGTGAATAATAATAGAAAATCTATAGTTATAGGAACAACAGGTTTTAATGATAATGAGATTAAATTGATAAAAGATTATGCGAAAAATATAGCCATTGTTTTATCTCCTAATATGAGTATAGGTGTGAACATACTATTTAAACTCGTTGACGAAATAACAAAAATTGTTCCTGATTACGATATAGAAATAATTGAATCACATCATAACCAAAAAAAAGATGCACCATCAGGAACAGCTAAAAAGATAGCAGAAATTATTGCTAATAGATTGAATTTAGATTTGAAACAATCCGTCTCCTATGGAAGAACAGGATTAATAGGACCAAGAAAAAATAATGAAATAGGTATTCATTCTATAAGAGGTGGAGATATTGTTGGTGAACATACTGTAATCTTTACTACAACTGGTGAACGATTAGAACTTATCCATAGAGCACATTCTCGGGATACTTTTGCAACAGGTGCAATAAAAGCAGCAAAATGGGTTTATAATAAAAAACCCGGATTATACGACATGCTTGATGTCCTCGGATTAAAATAATCACAAAATAAAGTTATTATGTTTTTTTATGTCAATAAATATAATAAATAATAGAAAATGCAGAAAAAGATATTAATTATTGATGATAGTGAAGAAACTCGTGAATTAGTTAAATTTACACTTGAAACTGAGGGATATAAAGTTGTGGAAGCAGTAGATGGAGTTAATGGATTAAGAAAAGTTCAACTTGAACCGTTTGATTTAATAATACTTGATTTTTCTATGCCAGGATTGGACGGATTTTCTTTAACAGAAAAGATAAGACAGAGTTTATATGCAAAGAATGTTCCTATTTTGGTTGCAACAGCACATAGTAAAATCAAAGAGTTATTTCAATCTAAAGGAACCACAAATATTCAAGATTTTTTAGAAAAACCTTTTCTACCTGAAGAATTAATAAAAAAAGTAAAAAAACTGTTATCAGATGAAGATAAGTAGTCAATTATTATGCTCTTTATAAACTTTTTCTGTAAGTAATTAAATTAACCTTTCCATACATTTATAATTTTAGAGAAAAATAATTGATGTTTTCGCTAACAAAATAGTATGTTATATAGTTTATTTAAAGTTTTAATAGCAGTTATATTTTTATTAGGATCATCTAATTGCTGTTTGGTATCATATACTTTTTATGATTATTTTCAATATGCTAACAAAAAATATTATGAAATTAATATAGAAAAAGTTATTAAAATATTATCAGATAAAAATTCAAAAGAAACTTTTATTAAATTATTAGATGTAAATACGAATTTTTCTGAAATAAAGTTTTTAAAACAGAATAATGAAACACATGAACTGTTATTAACAGAATTAGAAAATGTAAATGATAAATTAATAAAAGAGATAATAGAGAAAGAGAGGATGAAAACAAAACGGATTTATTTTATTTTTACCGGAATTATAGTTTTTTTAATAATATTCATTTTTTATATCATTATACATTCGCATAAGGAAAAATTAGAAAGGGAAAAACTTATAAGACAATATGAAGAAAAAGTTATTTCAGGAATAGGTACACATTTACCCGCTAAAAAAGATTCTGTTGTTGATACTAACGAGAACCAAACTATGGATGAAACCAATAGAAAAATTCAGTTAATACAATTGATTGAAAAAGAGATGTTACATGATAAAAACAGGATGATAGCTACTAAATTGATTGAACCTTATATAAATGATAAAGATATAGATGTCAAATTACAGGCGTTAAAAACATTATATTATTTTGATGAGGATAAAGCATTAAAAATGTTGTTAGAATTAAGTAAATCATCCGACCCTGATATACGTATAAAGACAGTAGATGTTGTTTCTGATATTACATCAGTGAAATCAATTCAAATTTTATTTGATATGATAAATGATGTTGAAATTTCGGTTAGAAAGAAAGTGTTAAAAAAATTGATTGATATAAAAAATAGAAAACTTATACCGTCAAAAGAATTTAATGAGAAATTAGAATTACTTTTAAAAGAAATACAAAGAAAAGAAAATTGGATTATGGAATAAGAAATTAGGAGAAATTGTATGGAATTATTTGCAGAAAGATTAAAAAAATTGCCACCATATCTTTTTATAGAAATAGATAAAAAGAAAAAGAAATTGATTGATAGTGGTGTTGATGTAATTAATTTAGGGGTAGGTGACCCTGATTTACCAACACCAGAACATATTGTCAAATCAGCACAGAACGCACTAATTAAAAGTGAGTTCCATCATTATCCATTTGGTGCAGGAACACAGGAATTCCGTGAATCTGTTGTCTACTGGTATTCAAAACGTTTTAATGTTAAATTGGATTATAAAACTGAGGTGTATGCACTAATCGGATCAAAAGAAGGTATTGGTCATTTACCTCTTGCATTAGTTAATCCAGGTGACTATGTGCTCATTCCTGATCCAGGATATCCTGTTTATAAATCAAGTACCATTTTTGCTGGAGGCAATATTTATCAATTACCTCTAACTGAAAAAAATAATTTTATCCCTGATTTGGATACCGTTCCAAAATATATTTTAAATAAAACAAAATTATTGTTTTTAAATTATCCTAATAATCCAACAACTGCTGTTGTAACAGAAGATTTTTTTATAAAAGTTGTAGAATTTGCTAAGAAATACAATATAGTTGTAGCACATGATGCAGCTTATTCTGAAATATATTTTACTGAGAATGCACCAATAAGTTTTTTATCTGTTCCAGGTGCAAAAGATATCGGAGTAGAATTTCATTCTGTATCTAAAACATATAATATGACAGGTTGGCGTTTAGGATGGATATGTGGTAATCCCGAAATAATACAAGCACTGGGAACAGTTAAAGATAACTACGATTCAGGTGTATTTACAGTAATACAACAGGCAGGGATAACAGCATTAACTGATTCTCAAGAATGTGTAGCAAAAACAAGAAAAATATTTAAAAAAAGACGCGATATTTTTTGTGAACGATTAATTAAACTAGGCTGGAAATTAAAAATACCAGATGCAACATTTTATGTATGGGCTAATTGTCCAGATGGTTATTCGTCAACTCAATGCGTAGAGAAACTTGTTGAAAATGCAGGTATTATTGCAACACCCGGTGTTGGGATGGGACAATATGGAGAAGGATATGTAAGATTTGCATTGACTACAACAGAGGATAGATTAGTTGAAGCAACAGAAAGAATAGCAAAAATAAAATGGTAGGAAATAAATGACTGAGATTTATATAGGTTTGGGAAGTAATTTAGGTAATCGTAAAAAAAATATTTGTTTAGCAATAGATTATATAAAAAAAGACAAGAGAATTATATTAGATAAAGTATCTCCATTCTATTTGAGTTCACCTGTTCTTCCGAGAAGAACTAAAATTTCAATGGTTGAAAAACAGAAAAACTATATAAACTGTGTTGTAAAAATAGAGTCGGGAATGACTGTAGACCAGTTACTGAAAGTACTACAAAAAATAGAATTGAAATTACATAAAAAAAAGAAATATAAATGGTCACCGAGAACTATTGACTTAGATATACTTTTTTTTGATAAAAAGATAATTAGGAAAAAGAATTTAGTTATACCTCATCGTGAACTTCATAAACGGAAATTTGTTCTAAAACCATTAATTGATATATGTCCTGATTTTGTTCATCCTGTGTTCAATAAAACAGTAACTGAACTTTATCTGAAAATAAAAAATGATAAAAATCAAAAATTAATAAGGATAAAATAGGTATTTTTATGGATATAATATGGGCACCATGGAGAATGAAATATATAAAATCAAATAATGAGAAAAATAGAAAAAAAGAATGCGTTTTCTGTGAAAAATTATCTAATAAGAAAGATGACAAGAAAAATTATATCTTATTCCGTAATAAATTTGTGTGTGTCATAATGAATATTTATCCATATAATAATGGTCATCTAATGGTTGTTGTTAATAGACATGTGAGAGATTTTACTGGGTTAACACAAGAAGAAATTTATCAATTAGGAAATATGATAAAATTATCACTGAAGATTATAAAAAAGGTAATGAAACCAAATGGATTTAATATAGGTATCAATATCGGTTATGCTGGTGGTGCAGGAGTAGTTAATCATCTACATGTACATATTGTTCCAAGATGGATTGGTGATTCTAATTTTATGCCTGTAATAGGTAAAACTAAGGTTATATGCGAATTGCTTGATGATACTTATAGTAAGCTACGAAAAGAGTTTTTAAATATAAATATCAATAATGGTGTCTCAGATTAAAAATTTGATTATAACTGCTAATCCTGGAATAGGTAAGACAACACTTATTAAAGAAGTATGCACCAAGAATTTAGAGAAAGTAGGTGGATTTTATACTACAGAAATACGTGAATATAATAGTAATACAAAAAAGAATGAACGTATGGGGTTCAGAATTTGTACATTTTCTGGTGAGACAGAAATAATGGCTTATAAAGGTAAAAAAAGTGAGTTCAGATTAAATAAGTATGGTATTGATAAATCTGTTATAGAAAATATTGGTGTTAAATCAATTCTGGATGCCTTAAAAAATAAGAGAGTTGTTGTTATAGATGAAATAGGAACAATGGAGATGATATCGCCTCTATTTATCGAAACAGTAGTTAAGTGCTTTAACTCAGAAAAATATGTTCTCGCTACCATAAGATATCGTAGTCAACCATTTACAGATGAAATAGCAAAATTAAATGATACAAAAATGATTCTATTGACAAGTGATAATTTTGATATAGTAAAGAAAGAAGTATTGCAATGGTTAGAAAAAATTTAATTGTTCTTTTAACAGATTTTGGATTATCGGATAATTATGTTGGTGTAATGAAAGGTGTAATCAAAAAAATTAATCCATCTGCCGATATTATCGATTTATCAAATGAAATTTTACCACAATCAATCAGACAGGCAGCTTTCTGTTTGTTTACATCATATAAATATTTTCCTGAAAAAACAGTTTTTACTTGTGTTATTGATCCAGGAGTAGGTAGTAATAGAAAAATATTATTGGTTAAAACAGAAAATTATTATTTTATTGTTCCTGATAATGGTATCATTTCATGGGTAATTGAAAAAGAAAAAATAGAAAAAATTATATGGATACAAAATAAGAAATATTTCTTAGATAATATAAGTAATACATTTCACGGAAGAGATATATTTGCACCTGTTACAGGGTGGCTAACTAAAGGTATTAATATAAATTCATTTGGTAAAGAAATAAATAATATTGTTAAAATTCCATTTCCTAAACCTAAAATAGATAAAAATAAAATTTTATGCGAAATAATCTATATTGATAGATTCGGTAATCTAATAACTAATATAGAAAACAGTTTGTTCAATAGTATATACGAGAAAAGTAATTTAAGAAAAATAGTTTTTAGGGAGAAAAAAGTTGAATTAAAGAAGAGTTATGATTCTGTTGAAATGAATCAACCTTTGGTTATCAATGGTTCACACGATTATATTGAGATCTCTGTAAGGGGAAAAAGTGCAAAAGAATATTTTAATTGTAAAATAGGTCAAAAAATACCAATTTATATATATTAAGATGAAATATAGAAAATATAATATGAAATCAGGTATAAATCCTAAATTACTGAAAACAATTAATTATGATTATGTAGGTAAAAAAATTGAAATAAATATTTCTACAAATGAGTTTACTTGCGTTTGTCCATGGTCAGGTTTACCTGATTATGCAACAATAAAATTAAATTATATTCCAAATAAAAAATGTATTGAGTTAAAATCATTGAAATATTATCTGCAATCATATCGGAATGTCGGTATAGTACATGAAAATGTAGTAAATCGTATATTAGATGATATAATTAAATTATGTGACCCGATAGAAGCACATATTGAAGCAGAATTCAATATAAGAGGCGGTTTAAAGACAACAGTTAAACGTGATTATGTGAAAGAAAGATAATATGTATAAAAAACTAAATAATATTCATATGGTTGGTATAGGTGGCGCTGGTATGAGTGGCATTGCTGAGGTTTTGTTAAATACAGGATATAATGTTTCAGGTTCAGATATTAAAAAAACTGATATTACTTTAAGATTACAGAAACTCGGTGCAAAAATATCATATAAACATAATAGTAGGAATATTATTGGTGCTGATATCGTAGTCGTTTCGAGTGCAATAGATAAAACAAATCCAGAGATTAGAGCAGCAATAGCAAAAAAAATTCCTGTTATCCCACGTGCTGAAATGCTTGCTGAATTGGCAAGAATGAAATATACTATTGCTGTTGCAGGTTCACACGGTAAAACAACTACATCATCAATGATAGGATTATTACTACAATATGCCGGATTTGACCCAACTGTAATAATCGGAGGAAAATTTAATAATTTTGGGTCGGGAACAAGACTTGGTGATGGTGAGTTTTTTGTTGCTGAAGCAGATGAAAGTGATGGCTCTTTTCTTAAATTGTCTCCTACAATAACTGTAGTAACAAATATTGATGATGACCATCTTGATTATTATAAAAATATTGAAAATTTGAAAACAGCGTTCATCAATTTTATAAATAAAGTTCCATTCTATGGTTGTTGTATATTGTGTTTAGATGACCCTGGTATAAGAAATATTTTGAATAAAATAAACAGGCGTTATTATACTTATGGTATAAAAAATGATGCTATTGTAAAAGCAGAAAATGTAATTATTGATACTGCTAAGACAGAGTTTAGTGTTTCATATAAAAATAAATCTGTTGGAAAAATAAATTTGAATGTATATGGATTACATAATGTAAGAAATGCTTTAGCAACTGTATGCTGCGGAATTGAATTAGAGATACCTTTTATAAAAATAAAAAAATCTTTAGCAGAATTCAGAGGCGTAACACGAAGATTAGACCTGAAATCTGTTGTAAATGATGTAATTTTTTTTGATGATTATGGTCATCATCCAACAGAAATTTATTTTACATTAAAGACATTGAAACAAAGATATAAAAATGGACGTTTGATTGTTATTTTTCAGCCACATAGATATACACGAACAAAATTATTATATAAAAAATTTGGACCTGTTTTTAAATATACAGATATAGTGAGATTAATGAATATATATTCTGCTGGTGAGAAACCTATACGTGGAGTGACATCAACTTTGTTATTAAACGAGATATCAAAGTACTGTTCTGATGCAAAATTATTTGACTATAATAAAGATATTAATGAACTTGTAAAAATAATAAGACCAGGAGATATCGTTTTAACCTTGGGCGCAGGTGATGTATGGAAATTGCATCAGATTTTAATACCGAAATGGATACAATCAACAAAAAAGAAGACATAATCAATAAATTAAAACAATTGAATATAAAATACAAGTTAGATGAACCTCTTTCAAGATACACTACTTTACAAATAGGAGGAAATGGTGAATTCTATATTGAACCTAAAACAATAACTGAACTTAGTTCTGTTTTAAAATTAGGATTTTCAAATAAGTTACCAATATTCATTATTGGAGCAGGTTCAAATTTACTTATAAGTGATAATGGATTAAAAGGATTTATTATTAGATTAAGAGGCGATTTTGAAAAAATTGAGTTTGATACTTCTACAGATGAGTGTATTGTTGGGGCTGGAGTTATGTTACCTTTTCTAATAAAACGGACAATAGATATGTGTTATTCCGGATTTGAGCCCTTAGCAGGTATACCAGGAACAGTAGGTGGCGCTCTTGTTATGAATGCTGGAACTAAAGAGGGTACAATTTCTGACAATTTAGTTGAAGTAAAAACAATTTGTATGGATGGTAAAGTAGTTTCTCATACAAAACAAGAAATTCAATTTGGATATAGAAAATCAAGTTTAGAAGATAAAATAATAATTGAAGCAAAATTTAAATTAAGACATAAATTAAAAGAAGAGATAATTAAACAAGTAACAAAAAATCTTACTGAACGAGCAAAAACACAACCACTAGGTACCCTTAATGCTGGCTCAATATTCAAAAATCCTGAAAATAATTTTGCAGGTAAACTTATTGAAGAATGTAATCTGAAAAGTTTTAGAATTGGTGGTGCTATTGTTTCAGAAAAACATGCTAATTTTATTTTGAATACAGGAAACGCTACTTCAGATGATGTCTTTAGGTTAATTTTTGAATTACGAAGAAGAGTGTATGAAAAATTTAAAATAAAACTTGAATTGGAAATAAAACTTATTGGATATTGAATATGAATATTATTTCTAAAATAAAAAATAAAAAAATTGGTGTTTTATATGGTGGCTGGTCACCAGAAAGAGAAATAAGTATTAAAAGTGGTAAAGCGGTTCTTAAATCGTTAATTAATAGCGGATGTAATGCTGTTGGAATTGATATTAAAAAAAATAATTTGATAAGCGAGATAAAAAGAAATAAAATAGATATCGCATTTATAGCATTACACGGACCATTCGGTGAAGATGGTTGTATCCAATCAATATTGGAATTACTAGGAATTCCTTATACAGGTTCAAATGTATTAGCAAGCGCATTAGCAATGAATAAAATATATTCAAAAAAAATATTTGAATATCATGGATTACCGACCCCAGAATGGAAAACTATAAAAAAAGATTCTATTTTTCGTAAAAAATTTAAAAAGGATTCAATAGATGATATACTTCAAGGATTAAAATTTCCTGTTGTTGTAAAACCGTCAACACAAGGTTCAGCAATCGGTGTAAATATTGCAAGAAATAGAGAAGAATTATTGAGTTCATTGAGAAAATCTTTTAAATATGATAATATTATATTATTAGAAAAATATATACAAGGTAAAGAATTGACTGTTGGCATATTAGGTGAAAAAATATTGCCTGTGATTGAAATTGTCCCAAATGAAGGAGAATTTTATAATTATAATTCTAAATATTCAGTTGGCGGTTCGCAACATATTATACCAGCACGGATACCACAAAAAATCTGTTCGGAAGCAAAAAGAATAGCAAAATCTGCTTTTGATTGTTTAGGATGTAGTGTTGTTGGCAGAGTTGATTTACGATTAAGTAAAGAAAATAAATTATATTTACTTGAAGTTAATACTATACCAGGAATGACTGAAACTTCGCTTTTACCGGATGCTGCTAAGAAGGTAAATATTAGTTTTGAAGAATTAGTTCTAAAAATTATTGAATATTCACTTAATAAAAAGTGACAAATTATAGAAGAACTCGGTATAATAAGAGATATTTTAGGACAAGGCAAAAAGTTAAGTTGCGATATAAAAAAACAGCAGCTAAATTTGCAACTTCAATATTTATTTGTTTAATTGTTTGTTTAATAATATTTTTTGCTTACAGAAAAATTAATAATTTAATAGTTAATTCAGATAAATTAAAAATAAAAAATATTGAAATTACTGGTTTAGAAACAATCAGTAATCAGAAATTTATTGATTCGTTACCAAATAAATATATAGATAATTTTGTAGTATCATATTTCTTGGATTTTGAAAAGTATTTAAAAAATAAATTTTTGCAGATTAAATCTGTTAAGATAGAACGCATATTCAAGACAAATACATTAAAATTTTATATAACAGAACGAATTCCGATAGCATACATAGTAAAAAAAAATAAAATTTATGCTGTTGATGATACTAATTCATTGTTCATATTAAATATTAGTACTGATTCTTTACCAGAGATAGTTATAGGACAATAAGATAGTAACGAAATATTAAAAAATGTTATTAAATTTATAAACTATTTTGTATCAAAACAATCTGTTATACTTAATAAATTGAAGAAAATATATATTGCTCCTAACGAACATATAACATTTATTTTATCAGATAATATTTCTAATAATATTAAGGTGTTGTGGGGTAAGTTCTCTATTCATAATTTTGATATGAAGATTAATTATCTGAATAAAGTTGTTAATGATGTATATTCAAAAATTTCTGCAGAAGAAGATAAAAACAAAAATTATATAAAAAATAAAAAAAGAATTGTCAAAAATAAATTAGAATACGTGGATCTGAGATTGTCTGATGAAAATAGAGTATTTGTAAAATTAATAAAAGAATAAAAAGGAGTAATATAAAATGGCTAAACGAGATATCAAATGTGGATTAAGTGTAGGTTCCGGCCAGATTATATGTGTATTAGGAACTGTTAATCCAGAAAATGGTATAATTGAAATAATTAGTTACGGACAGGATTTTTGTCGTGGAATTAAAGGTGGAGTTGTTATTGATATAGACGAAACATCTAAATCTATAACTAATGCTATTGAAGAGGCTGAAAATAAGATTAAAGAAGAAATAAATGAGGTATATTTAGGTGTAAGAGGAACACATATAGAGTCATGTAATAGTCATGGTGTAATGAGTATTTCCAGAACGGATAAAGAGATAACACCTGAAGATGTTAATAGTGTTATTGAAAATACAAAGGCAATACAAATTTCAAACGACCGCGAAATAATTGATATTCTTGTCCAGGAGTTTTCTCTTGATAGACAACGAGGTGTTCATAATCCTGTTGGAATGGAAGGTAATTTCCTTGAAGCGTATGCATTAGTTATAACTGCATCAACTACACATTTAAATAATATATTTAAATCAGTAGAAATTGCTGGATTCAATGTTAATGAATTGATATACGGATTACTTGCTGTTGGCGAAAGTGTTGTTACTGAAGAAGAAAAAGAAAATGGATGTTTATTAATCGATTTAGGTGGTCAGAATATAGGTTTAGCAATATATTCTGAAAAAAGTTTAAAATATACAAAAGAAATTAATTTTGGTGTAGATTTAATTACCAGAGATATTTCACATGCATTACGAACTTCACTTGCACAGGCTAAACTTATTCGGGATAAATATGGAATTGCTGTTCCATCATTATTAAAAGAGAACGAACCTATTGAATATACAGGTGTAGACGGACGTACAATTCATACAACTGATAGTAAATATTTAACCGAAATAATTCCACCTCGAGTTGAAGAAATTTTTGATAAAATTGGTGCTGAATTACAAAATACTCCTTATATGAATGATGTTATACCAGGAGGTATAATTATTACAGGAAGCGGTTCTTTGCTTAAAGGAATGAGAGAAGCATCTGAAAAAATATTTGGGATTGAAACAAGAGTTGGTTTTACACAGGGTGTTACAGGTTTGAATGAAATAATAACTAACCCTACTTATGCTGAAGCAATAGGATTATTGAAATATAAACCATATATGCAAATTTCACATAATATAAAAAGAATAAGTAGAAAGGGAGTTTTTTCTAATATTATATCTAAATTACGAGATTGGATGTGAGAAATATGAAAATAAGATTTGATGAGGATTTTAAAGAACAACCTGCTAATATTAAAATTATTGGTGTTGGTGGTGGCGGCGGTAACGCTATTAACCGTATGGTCCAAGCAAAAATAAAAGGAGTTGAATTAATTTCTGTTAATACTGACTCCCAAGCATTGCGCAGGTCATTAGCTAATATAAAAATACAAATAGGTGCGAAGTTGACTAAAGGTTTAGGTGCCGGAGGTAATCCTGAAATAGGAAAACAGGCTGCAATAGAAAGTGCTGATATTATAAAGGGTGAATTAGTAGGTGCTGATATGGTATTTATAACAGCAGGTATGGGTGGCGGAACAGGAACTGGTGCAGCACCAGTAGTAGCAGAAATTTCTCGTTCATTAAAAGCATTAACAGTAGGTGTCGTTACTTATCCTTTTGAACTTGAAGGTAAAGTTAGAACTCAACAAGCAGATAATGGGATAAAGGATCTACGACCGTTAGTTGATACATTATTGATTATACCTAATGATAAATTATTTGAGATAGGTGGAAAAGATATGTCCTGGGAAGAAGCATTCAGGTTGGCAGATGATGTTTTGCGACAGGCAATACAATCAATAACAGATGTTATTACTGTTACAGGTGAAATAAATGTTGATTTTGCTGATATAAGACAGATTATAACTGGTGCTGGAGAAGCATTAATGGGTATAGGTGAATCAGAAGGCGTAGATAGAACTCTGAAAGCAGTAGATATGGCAATAAAATCGCCTCTTTTAGAAAGTATAAGTATAAGTGGTGCGAAAGGTGTGCTCGTGAATATTACAAGTGGCAAGGATTTTAAAATACATGAATTAAGTGATGTCCTGAATACTATTCGTGAGTTAGTCAAAAGTGATGCGCATGTGTTTTATGGACAAGTAATTGACCCTACAATGACAGGTAAGGTTAGAATAACAATTATTGCAACAGGTTTTCAGGCAAGACAAATACGAGGAATGAGTATAAAAGAGATTAAAAATAAAAATATAAGTATCCATAAAGAGATTGAAGAAGATAATATTTTACGACCAGCATATTTAAGATATAAATGTAGAAAACTAATTTGACAGTAAACAAGGAGTAAACAAAAAATGGAGATACGTCAATTAATTGAATTAATGTTACAAAGAAAAGCTTCAGATTTACATCTACGTGCAGAATCAATACCACATATAAGAGTGAATAAACAATTAATTCCTGTCTCAGATGTTCCTATGTCTGCAGAAGAAACAAAAAAAATTGCTTATGATCTAATGAATGATGAACAGAAAGAAATTTTTTCAAGAAAAAAAGAATGTGATTCAGCAATAACTTTTCCTGGATTAGGTAGATTTAGATTAAATATTTATCAACAGAAAAACGGAATAAATATTGCATTTAGATATGTGCCTATGAAAATACCAACTTTTGCTGATTTGAATTTACCTTCTGCTGTATCTAAATTGGCAGAAAATTATCGCGGCCTCATTCTTGTTACTGGTCCAACGGGATGCGGTAAATCGTCAACACTTGCAGCAATGATTGATTATATTAATACAACAAGAGCATGCCATATTATAACAATTGAAGATCCAATAGAATTTATACATATGGATAAAAGATCTATTATCAGTCAACGTGAACTCGGAATCGATACAACATCATATCAAGATGCTCTAAGACATGTTGTTAGACAGAATCCTGATGTGATATTAATAGGAGAAATGCGTGACCTCGAAACAATGTCGGCTGCATTAATAGCAGCACAGTTAGGACATCTTGTTTTATCAACAGTTCATACAATTGATACTGTTCAGACAATATCAAGAATAGTTGACTTATTTCCACCTCATCAACAAAACCAGATACGACTCCAATTAGCTGATACTCTTAAAGGTGTAATATCTCAACGGCTACTTCCTTGTGCAAAAACTGATGGAATGATACCAGCAGTAGAAATACTTGTTGTAACTCCATTAATAAGGAAACATATTGAAGATAATAATTTGAGCGAGATACCTGCTCTTATTAAACAGGGACAATATTATGGTATGCAGTTATTCAATCAGTCGTTGTTACAATTATATCGTGAGGGAAAAATAACACTTGAAACAGCATTACAGGCTGCTTCGAGTCCAGAAGAACTCATGTTATCAATAAGAGGTATTCAAACATCAACTGAATCGTCAGCATCACAAATTATAGAAAGATTTGATAAATCTAAATAGTAGTTATGTGGATTTTTAATGATGGTGTTCTTCAGGAAAAGATTTTGTTAGATTTGGGAATTAAACATTTCTGTAGTTCAAAAGTTTACGGAAATATGCTAAATAAAGAAAATCGTAAAATATTATTGGATAAATTTTATATAAGCAATGATAAATTAGTTACCGCAGAACAAATTCACGGAAATAAAATACATATAGTTGAAATAAATAATATTGGTAATTGTGTTAGGAAAACAGACGGTCTAATTTCTAATATAAAAGGTATACCACTCGGGATTTTTACTGCAGATTGTGTACCTGTATTTATAGTTTATAAATCATATAATAAAAAATTAGATACTGTTATAGGATTAATTCATGCTGGTTGGCGTGGTATTCTTAACTCCATAATTGAAAAAAGTATTAACTGTTTGAAATCAAATTATAAGTTAATCAAAGAAGAAATGAAAAATATTTTTATTGCATTAGGTCCACATATTTGTGGAGAATGTTATTATTTTGGTAATACAATAGGTAAAAAATTTGGTAAAAATTATAATAATGGGAAAGTTAATCTTGCAAATGAAATTAAGGATAGATTAATAAAAATTGGTATTTTAGAACAAAAAATATTTATATGTAATGAATGCACATTCCATAATCATGATATGTTATTTTCTTATCGGAGAGGTGATATAAAAGAGCGGATGCTTTCATTAATAACATTATAAAAAAAAGGACTAAAAAAATGGATAAAAATATTTTAAAGTTTATAAGAAAAAAAATTGATAAAATTGATAGAAGAATTTTAGAATTATTATCTGAACGTGCAAAATATGTATTAAAAATAGGGGAATATAAAAAGGATACAGGTGAAGAATTCTATCTACCATATAGAGAGAAGAAAATAATTTTGGAACTAATGAAAAGTAATAAAGGACCTATTCCAAATAATGCTATTGAACAGATATATATGGAAATATTACATGCATGCAGGTCATTACAAAAAACAATAAAAGTTGCATATCTTGGACCAGAAGCAGCATTCACACATTTAGCAGCAATAAAAAATTTTGGAAAATATACAATTTTTATACCAGTTAAAACAATATCAGATGTGTTTTTAGAAGTAGAAAAAAAGAGATGTGATTATGGTGTTGTCCCAATAGAGAATTCTACTGAGGGAATTGTTAATCATACATTTGATATGTTTTTAGAATCAGATTTAAAGATATGTAGTGAATTAAATTTACCTATTGTGCATTGCTTGTTATCAAAAAGCAATAAAATAAATAAAATAAAGAAACTGTATTCTCATCCGCAAGCATTAGCACAATGCAGAAATTGGTTAGAGACAAATATGTCGAATGTAACTATTATTGAATCTTCATCAACCTCGGAAGCTGCTAAACTTGCAGCAAAAGACAAAACGAGTGCCTCTATATCATCAGAACTTGCATCAGAATTATATCATTTGAAAATACTTGTTAAAGGTATTGAAGATAGTAAAGAAAATTATACACGATTCCTTATTATCGGAGAAAATTACTCAATACAGAAATCAGGACACGATAAAACATCTATTATGATATCTATTAAAGACCGTATAGGAGCATTACATGACATATTGTTACCATTCAAAAAATATAATGTAAATTTAACTAAAATAGAGTCAAGACCTACTAAACAGAAAGCATGGGAATATGTCTTTTTTATTGATTTTTTAGGTCATGTTGATGATAGTAATGTTAAGAAGGTTTTAAAAGAAATAGAGCCAGCATGTGTATTATTAAAAATACTTGGTTCTTATCCACGTGCAGAATAAAGATATAATTAAGATCGGAGTTTTTTATGATAGATAAATTTGTTAGAAAAGAAATTCTTGATTTTAAACCGTATATTCCTGGTAAACCGATAGAAGAAGTTAGACGAGAATTAGGTATCAAGGGAGAAATAATAAAATTAGCATCTAACGAAAATTCTCTCGGGACTCCTAAAAAAATTATTGGTTGTATTATCAGACATATAAAAGATATAAATCGGTATCCAGATGGCTCTAGTTTCTTATTGAGAAAGATTGTTGCTAAAAAATATAATATTAGTCCAGATAAAATAATATTTGGTTCAGGAACAGATGAACTTATTGAATTGATAGGAAAAACTTTTTTTAATAAATTAGATGAGATTATTGTATCAGAACACGCATTTATAAGATATAAGATGGCAGGTGAACTGATGGGTTGTAAAGTTATTAGTGTTCCTATGAACAATTTTAAACATGATATTGATAGTATGTTAAATTTTGTTACACGAAAAACAAAAGCAATTTTTATTGCTAATCCGAATAATCCGACAGGAACATATAATACTAAAAATGAAATAAGAACATTTCTGAATAAATTATTGAGAAAATCACTTAATTGTCCACCTATAGTTGTTTTTGATGAAGCATATTATGAATACGCAACAGTATACAAAGATTATCCCAACTCACTAGAATTTCATAAATTATATCCTAATTTGATAACATTGAGAACTTTTTCAAAAATTTATGGGTTAGCTGGATTACGTGTGGGTTATGCTGTATCAAATGAAAAAATAATCAGTTATATGGATAGAATCAGACCACCTTTTAATGTAAATTTATTAGCCCAAGTTGCAGTGATACATTCGTTAGCAGATAACAAGCAGCATATAAAAAAATCATTGGAAATGGTTGAACACGGAAAAAAATATTTGTATAAACAGTTGAATAAAATCGGGCTAAGATATTTACCATCAGCAGCAAATTTTATTCTGATTAATGTAAGTCCATACAGAGGTATAGATATTTTTAATAAATTGTTAAAAAAAGGTATAATTGTCCGAGCAATGGACGAATACGATTTTCCTGATTATATACGAGTAACAATAGGTAAACCTAAAGAAAATCGTAAATTTATATATTATTTGAAAAAAGTATTAGATAAAAAATTATAAATAATTTCAGTAAAAGGATTAGACTGTATGATTATAACTTTAAAACAGAGAACAACAAAAAAACAGGTAAATGAAATACTCAAAAAAATTGTAGATTTAGGATTTTCTTATCATATTTCAAAAGGTGAATCGCGAACTATTATTGGTGTCATAGGTAAAAATGCTATCCTGACAAAAGAAAATTTTGAAAATATGCCACAAGTGGAGTCAGTTACACCTATATCCAAACCATTTAAATTAGTTAGTCGTGAGTTCAAAAAGGAGAATACAATTGTAAAGTTTGGTAATAATAAAATAGGTGATAAAA
>Ga0123519_10004598_pt1 | contig 22223 bp, 19 predicted proteins | sample YelNatPaOPRAMG02_FD_87396 | JGI IMG/M metagenome (GOLD analysis project Ga0123519, IMG submission 87396) | Hot spring microbial communities from Yellowstone National Park - Yellowstone National Park OP-RAMG-02 (version 2) | ecosystem: Environmental > Aquatic > Thermal springs > Hot (42-90C) ...
ATCGCGACCTTTGCCTCGGCATGAAATGCGTAAACAACAGCTGCAGCCAGCGAGATCGGGTCTTGAACGCTGCCATCGACAACCGTCGACTGCTATCCATGGAGCTGGAGCGTGACCAGCGACCGGCGTATTTGAAGCTGGAGATCAGATGGAGGGAAAGCAAGCCACCAGAGAAATACGTCGCAGAGGCCGGTGCTGATTGCTCTGGCAAGTGACCCAAAGTGTCGTGTGTGGGCCCGTTTTCGATGACCTGATCCATTTTATGCTGAAAATGGTACGAGCTTTAAAAAATAGCACTCCGTCAGACTTTGTTGTCTGCAAACGCATCTATGCTGTCATATCGTTTCTATCTTCGCTGGTTCGAGAACAAGTTAGAGCTGGCGTGCCGGCGAGAAAAAATGAGAATGCTGCACTTTGAGTTCTAGAGCCAGACTGGGGCGCCACTCGGGCTCTACCTAGGATAAGTGACTTCCCCGCCACATAACCTTTGTTTTCATATCGCGATTGCATTTCCCTATTGAGTTGCTTATTCGATGAGCTGGCTGTGTGTTCTAGAAGATGCCATAGCGACTGCGATGCAAGTACGGGGTTCTTCATGAACTTACCGCCAGACGAGATGGTGACACTTTCATCACCCATGGGCGGAACTCTCCTGGAGAAGCTGATTTATTCGGCGTTTGGCGTTTCCACTATCTCCAATGCACGTGCTGGCACACCTCATAGCTGATGCCCATAGGGCTTTCCTAATAGACACGGATCCATGGGGGAGTTTAGTGAGTTTAGCAATACAACGATCCCGCTCTTCCAACACTGCTGTCGAGAAGCGGTGGGCCGGGAATACCGCCAACGGCCGATGTTGACGTTGCATCAGCCTTTATCAACAAATAAGCGCCTTGCGCTTTAATCAGCAACGATGCAAAGGCTAGCTTGCGGACCGAAATGGCGCGCAGACGACCTCGACATTCTAGGTACGAACACGCTACCCTGCAATGTTGCATCTAGGCTTGTCGCTCCCGTGAATACCCGCCCTAAACGCAAAATGAAACGCCGGCAACTTTCCTAGTATTCCGACGAGCGACATTTGCAAAAACATTCTGCGTCAGCTCTAAACCGACTGGTGTCGGATTGTCTGGTTGACGACAAGGCACATACCTACTCCAAATCACTCCCCAGAGCATGCACCTAACTAATCCGCGCAACCGAGCGAGTCTTTGGTCGCAATGTGTGTCACAGGGTTCTCCCCGGAGGCTCGCTTACATAGCAACCGTCGTTGATCGGGTCGAAGCAGAACATCGGTCCAGTCGGAACCCTCGATCTGTATGCCTTCGAGTTTGGTCTGCCCAACGACATAGGCATTCGTGAGTATTGCGTTTCTGAGATCCGCCTTGCGTAAGTTTGCGAGCTCCAGATTTGCTCGCGAGAGGTTGGCATTCTGAAAGTTTGCTCCGCTACAGTCCGCATCAAAAAACGAAGCATCCTGCAGGTTGCTTCCGGAAAAGTCGACATCCCGCACAATGCTCTGCTGAAACGAGACCCCGTGTAAGTCTTGCTTTGCAAAGTTTGCTCCTTCCAAGTTGACGCCTCTTGTGACGATTTTTGAGGTGCCTGTTGCGAGAGTAGAGGCACCACCTCCGGGTACCTTGAAAACCTCCTCAGCGAACGCCGGCCGGTAAAGTTTCAATGGCGAGTTGAAACTGGAAACGGCCATCAGCGCTACCAGCGCTGCAGTGGCGAAAGAACGCAGCACGTTTCGCTCTTTACGTGAGGAGCTGTCTGCAGTGACTGGCGCCCTAGCCCCAAAGCCGCTGCCTCTGTGGTGCATACTCCAGCGGTTACGTTCGCTTCGAAGCCTGCCTCTCTGCGAAACCGTTCGAGTGAACGCTGCGTTTCCCTCTGCACGGATCGACAAGCGTACTGCTAGATAATTTTTTGTCACCAGAAACATGACGGGATCAGACAGCTTGCACGCTACTTGTACCTGAAGCGTAGCAAACGCAGAGCGACTACGGAAGCGAGCTTCGCTTATCCGCCCTGAAAGTGCATGACGTAACTGGACCCATGTGCATAGGGAGGTGCAGTACCCACCGCTCCCGCTGGGTAAAATTGGATCAAAAGGAGACTTGGGATCTGTGTGCACATCGAACCGGCTCATGACGCGCGCTGTGGCGCACGCGATTCACCGGGGCACCAATGCTTTGTTTTCCGTAGTGGAGGATTGTCGCGTCTCAGCGGATGCCCCCGGAGACACGACCGCTCGCGAAAACCAGGGAAGCGACCACCACCGTTCTTCTCCACAGAATAGGGCGTTTCACTATCCTCATATCTGTTCTCTTGTCGATGGCATGGGTTGTTTGGGCGGGGTCTACGTCATCCGCACATTTACATCTGTTCATGCACTCGATAGGAGGCGGTTTTGGTGCTCGCATCCGGTTTTCTCAGCCGAGTGGTAACGGTCACCGAATGGGATGATCGCCAAGAAAATGGGACGCATGGGTTCCTGTCCGCACTTTTGCCTGGAAGTACGAGTAGAAATCACTCCATGCGTGCATCGGGTCGTAGCGCTGTGGCGGATCCGCGAGGTTGCGTCACATGCACACAGACCTTCGATAGAGGTACGCAAGCATTCGGCAAAAGCGCACGCTCCCTTTTCGAATGGCAATGCCGCTGACGAGTCGCTCTTAAGATGAAGGGCCATGGATCGTCCCGAAACCCCTGGCCAGCTTGTTGGACTCTTCGTCTTGACACCACGCGAAAAGAGGACCTCAGTGCCGCTCGCCGAAGAGCCATCGCCGGATAAGATGGATCGATCGCTAAAGCCAAAGTCCATGTTGAGTGCATCTGATGAGAAAGAGGATTCCTGGTGGTTCGCAAGACCTCGTGGTACGTAGACCTGAAGGTCTCGGAGAATGTGCAGCTCGGCATTAGCCTGAATGCAGAACGGTGCCAGTTCGCCGATGCGCTCGACGATACACAGGCATCCGAAGCGCACTCTATGATACCATCTTTGGCTACTTGCCGCTCCTCGTTGGTAACCTGAAAACACCCCGGTCGCGATACGTCGCCGCGGATTCATTCGTTCGGAAACAGGTCGCAGCAAGCGGCGATTCCAAAACGCTGAGGCGGATGGTAGGCTTCGCGCTAGCCCGAAGCACGCAGGACGCATCCCAGCCACACACGTGAGCCATTGAATCCTTACTAGATGTCAATCGTGGTGAACGAGTTCTAAAATACCAGCCGCTCTGCTAAGGATCAGAGACGACGTCTACGGATGTTCGCCCTGTGACGTAACCGTGCGTCGACGCACGAACCCCCGTGTGGTCATCCAGCGCTTAATGGCAGCACGTGAACGCTCGCCGGGGCAACCCAATATGAGCGTGCGAGCTCTCGCCTTCGACAGCAGAAACGGGACATTGCGCGCTTTTCTTCTTCTGCGAAGAAGTACAGAGGTTTTGTTTCTCGATCGTTGGGGAGCTGCTCTGCACTGGGCTAAACGCCTCGACTGCTGCGTCTATGGAGGAACGGCGTCAGCGACGCATGACTGACCCAAGCAACGCAATCTTGTGCAAAGAACCCAAAGTCTTTACCTGCAGTATTCGTTTCTGACCGTGCTCAACATGACTGGTGTTCCGATTCCAGGTACTCGCCCGAGTGAAGCTGGCGTGGCAAGTGCAACGCTTAGCGCGTTTCCCCGGGAACAATTGGTGCTTGGCAAAAGCGCTTCCGCAGAAGCGACAACGGCGAAATGCCTAAACCCGAACGCGGAAGCGCCCAAGCCATAGCGCCGCAAACCACGGTGTTTTCGCTAGACCTGGCCGTTTAGGGTCGGTGCTCGCCACGTTGCTTTCCTACGGGCTGCAGCTCTGGTGCGATAATTTTTCAGAGGGATTGAGTGCTGTACGGTTTGAAGAAGTCGCATAAGAGTCTTACCGCATCGTCGTTGATCACTCCGGAGCAGTGAGCGCGGCGAGTCTGTGAGGCGGCCTCACCAGGGCCCGAAGAGAATCGAGTCACCAGGCGCGATCAGGCTCTCGCGAGAACCTCGCAGGTCACGGATTATACCTGTAGGCAAGGCACCGTTGTTAGCCTCAGATCAAAGTGAGTCAGTTTTCTGCGGAGCTCCGCTCGGGTGACAGGGAATATTGTTTCTCCCGCCGTGCATTAGGTTGGATCAAACGACGCCACAAACAAGATTTTTGTCTTGCACTTCTAAAACTTGAAGGAGAAAGCTCGCCGATGGGATCGAAGCATCCTCCTCAAGAACTCTCTAAACGCTCTGGACGTGTGGCGTGGCAGGAACCGAAGCGTCGCCACGCAGCCTCCAAGCGTACGCTGTCCTCGGATGCACCGCAAAAAGGCTCGTTGGACGCTCGACGCAAGCGCGAGTTAAAACGAGACCACACAGGCCACAAACGACGCCGACTTGCGGCCGATGGTGGCGCCTTCGCTGGTGCAACAAGAGCTCTAGAAGCGCCGGCAGCTCGCCAACGCAACAACAACTCCAGAAATGCCTCGGGCACTTCGGGACTCTCTGAAGACTACGAGACTGAAACCAGTCTCGTGGACTTGGATCCAGTCGCGGCACATCAGCAAGAGCTGGTCAACCTTCAGAAGCAGGACCCTGAATTCTATGCCTATTTGCGATCACATGACGATGCGCTGTTGCGGTTCGGCGAAAGTGAGGCAAGCAAGGCAACCGTGGCCGATGGGAACGCTAGCAGCAGTGCCGAATCCGACCAGGCGAGCGCAGCGTCAGACGCGTCCAGCTCGGCATCGGGACCTGCAGATCATGCCACAAGCGACACATACGAAGCGCATCGCCTCGATGCTCTAGAGCAGTCTGCGACACGTCCCACGCGACATGACGCCAAACGATTGCGCCTCGACGCATCCTGGATACAGCGCATACGCCGCGAACTTATGCGCCCGTCGAAACGCATGGCCGCCTTGCGAAGGCTGGTCAGCGTGCTCTCTCACCTGGTGCGTGAACGGGATGTACCAGCTGGGAACAGCGACCAGGCGCGGATCGGATCGTTTGCTGATGCTGATGCAAGACATCGTGTCATGCTCTTCGCTATTGTAGCAGTGCCCGCTGTGCTGCAGCGCCACCTGGGAGCCAAACTGCGTGACCTGGATCCCAACGATCCAGAGTGGCAGCGATACCGGCGGCTCATGCTCTCATATGGAATGTGCTTTTCTTCCTTGTTCGCGCTGGTTCGGGATCCACTGACCAAGTGCTACTTGATTCGTCGAATTGAAAAGCTTGCACATTTTCTACCACTCTTGCCCAAGTGGAGCAAGACCCTGATCCGCGATCTCACTATCATCTGGGCTCGCCCTGAGGAGCTCATCATGATTCGCTCGCAGGTGCATGCGACGCTACGCGCCTTGCTCGGCAACGTTCAACCGTGTATCGCACAGGTCGTACTGCGGGAATGCTATCGGACGTTCACGCAAACATTTAAGAGCCGGAATCCGCGAACAGCAGCGTCGATGGATTTCTGCCTACAAAGCGCACGGGAGCTTTTCGCCGAGTCCGGTGATGCATCCTACCGCGTTGCATTCGGTGAAGTTCAGGAACTGGGTTTCCAGGTGCGCAAAGCACTGTCATCTGGTCGAGGTTGCGATTGCGAGGCCATTCTGAACTGGTCCTTCATCCATGCTGTTGAATGGTGGTCCCATGTTCTTGCCGTTCACGAGCAACTGGCATCGCTTCGCTTCCCGTACCTGCAAATCGTGCTCATTCTGATTGACGGCCTGCGGAGCGCGCGCCTATTCGGGGCACGCTTTGCCTGCATACGTGCGCTTCTTCGTCTCGCTGGAGAGGTGCATAGCTATGTCCCACTCTGCGCGTCCTTGCTCGAAATGCTCGGCCAAGTTGAATGTGATCGAACGACAAAGGGCGCAGCCCGGCGCGAGGTGCCCGTCATCGACTGGCCTCGTCTGCTTCGCATCCAGGATGCGGTGCTTCAAAGCAGCAATTTCGGCGAAGCTGTTGTAGACGAAGTTGTCTACTCGCTCTTGAATTGGTTGACGCTCTACGTACGAGAATCGGCGTTTCCCGAGTTGGCCTTCCCAATCCAGAAGCAGCTCATTCGCTTACTGCGTTCCAGCAAATCGAGATTCCTGCGCGAACGCCTCGTTGTTTTGGTTGCACGCCTGAAGGACGACATCGCTGCGATTTCGGACTGGCGCCAAGCCAACGACGTCGGAGCCGCCATGAAGGTACCGAATTTTGTAGTCATTCGTCTGGAGCAGTTGCTAGCCGCAGAGCGTGAAAAACGCGCGCGTGTTCAGCCGACGGGGATCATCATCCCCGAGCCAGATTCGATGGCGTCAGAGTCACCAGCAGCGCACACCGAGGAGCAACCTCGTGACCATCTACGAGTCACGGATGAGCTGTTGGCACAAACCGACGACATTCTGCTCGAATTTCACCTTGATGAAGACGGTGAAACGGAACCAGATGCCATGGCTATTGATACTAAGGCAAACGTGCATCTTTCTTAAAGCGATGAAAATACTTCGATATCGACTCGGCATACATGCGCTGGACATGAATGACTCGTGTCCGACTGGACGACGTGGTGGCACGGTACGACGAAATGGCGAACGCTGTCGCCATGGTGTCTCTCTCGGTGTGTATGTGCTTGCGTGTGGCGCTGCCGTCCGCTGATCAACTCGAGAAGCTGTACGTGCTTCCTCTGCGCATTCACGGACTTTGTAAGCGTACCGCAGATCACAAAGAATGATCGCTTCGATACCCATCGGAAGGGAACCGTGCCCTGGTGAGACTATCGATGCGGAATCTGCAACGCGGAAACAACGAGTGTGTGACTTTTCCTGGACCCGGAGCACGAGGGTAATCGTCCGGTACGAGTTTCTGAAAAAATTCCGAGTCCGAGAATAGCAGTCGTATGCGTTTGGTTTCGTAGGATAGAGAGGCGGCTTGCCTGGCACGCTTTTGCCAAAACGTTTCGTATCCGAGTTTAGTCGTCGTTTCGTTTTGGTTTCCCAGTTCGAGCGTACGCTCAGTTACGCCTCGGTGAAACGTGATCAGCTGCATGCGATGCTCAAACGCCGTGACGTCCAGGGAGATTCCAGGTTCTGCCCAGTTTTCTATGGATAACCAACTCATAAACTAGGCTGCAGCGCCTTTGGAGCACCTCTAGTCTGGTGCGAAAGTCACTGGTGCAATGTCGATACTTTCGTCGGCAAGCGGAAGCGACTCGCAAGCCGCTATCGACAGCGAGTGATATTCGTGGACGTTTTCCAAACTTGGGACTCGTTGTCGCGAGGCGCATCCCGGCAGTTTAACGGACAACCCGGTTGCCGAGTCTACAGCGTTCGGTCACAACCAGCGGTACCTGTACGCGTTCGTGCTGGGAATCACTCAGCCGTTGTGTTGAGCACCGCATAAGTGTTGTCCAGACAGTGCGTCTCGTTCCATCACCTCCGTGGAATCCGGTACAAAACAACACGCGCGGGGGGACTTGAACCCCCAATCTTTGGATGGATTCCAAACTGAAGCCGAAGTCCAACGCCTTCTCCATCGGGCCCTACCGCCCCCATCGGTGCCATGCCGTGAGGCGCAGCGTGTTAGGCCACGCGCGCAGTAGTCAATACTTGCATAAATCAGTATATAAAGGAATCGGCTGTGTCAGTTCAGCACAGATGCGATGAACCGGATGCGTGCGTGCACACGCATTTACCGAGTTGCTATCTGCACGTTTCGCAACACGCGCGACTTATGGATCAAGCTGCTAGAGTATGTCTAGGGCTTGTCGCTACAGATTTTTCCGTACGTTCTTTCCTTAGACTCACTTCATTTCAAACGGACGCACGCACGTTGCAGAAGCGGTGACTGGATGCGAAACTCGTGACGGGAAGCGCGGCTTGACGGCGAGCGAACAGCTGCGTCAGCCGTGTCACAGCGGATAGGGTCGAGGCAGGGCGGTTCGAGGCGCTCTGTGTGAGCGACGCTGCTACGAAACAGCCGGGTGTGAAGCCTCCAGAATGCACGCGCTCGCCCTTTCTGGAACGAGGCTCTAAACGAAAACGGCAGCTGCGGAGCCTCCCGAGCCATGGTGTTTCAACTCTGAAGTATGGCACGAGTTGGACACGTTTTTTAGCATACATCGGAAACGGAAGACTGTCAGAGCTGCTCAAGAATTCATCTAAACGCAATTTGCTTGAAGCGCATTTGCCTGTAATACGCAGAAAGCATCTAAAACAACGCCATAGAATAGGCGGCGTGCAGTGGCCTCGACAGCGTGCACGTCACGTGAAGCGGACGCTGGTGCGCACGTATGCTTGTCGGTCGGGGAAATCCACGCAGCCAATGGATACCAGCTGACTGTTTTGGTAGAGAGAACCACATTGCGTCAAGAGTTCCATGTGCCATGTGTTTTGTCTGGCAAAGACACGGATGCGAAACTCGTGTGAAAAGAACGGATGGATGTACCGGCGCTCCAGGCATGCAAAATTTGCCATCACGCACGGTACCCATTGAGGGATCATAAAAATGGCATGCCGGTGAAAGCGATTACCGCCCAGTGCGCGAGACGCGTATCCACAGAGGAGCACTCCCTGATCCAGGACGTGTTCTCCCCGATAACCGATCTAGAGCGCTTCCGGTGCCCGCATGCAGCAGGGCATGGACAACAATAAGCCATGGGCAACGAATGACGTGTAGGTAACGCATTTCATGCACGTTGTTGCCCTTTTCCAAGAACTAGATTTCATGAACTCCAGCTAGTACGCAACAGGCATCTTGATAGGAAGAATTTTCTTGATGTACCCACACGACCTCTCCATGGAAGCAACGATCCTCACTGGAATCCCCAGCGACAACCGAGATGCCAGAGGTTCTCGACGTGCACTGTTTCGCTCGAATTGGTGCCTGACAGTATCCTAGCGAGGAAACGCTGTCAATATGGTCACGGACAGAGTAGTCTCCGTGCAGGAATTCGAGAAGCATGTCACGCAGAAACAAGGCAACAGCTACATTTTCGAGCATTTCATGCGCTTACGCTGAAAATGCGTCACCCGGCCCAGTCTAAAACCGAAGAGCATTCGATACAGCGCAGAGACACTCTCCAAGAACCAAGCTGGTGAATACGAACACCACGGCGTTGCTGCCATCAGCAAAACCGAGTACCAGCATCACACCGACATCCATTTAGCTCTCTTCCATGATGTGTGTTGATGTTGACGGGGTTTCTCCTCTATCCGTCGAGGCAGTGCTTCCACCGGTCTCCATCTGTTGAGGCTCCTCCTCAACCGCTTGTCGAGAACTGACGACAAGTGCCCCTGGGACGCGAGCGAACTTGTGATCGCTGGCCTCGCTGATCCAAGCCATCTCTAGCTCGTACGGTTTATCTTTAGCGATATCCCGAGACTGATGAATCATACGCGCTATCTCTTGAACTGCTGAGGTGCAAGTGAGCTGCTCAAAGTTGAGTTTATTCAGCGCTGTGCGCACTGCGGTGCGACCCTTGCCGTTTGCATATGCCCGGTATTTATATCCGCTACCGTCAGGCTCGACAACGTATAGACAGGTTCCTTGAGAAGCATCCCAACCGCCTATGAGGACAGTGCAACCAAAAGGCCGCACGTGCCAATAAAGTGAGTACACGTGCGCATAGCTCGCTAAACGCTCTGCGAGCAGGCTCGGGGGAATTTCCTCCGCATAAACGGAACGGTAGTTCTGTGCTTCGCTGCGCGCTCGGCCGACCATGTGCCGGCCATCAGGGCCGATACCCGCAACTGCTATGCCAATATGACGATCCACTGCGAAAATTCGGCGGAGCGAGTCTGGACGTAATAGTTTGACACCGCGCAGATTCTCGACAGCGAGCACCACACCGTCCACGCAGCGAATGCCGATCACCGTGCCACTTTGTTCAACAGCCTTGGTCGCATACTCCACTTGATAAACGCGACCCTCTGGTGAAAACGTTGTCGTCGTGAGATCATAACCTGATCCAACACCGGCCATACCTGGAGGCCGTAGTGCACACCAAACCCGTGACTGTGTAGAGGCTGCACGGCACGAGCAGTTTCAGCAGACCGACGGCGCGTAGCGCGCGATGCGGCTGGTGCAGTTCGTCCTGGACGCGTGCGGCGGGTCGTACCGGCCTCTGCTGCGTTTCCGTGCGATCCATCGCTGCAAGCTCCTGCAGACGGATGACAGTAGCTGACCACAAATAGAGACGTTAAGCAGGCAGGTGCAGTTATCGACGCGGTGCGAGTATTTATGGAGCCGATCAGCACTTTGCCAAGGATGGATATAGATGAAGCTGGGGATCGCGTCTCAGTTGGCATCGATGGATTTCCGTATGGCGCAAACGCGAGGAACGTGTCAGATGTGTCTATTGCAGGAGCGTTACCGAGCAGGTTCTTTGCTTCAGGGTCAGGACCAAAAAATTGCATGAGTTTTAGGATTGCACCGAGGCAGAATGTTGCCGGGGCATTTCATGCTGCAAGGTAGGCGCATCTAGGCGGGATTCCATGGATACGTGATCGTCATCGACAATAAGCGTCTAGAATTTGGACACATTCAAACGCATGCATAGGGAGTGTCGGACGCAGCATTTGCATTTCGAGCATCATGCGGTGCATCGATCCCTAGTTCCTGCTCATGCACGTGCACCAAACTAGAATCCGTGTCGACGATGCACTGTTCATCCCTGTGGATTCTGTCAAGATCGCCATCGGTACGCCGCAGACCTAGATAAAAGACGTCAGAGACAGCACTTCCATTCACGGCTATGGCGTTTTACGGACATATACGGGAACAGTTCCGTTGTCGTGGAGGGTCCCGGAAACGCACCGGACCGGCACTAAAGCCTCGCTTACGGCACCAGGGCACGTCAACGATGGTGCACGAGCCGGATGTGTTCCACAAGCCGCAAATTTTCTGGAAGTATTTCCGTACTTTCGAGAGCTCCGGTCGCATACACAAGCGCTAAAATGCTCCATACAAGAGGAAACTGCTCAAGAAGCAGCGGCATCGCTGTCGATGTACGTGCATATAGGCCGCGAACACTTCCTCCTTCCGCTATCGAGAAAATGGATCGGGTGACCTGCGACTCGATCATCGGTGGGTACCGAGCCCTGCGCATGAGGCCCACACCAGCAAGGCCATTTACGGGACACCATACGGCATTACCATCGAACGGATACCTGCGTCATCAGGAATCCGAGCTGAAGAATGCAGCCTGAACATGAAACGGAACTTTTTGGCAAGAAAGCGCGCTCGTAGCTCTCAGCGCTTAGTCATGATAGCAGCTTTTCCCTCGTATGGAATCAACGTATCTGGATCATAAATTCGGTAGAATCGAATGCTGAAACACCATTATCGTTCATCAATTGTCCAGGAGCATCATTCGCGAGACATGGATGTATACGTGGCACCCTGACTTTTCCGGACTGCGAAGCGATCAAAGATTTGCGTGATTGCGTAGCAGGGGGTCTAAGGATGCCCGATGCAGTCTGTATTAATTAGTACACTATATACCATATATGACCACAGCATCAGCGGGCCATCCTGGCTGCTGCCACTGCGCGCCTTCATGACAGGCGGCCCAAAGCCCGCTCGCCATTTTGAATTTTTCTGCCGTGGCGGCTTCGTTGCTGATCACGCGAAGCGCAACGCTGCCGTCAAGCTTTTGTAGTTACTGCTGTTGCTGCAGCTGGGTCTCGTCGTCATGACTGACGAAGATCAGCTGATAGAGGAAGCAAAGAAACTCCCGATTCCTGAACAGGTTTGCCATAAACTTTGGCGTGTTCGCGAGGCAGCCTTGCGAAAGGTACGAGAGGCGATTGCCAACGGTAGCACGGCGCCGAGTGCCTCTGATGCGAACCTGCTTGCAGGGGCAGTTCGGGATGCGAATGCAGCAGTGCAACTCGCTGCACTTGATGCTGTGGTTGCACTATGTGATGCTTGTGCGGATGACGCGACTGCTAGTGCGGTACTGCGGAAAACCGGTGCCGCTGCGGCTATTGCTCGAGGCATAGCCGAAAAGTGCCTTGCGGGGCGGCCCCAGAACCGAGCAAGAGCCCTTGACGCTGCTTTGGGGCTCGTTTCCTGCGATGCCGGTGATGACCTAGTCACCGTTCTTTGCGACGTGGGCTATGAAAACCGGTTACCAAAAGTGGTATCTGCAGCAGCTGATATCCTGCGGACATGCATCAGGGAGTTCGGTTGTGGTAGCAACGGCGAAGCTGCGATTTCTGCGAACGCAGCAAGCAAAGGGCTCGACAAGCTCCTCGACCATTCCAATCAGGAAGTTCGATCAGCCGGCAAAGCACTGCTTCTTGAAATCTACTCATGGCTGGGACAATCCTTCCTAGAGCGCATCTTAAAGCAAGTGGACATCAAACCAGTCATGAAGGCGGAGCTCACCGAGGCCTGTCGGAACCTAGCGGAGCACGCCACCCATGTTCCAGGCCAGAAGCGAAAGCCGCCGCGTCTAACGCGTCGCCTGGAACGAACGCAAAGAGTCAGGTCACAGCAACCGCGGGAGGAGGGCGCAGGTGCACCTCGCGCTTCGACCAAGGCGATACCCGAAAGGGACCCTTCTCTGGCCTGTAGGGCGGACGCTGATCCGGGTGTATGCATCGGTAGCCTCGTAGACGCGGTACAGGTTCGGGTGGATGCAGAGGATGAAGGTAAGTCACAACAGACACTGGACTTTTTTCAGGCTTTAGGTCATCAAAAATGGAGTGTACGTAAGAGTGCTTTGGATAACTTTTTGGAGAAGCTGCAGGCAGCCTCGCATATTGACACCACTCGAGGAAGCCAGTTAGCCGCAGAGATTCAGAGACTGATCGGAAAAGACGCGAATGTTGCGGTAGCAACAGCGGCCGCACGCGTCATCGCTCAGTTGGCGACCAAGTCGGACAAGAACTTCCGTGCATACGGCAAAATGCTCGCTATCGTAGCCCTGAGTCGCCTCAAGGAGAAGAATCGCATTCTGGTAGAGGCGTTGCGCGCGGCTTTGGATGCTCTGGCAGCAAGCAGAGCTGTTGAGTTTTCCGAAGTGACTCCAGCAATCATAGAAGCTGCAACTGCAAAAGTGCCTGGGAGCCGCACCATCGCACTGCAATGGTGTTCCCGACTCATTCGCCAATGTAGCGCCCAAGACTTGCGTCCGGCGCTGCGCGAGCTCAAACCGATGCTTGCGCAGACTACGGCTGATGCCGCTGCAGATGTACGGGAGGCAGCTCTCGAGTGCGTCGCACTATTGCAAGTTCAATGCGGCACGAACGCCGTTTCGTCGCTTATCGATGGTCTCGAGAAGAGCAAGTTGGACAAGATTCAGAAAATTGTGGCAGATGAAAGCAAAGAGCAGCGTGCCAAACCTGCATCTCCTGCACAACAAGTGTCTAGCGCGCAGCCCGGGCGAAAACCGAATGCTGCATCTTACCTCTCCAGTAGTATCATCGAGGACTCCTTTGCAGTGCCGCCGAAACGCCCTGGCAAGATGGACGCTCCGGTATCAGCAGCAGCAGCAGGAGCATCAGCAGCAGCAGCAGCAGCGCATTACGATCACGAACGGATAGCGTCAACGGCTGGGGCGGGCCCTGAGCGAATGCTTCGCAAGGCATCGGATGGAGAAGGCATCGTGCTGGCTGACGCAGCCGCGGGATCCCGCAGAACACCGATCGCAAAGGACATGCTCGTAGCTGGGAACGATGAGGACCATTCAAGTGTACACTCGGGGGCGCTCCTAGAACAGGAATGCAAGGCGCTTGAGCAACTCGTGGAACAAGCGGTTGAATCCGATGATCACGGAGCGCTTGGACGATGTCGAGCGCTCGTGCAACGAATACATACGACGATTGCGCAGTGTCCGCAGAGAAGTCTTCGTACTGCACGTGTCGCTTCCCTTGCGGAAACGATTGCCTATTTGTGGATTCAGGCACCCGGCCTGACCGAGTGCTCCCAGCTTCTACTCGAACTAGCGAGCTTGGGGACGCCCGCTCTTGTGTTCGCCTGTTTCGAACGAGTATGCAGGGATATTCCGGATTTACGTGCTCGAATCTTGGCGTTGGAATTCATTCAGTACCAGCTGGTAGAGCGTTTCGGAATGGACTCGTTGCCCATGGGAGCTGTGCTCGACATGACCAGACCGCTGCTTCCGGAGCAGCCACCAGCTTGTGCTGATGTTGTTTTGCGAGTCATTGCTTCGCTTGTACGAAGCAAATATGGCACTGAGATGCAGCGCGGACTCGTCGAACTCGGTATTCCTGCCGCTTATCGGGCACAACTGGAACATTTGGATCAGGAAAATGCCGCACCATCAGTAGTGAACTGCAACGGTCCCATGAGCGGTGATGTCGAAAAATCTGGTGCAGGTTCTGAGCAGAATCCGCTCAAGTCGGTACGCGGGTCGCGCTACACGAACTGCACCATGTCCAGCATGCCAACGAATTGTGGTTCGACTGCTTGGTCATCACCCGCTGAACGGCACTCTGGCACCACAAGGACGCTCGTGTTGGATCGGATCCAGCCCGTGCTTCGAAACCTGGAGAGCGCGAACTGGAAACTACGCCAAGAGGCTCTCCAGGATTTACTTCGAAAGCTCGCCGAGCCGGATCTTGTGGTGGATATTCGCACCATCTCGCCTGAGCTACTCAAAGCACTGGCCAGTCGCATTGCGGATACAAACCGTAACCTCGGGGTATGCGCGCTGAACGTGCTCACGCACCTGGGCGAAGCAACGGTGGAAAGTATGAAGACGCAACGACTAACCGGAGCGGATGACTCGATTCTACGCCTGTTTCTGGGTTCCGTCATTCAGCATGGAGTCAACGACAACAAGAGAATGGTACGCGAGGCAGCTTTACAGTGCATGAGCGCGTGGTATCCTGCTGTAGAACGTGATAACACAGATAGCAGGCCAAGCTTCGCGCGCTACATCGCAGCAGCGTTGAGCCTCGAGCTGCCCGCCGCTCGTCTCGAGACACTGCAGTGGCTATGTGAACGCTGGTCTCGCGGCGCTGAGCAGAGAACACCCTCTGAGGCAGAAGCTCGCCTCGTGCTGGAGCCGGTCCTGCTCTGCTTTCGCGATAAAAATGGCCACGTGAGACAGCTCGCAGAGCGACTTGTTGAAGTTATCGTTCGGCTCATTGGGTACGCTCCAATCGCAGCTCAAATTCGGGATATCAGCAACGAACAAGTTCGCAAAGACGTTCTCACCAGAACTGAAAAGTTTCGGAGCATGTCACCGGCACGATCGAATCGCTCCATTGTGTCGTCTCCGCAGGCGTCCCCGGGGGGTGCATCGGCCCCGCAGACACCTGCATCCGATGTCTCTGAGCGGCGTTTGCATGCGGAGCAGGCAGACACCCTGAATGCTGGTGATGGCAGCCCATTGGGAGCAGTCCCGGTCAGCAGGGACGCCTTCCAACTCGACGCCGACATGCAACACAGTGATACCCAATTTGCTGCGATGCTCGCTCGAGCCAAAGCAGACACCGCTGTGGTGGTAGGTACGGGCACAGCGGCCTTGGACTCGCAGGTGCCAACCGGGCGGAGGCCCGTGCAGCCACCAATCGATGGATTGAGCGAGCCTCGACCGCTGTCTGTAGTGCCGTCCCTGCAGCTGCCCCCAGAGCGCGCCATCCGTCTCGATGAGACGGCAAACAGGCACACCAGCTCCGAGCCGCCGATCGCACCGACCCCGTGCCTCCCGGAAGGTCGTTTTTGGAGACGTACCGCAGTGCCCGCCGCTGGCGCAGGCGTCACCGCAACAGCAGTCGCTGCTTCTGGTGCTGCTGCTTCTGGTGCTGCTGCTGCTGCGGATTCCGCCGAGCAGCAGGTCCGACGACTCAGCCATACGCTGCTCGGCGAGTCAGCGTCGGCAGAGGAACGAATTCAGGCGGCCAAGGAGCTTTCAGCGATGGTGAAAGCAGGTCAGGAACGCTCACTCCAGCATCACGCTGCAGACCTGTGCCTCGGTCTGACGCAAGGCATACGGTCGGTGCTGGCTGCAGCAGCCGAGGCATCGCCAGTCGACGCTGCTGGAATGCGCATCGTCAAGTACTTACTCAACGCGCTCATGCACTTGATCATGAAACGAGAACTCGCTTGCCTGCTCTCTCTCGCGGCGCTGGAGCTACTCATCACTGAAGTCTGTGATCGCCTTCTTGATCATCGAGTACCCGCGTATCCTGAGGGACCCCAGCTACTCCGCGCCTACAACTTGCTCATGCTGAAGACGCTGGAGCACGCGCCCGTGCTTGTATTAAGCAGAGCGCTGGTTCGGGCGCTTCGTGCGGCGGTGCGCTCCGTCCAGACAGTGCCCGTGTCACAAGCGCCAACGTCCTCGAAAGAAACCACGCCCAGCCGCATCGTCATGCTGCAAAAGTGTTTACATCGCCTTTGCAACCAGGTGCTCACAAGTGGCCCGAATACTGAGAAAACTGTCACTGGTGCGACCTCGCCTTTACTGGAAACACACTTGGACCTACTTCTCTACGAACTGCACGTACTGTTTACGATGTGTGCCACTTTGCCGGCAGATCGGGTGCAACAGACCTGCGACGAAGCCCGTCTTTTGGTTCGCGCACTCTGCCACCACTGCGGTATCGACACCGTTCGCAGTCACTTGCGACTCGTTCCCGTAGCTGTGCAGCCTTTCCTCGTTCGCCTTGTGGACGCGTTGGCTCGTCAGGACACAAACTGGGAGCGGATTCCACTTATCGCGCCTGCAACTCCATTAGAAGCGCTTCCGTCATCTGGAACAGCAGCACCACGCAGTGAAGCATCGCCACCACCACCAACCAGTGCACCTACGCTGCAAACTCAACAGATACGTGAACGACTGGCTCGTTTGCGCGCGCACCGCCAGCGCAACGCGTAAACAAGCAACTTGTCGCCGTCGATGTCGACAACAACGATCACAACAATGCGGAGCAGGAGTACCACCGTCGCAGATGACAAAAAGGAAACAGCATTGTTCGATCTTGCTCCTCTTTGCAAAATTTTGTATGAAAACCTAGACAATCAAAGTATAGGTATGTGGTGTTCCAGACGCATATTTCGTTTCATGGTTCTTGATCGAACCTCAGATGTATCTCCGTGGACTCATTGGCACCGGAACTCGTCACGTCACCGGAATCATCGCAGCACCGAACACCTTCGAAATGTCGTTCGTGAACCCACGAATATCATGATCCAAATCATATCTACTACTCCAGAATCTATACCGTGCTTTTTCTTGGAGCACGCTGGAATAACGCATGCTTCGAGGTTTCGATGGTTGGGTTTCGCGGCACGCTCCTCGACAACGTCGCTTGACGAATTCCTTTTCAGGTGCGGTTCAGAGCAAGATCACGCAACTTGTCCAACTACTGATTCCGTTAGAAAGATACATCATCCTCTCTGGGCTGTCATCGACGAAACGGGACTCGACGACAAGAGCATCCGATTCGGGTACAGGAGGCTCATGCCTGTTCTTTTTCAATGAAAACGTATATCGGATTCGGATGTGAGTCATGATGGCGGTCACTTGGATGTGCCGAATGCATCACTGGTTTGCATGGCACCAGCGTCAACGTTATCGACATTTCTCAACTGCATCCGCGACCTGGATTTTCCTTGCGCTCTACGATGCATCACGGAAGATATTGCGTTCTGCAGAATCCGCTATCGAATGGCCCAGGGATCGCATGTGTGATTACAGTGCATCGTCTGCTCGCTGAGGGCATTGCCCAGAACAAGCCCGTGATCCTAGCGTACGGCACTGGGCACGGAGACGAAAGCGCACATCGAGGCGAGCTTACCGTACGCGTCAGGGGCCTCTCTGCCGAATAACCAAACGAGCGCTCTCCGGAGGCAGTTTGATCGATCTACTACGGGAATACCTGACCACAGTCGACGATGACGACTGTAGAGCGTGCACCGAGGCGGTACTCATCAGGATGAAAATGGCCAGCAAAGCGCAGGTCGGGTACTCCGCCTGTGCATGAAACGCGTCCACAGCAGCCGAAAAATCGGCAATATCGGAAGGTTCACGCTTCCACGATCGTCTTTCGACTGCAGGTAACGGCGCTGGCGGCATGAGAGGGCTCGCGTATTTGACGCCCCGAAGTAAGAGACAAGAGACGCATGAATCCGTACCGGGAAAAGCCGGAAAACGTTCGCGATGCAGGACCACGAGACGATGCCCAAACATGTGCGTTTGCGCTCCCGTTCGAGGACCTGCTCCATTTCATTCTGACTCGGGTGTTGTTCCTTCCAGAGTACGCATCCAGCCGGACACTCCATGAACCGAGTCGGTAATCCTGCGTCGGTTTGCGCGACGACCTCAGGAGCATCGAGCGTACCTCCTGGCGTCATGCACTGTAAAGCACCATCTGGACATCAAGCGCGTTCTTTTCACCGTCATACACACACACGAGCACCGATACCACGTCTGCGCCACGCACGAACGTAACCCGTCCCAGACGTACTGCCGTACGAGCGCTACGAGCACTGCACTGCGAGCAGCAGCGACCGAGGCGCAGACACCCCAGGCAACGTCCCGCTGGGTCGATATCGACTCCGCGTTCGTCCCGTAGCGAGGCGACGATATGGACGGCTCAGAGCAGGAACCAGGCGTCAGCGGTTTCATATGCACTCCGAGAGCACCGTGTTGTCAGTGCATATGCTAGCGAAACGTGGTATACAGGGTGAGCTCGCGGAACCGACACCAACAGAGGTTCTGAGTGGTGCTGGATCCCCATCGATGACTCGGCAATCGACCTCTAACCAAGTGAATCAATACCCGGGGTCTATCAAGAGCATCCACAAATGATCCAGCGCACACTAGTTCACGGGCATCGATGGATCCTATGAAACCCTTCATCCATCCGTCCATCTATCCAATCCCTGCAATGCATTGTCCTTGCAGCGAACAAACGTCCGCAACAACAACAACAGCAGCAGCAGCACGACGTTCGTTGTCTACGACCAGCACCAACAGTCGTTCAACGTCCGGATGCCTGTCTGGGCACGGAACCCGTCCAAGGCCTGGGCCGAACGCTATCTCCTGCTCGTTTGCCCGGTTGCCGTCGGCTTTTTGCTAGGTGCGGTCGTTGCCACCGGCTGGTACCAGCGACTAGACGCACTCGGTTACGCACTCGTGTCACTGGCTATGGCGCTGGTGTGCGTGCTGCCGCCGGTGCTGTTCCCGGGAACACCCGACCGCACCTTGCCCTGGCAGGAGCGCTTCATCTTCAAAGCGAACGTCTGGAACGGGGTCTTCGGATTCATCGGGAACTATTTATGGACGCACTATTTCTACCGGTTGCTCGGCGCCGAGTACACCTTTCCAAGCTGGCGGCTCAATGACGTACCCATACCCTGTTATCTAGCCACACAGCCGTACTTTTGCATGTACCACACGCTTGTGACGTTGGTGCTGAGGCTCGGATCGCAGCGCTGGACGCGTCTTCAGCGAGTACTGGTCGTGTTGGTGCTCGCGTACGGCACCGCTTTCGCGGAAACCGTCACCATTGCCGCGTTTCCGCATTACCGTTTCCGAGACTGGAGGCGTATGGTATGGATCGGATCCGCATTCTACGGACTTTACTTTGTCGTCTCATTTCCGATGTACTATCGAATAGACGAGGATGAGGTGCCGGCGGTGCGCTTCGACGAATACCGTCGACCGGCACAGGGGAAGAAGCGGCCTGCATCTGCCACGCGTTGGACACTCAGCCAGGTGGCGTTGGATGCGCTCGCCGCTGCCATGCTGGTGACGCTTCTGTTGGAGGCGTGGCGACTCGCCATTGGCGGCATTCATGAAGACATATACGCGGATGCTGGTGCTGTTGCTGGTGCTGGTGCAAACCCGTGGATGCTCGCGCGTGTCTAATACAGCCGAGGTGCTCGCGAGCCACAGCCGGCGCTGAACTCGACAACACTGGATGCACTACTTGTGTCTGGGTACACGTCGTATAGCATCGGTACCTGGCAACCGTCGATCACGCAGAAGCATCATGCGTTTTCCACTTCATCGTCGGCATACCGGTACTAGTCGCGTTTCGAGTCCTAAATCGCTGGCGTTTCGCGCAACTGCGTCAAGATATCTTCGCCCGAAATTCGACTCAGGCGGTTTGCAATATCTCGTGCCATCTCTTCAACGGCACTGTCGGGGTTATCGAGCATTTCGGCGAGCCACGATAGGGTTCGCGGCAGCAGCGGCGGCAGATACGCCTCGTCCAGCGTTTCGATGAGGACGCGCACCAGGCGCACCCGTAAGCGCAAGGCTGCCGCTGCCGACGAAGCCGGCACTCGACGAACCTCAGGCATGACTAGAATGAGACGTCCGAGGCGCACCAGCGGCGACGACGTGCCGGACGTCGTCGACACTGTTGTGACTCGCTGGGACAGGCCGCTGCGCGCCAGCGCCGCTACCAGACGCTCTAGGGCAGTGGCTGCCACCGGCGATGCCATGTGCGCCTCGGACAGCCACTGGGCGAGGATATCCAGACATGTTTCGCATTGCGAGCTCGATAGTTGCGCACACGATGGTGTCGCTGCTTCGAGGCACACCGCAAGCGTCTCGAGCGCTGCAACTCGTACCTCAGCCGCCTCGCTGGGCGTCGGGTCTGGTGTCGCCGCACTAGCCGCGTCCAGCTGAGCGTGTTCCGCAATCGTATCCCAGACGAGTTCGACATACTCCTGGAAGCGACTACCGAGACGCGATGCGAACTTTGTTATAAGTTTGAACCAGACGATGCGTCGCCAATGAGACGCGCGACGCATGTGCGCTCTTCCAAGAGGTGCTGCTTCATCAGGGTCACTACCGATAGTACTACTACTACTACTACTAGTGCTGCTGCTGCGGCTGCTGCTTCGTTGTCGTTTTGTCGGACGCGCTGGGCGCTCGCTAGCGATATCTCCGCCCGCGCTGTCCTCATCCGCTGCAAATGACTGGCACCAGAGCAAGCTGCGGTAGAGGATCTCGCCACAAGCCGGGTGTGGCAGCACCAGCACCATGGTAACCAACGCTTCCATACAATGCGTCTCGAGCTGCTCGAGCTGCTCGCTTATGGACGGCTCTGTTTCGCGTCCTGCATAGAATGCTTTCATCATGATGCGTTCACGACTTTCCAGACCTCGCCAGATCACAGCTAAAATTTGCTCGGAAGAGCGCTGGACCAAAGTTGAATCCCAGCTCGAAAGCGCCGCTGTTAAACTCTGGAACGGTTCCGTGTGCATCATTTTGCAGCCGCTCAAACATGCCAGGTGCTGCGTTTCCGCTTTCAGCGCTTCCAGGATCGACATCGGTGGAGCCGCTTCAACCAGCAGCGAACGCATCGCTGCCGCCTCCCGATCGTCGGGAAAGCTTTCCGACATGCTCGCCCAAAGCTGGCGGATGTACGGCGCTGATACGAACTCGGGAAGCGTCTCCAGGAGCGCTTGCACAACAGGCGGTGCTGGCCAGTGCGCCAACACGCGCGGCAAATGCGGTACCATTTTGTGCCCAAACGTCCGAACAGCGCATGCGACACAAACAGGATCCGCATGTGCGGCCAGCAGCGGCAACATACCCGGCCCCAGCGTCCGCGTATACGGATGCTCGAGCCAGCGCCGCACCAGCACAGGATCAGCGTTTTGTTCCAGCAAGAGCCGGCCGAGCACCCGTAACGTCTCCTGCAGCTCCCGACGTTGGTGATGCTGTTTGCGCGGTACATCCGCCCGCGCCACGCGTACCAGATGCTCCACCAGAATCGCCATGACGACTGGCTGTGCGCGTTTCTCAAGCGCTTCACGAATGCGCGTCAAGGGCCATACTTGCGTCACCAGGTGTTGCACAAGCGCTACTGGCAAATGCCGCGTCTCTAAAAAGCTCAATATATCTTCGGTGCTGTCATTTCCGAAGACGCGCCCCATATCCAGATACTCAGGCAGACGCTGGAGTACCGCCGGCGCAATCCCGGACGCTTCCGAGAGCAGCCGGCGCACGTGCCTCGGCGCACAAGCCGCCGCATCCTGCAACAGCTGTAGCCATAAGCGATCCATCGCAGTTGCGGATACCGGCGATGTTGCTGTTGTTGTTGTTGTTGTTGACGACGACGACGACGACAATGACGAGCGATGCTCGGACCGCGTCGCATCGCCTCGCCGAGCTGCCCCCGGAGCGTGCACAGGCGCCAGCGTACCAGCGCGTATGCGCCGCGCATCACGAAGCGCCCGAAACACCGGCTCTAGCGCAGCCTCATCC
>Ga0123519_10004601_pt1 | contig 22218 bp, 27 predicted proteins | sample YelNatPaOPRAMG02_FD_87396 | JGI IMG/M metagenome (GOLD analysis project Ga0123519, IMG submission 87396) | Hot spring microbial communities from Yellowstone National Park - Yellowstone National Park OP-RAMG-02 (version 2) | ecosystem: Environmental > Aquatic > Thermal springs > Hot (42-90C) ...
ATAAATGCTGATATGGTGGATGGTTATCACTGGGATAACATAAAAAAATATGTTGATGGGCAGATTGACGAAAAGATGATTTTTATGGAGGTTTTGGGTGTGCCGATGATGTTACATGGAACACAACATACTGATTCATCTTTGCGGGTGACGGTGGGAGGTAAGGATTGGTTTGTTCCTGTGGTATCTTCAACTTGTGAGTGTACTTGTACTTGTACGTGCACTGCACCATGTTCGTGTACTGGTCCGTGTAGTTGTACTGCAACGTGTACTATTTGTCATTTGAAAGTATAAGGTGAAGGAGGAAGGGAAATGCCGGAAAAGGGGTCTTTGTGGAACATTTTGGAGAAGTATTGGGATTATGAGAAGATGGACTGGGTTTCTGTGGCGAAGGAGTTAAGTGGAGAAGATAAGGAGTTTGTTAAAAGAGCTTTGTTTGGTGAAGAGAAAATGTCCGATGATTGGGCGAAGAATTTTGTTTGTTTATTTGGTTATGTGTACAAGGTGGAGGAATGTCCTTACAAGAAGCTTATGAAGGTAGATGGTGAAACGATAGAACAGAGAAGGTTTCAGAGATGGGTAAATTGTTTATTGATAAATAAAAAGGATTGGGTTTCTGATGAAGAGGTGTTGGAGGAGATATTCAATGAGGTTAGGAGGGAAGATGTTGACTGGAAATATGTAAAGGCTTTGTGGAGGAATTTGTCAAGTAGAATTAGGGAGGAGAAGGAGAATGGCGTCGGTATTGTTTGAGAATTATCGTTTGTATAAGGATGTAAAGATACCGCGGGAAAGAGATAATGTTGTTATGGTGATAGTGGTTAGCGACGATGTGAAGGAAGATGAGATAGTAAGTAAATTGTATCAGTATGCAGAAGAGGGAAAGCTGTTTTGGTTTGTTGGATTTAAAACGCCGAAAGTGGCGCATAAACTGCCAGGGGAATTAATAAATTGGTATATTGACAAAGAAGGTAAGTTTCATGGTTTGTTGAGTAATTCAACTGTTGAAGAGATGTACGAGTTTGAGAGAGATAAGTGCAGGTCTTTTTTGTGAGGAGGAAAGGGGAATGGGGAATTTTGAAAAGGTATTTAGTTTGAATTTGAAATTGACATCACGATGTAACTTGGCATGTAGATATTGCCCCAACGAGAAAACTGATGATGTAATGAGAAATGATGTAATTGCAAAAGGGGTTGATTGGTTCCGCAATTTTGGGAAATGGAGAAAAAACAGTTACAATTACATAGAGTTATCAGGAGGAGAGGTAACTTTAGTGCCTCAGAAGTTGGAATATGCTTTCAGGATTATTGATGACGATATAATTGTCAAAGTGATAACAAATGGAACAGGTTTTAAATCATCGTGGGTAAGAAAGATATTTGAAAAGAATGCTGATAGGTTAGATTTGATAATTAGTGTAGACGGCAATAGAGAAAAACATGACTATAATAGAAAAACATTAGTCGGAGGCAGTTCTTGGGATTTGATTGATTGGGACTTTGTGTTTGGGACCAAATGGCATAGTTTGACTGCTTCACTTGTTTGCACGTTGAACAATGTTGATAGTTTGATGAGCAGGGTAATGGAAGCCAAAGAATTAGGTTTTTCTTCTGTTGGAATTTCTGTGGACCATACGCTGCTTTGGCCAGAGGAGAAGCTTTTGGAGTATGAAATACAGTTGTGTCAGTTGTTGGGGAAGATGAGAAGAGGGGAAGTAGAGATTGTCCTGTTTAGGTCTATAGATAGTATGAAAAGTTGTGGAGTGTATTGTTGCAAGTGCACAGATGGTTATTATTCTGAGTACACTGTTTTAGAAGATGGGAGAGTAACTCCTTGCAAAGGATTTTCTGATGTATTCGGCAGAATGATAGGGTGGGATGTGAAGTATGGAGATATAACAAACTGGGTAGACAAGGATTTTGGATTTAGCTGGAATGTGGATAGCGAAGATGATGGAGAGGAATGTAAAAATTGTATTTCGAGATATAGATGTGGATGTATTCCTGTGCGAATAATGAAGTATAATTATAAAGACAATAGATTTGATTCAATATGCAAATTAAACAGAATTGAAGATAAAGTATGGAATTGTTGGAATATCAGATAGTGTAGGTTTTGCTATGTTTTGGTATATGTAAGCATATGTGGAGATATGTAGGGATATTTTAGCATATGTGGATATACGGGAGCATATGTAAGCATATTTAAGGATAGTTTAATATACGGGAGCATATTTTAGTGTGTCTATTGTACAGGAATAAGAATGGTCGAGATTTGCTCAGGTAGATGTAGTTTTTGTTATTTGAAGCCGTTGCCGGTAGAGTGGAAGAGGAAGTGGATCTGGGATATAAGCACTGATTATGGTTTGGATAGGTTATTAAAATATACGAGGAGAAGTCAACGGTGGCTAAAGAATGTAGTAGATTTGGTATATTTTGGCTATGGCGATAAAGTGTATTTGGATTGTGGCGATGTGCCGTTTCGTATTTTTAGTGAGGTACTGAAAAGAATTTTTGAAAGGGGTTTTGTTGTTAGGATCGAGACATCGAAGTTATCTTGTGATTGGGAGGGATATAGGGAATCTTTTGGAGAAAAAGTTTCATTGGGACTGAGTGTACATTCGTTGAGTGGATATAAATTGTATAGAGATGGATTGAATGAGGCAGATTGTAAAAACAGATTATTAAGTATTAAAAGGGCGTACGGCAATGATGTGATAATTTTGATGACTGTGATGCCGGTTTTATTTGGGGAAGAATCAATAAGAGAAGACACAAAATGGTTGTTAGATAATGGTTTTGTAGTCAGGTGGTTCAAAGGTTATGTAAACAAATACATGAGGGTTAGGAAGTTGGGGGCTATTTTGGATAAAGGAGATTTGTCAAACTATAGCAATTTGATTGTGGAAGATGATTATACAGATATAATAAACAGAATTAAAGATGTAAAAGAAGATGAAGTGTTAGTTACAAGTGTTGGATTTTATCCAAAGATTAAGGACCTGTGTAGATTTGAAGTTAGTTTGCTAAAAGAGAATAAGTTGTTTGGTTATAAGGAGGAAGATGCGAGTGTTGGGTTAATGGTAGTAAATGATGTAGATTGGTTTCCTGATAGAAAATATGTAGTACCAAGAGAGGCAACGATGTTGATGGGAGGAGGGAGAGATTTAATGGGGAACTTTTTTCCAGAAAACGTGAGGTTTGTGTAGATGGAAGCAGAATTATTAGGAAGAGATTATCGTAGGATGGTAGATTGGGCAAGGGCAGTGCCTGGTTTGTCGCAGGTGTCTTTTTGGAATGTAGAAGAAAAGGAAATGGGAAGTATTATCAAGTTAGTTAAGAAAGAGTTGGGGGACATAAAGATTTTGTTTGGTGGAGTAAATTTTGACAGAGTTCCCGAAGATGTGATTGTGCCGTGTGTTAGACTGAGAGGCAGGGGGACGACAAAGAACAGATGGGGGTATTTTGCAAGATATGATATGACCATAGATGAAGATATTATTAGTGTTTTAAGTAAGGGTTATGTTTCTATTCGGATAGAAAAGGATAATGTAAAAGATGTTTCGGAATGGGAAAAATTTTTGAAGAGAGTATGTTTAGTTTATGATTTAGTTTTAAGAGAGATTGACTATGATGTTTGGATAGAGAATTTTGTATTTAAAGGGCATGTGCTGAGGTTTTGTGGTGCGGGAAGGAATAAAGTAGCGATAGATGAAAATGGTGAAACTTGGCCATGTAGAAAATTGGTAGGTAGGGATATTTTTTCTTACTGTAAGTGTTCTGAAAACTGTTTGAACGTTTGTTTAGGGGAAATTCCTGAAAAGTGTGTTTTGATAAAGATAGAAAGAGATGTTGCAAGAGAATGGTTTGTTTATTTGACAAAGAGAATTTATGAACGAAGGGATAAAAATCCGGACGTAGTCAGACGAATAGGAACCGTATTAGGCTTACCACAAAAAGAAATACAAGCACGAATTGAATATTGTAGATAAAACTATTGTAAAGGCACAAGAAGAAGGGTTTTTATTACAGGAGGAACACATTGCTGTAATAAGGGATGTTTTGTGCTTTTATGAGAAATATAAGTTTTTGCCGAGACTGAGTAGAGTGTGTTCTATTGTAAAGAAAACACCTGCGCAATTGTGGGAGATGTTTGCAGGCGATCCTTTGGGAAAGATAGTTAAGTGGTCAGAGATTGATACGGGAGTATTGGCAAGAGATTGTGGAAGGAGGAAAAGGAATGGATAAAAGAGTAAATGCTATAGAGTTAAGTAACGGATGGGTTTATGTTTCTGATAGTCATAGTTGGAGAAAGGTTTCAAATAATGGCGAGGTGGGTTATTTGTGTATTGATGTAGACGAAAAAGCGAGGAATAGGGTTTTTAATCGATTTGTTAATGCGCAGCGGGAATATATTGAGAAGTCTGTTATACCTTTGGGGTTTATATTGGTTACTAATCAGTGCAATAAGATGTGCGATTTTTGTTATGCTAATGCCAATACCGATGAGGAAAAGAGATATGTTGATGTAAGAGATATAGAGAAACTGGTGTGTTTAGTTGGAAATAAAGACAGAACTAATTCTGTTGCTTTTTCGGGCGGCGAACCGTTGTTGTACTGGGAAGAAGTAATAGAACCAGTTATCAGTAAAGTGTTAGGTGGCGGGGGCAAAATATATACAAATGGAGAGCTGTTGGACGAAGACAAGGCGAAGAAGTTGGTAGAATGGGGGACAAGGGTCTATGTTGCTTTTGATTTGGGGTATAGTGGGGCAGGCCATGGTGACGATGTTTTGGAAAAGTTGGGGTATCTTTCAAGAAGAGTAGATGGGTTTGGTTCTTTGATTGATTTAAGTGTATGTATAGCAGAGAGGGATTTTGACAAGACCATTGATTTTGATTTGCCTTTAGATGTTTGTGGGGCAGTTGATTTCAATGTTGTTAGTGGTAGCGGAAAAGAATTTAGTGAGGAAATAGTAAAGAATGAAATTTTGAGGATAAAGAATGGCAAAGATTTTAGGCATTCTTTTTTGTATAGATATTTAAAGTGGATTATTGCTGTGATTCAGTATGGGTTTAAATTGACAAGTTGCGATGTGACAATGAATTTAAATTATCGGGGAGATGTAATGTTGTGCCATGAGTATGGCAGTTTTTATGATTTAAACGATAGATACGAGGAAATGAAAGTAGATTCAATAAAGAATTTGGAGAGTGTGATAGATTTAGATACAAAAATAAAAGACAAAGCAATGAAAAGCAGATTAGGGTTTCCGAAGGATGAGTGTTTTGACTGTGTATTGAAGTATTGGTGTGGAGGAATATGTTGGGCTAATGTTGGAGTAAATAACTATTTATGTGATATTGCCCGGAAGGCATTTCCTTTTGTTCTTGATTTTGTTGTATCCGAAAGAATTTTATCGAGGATTTGATAGTGATATCGTGCATGTACTTAGAAACGGTATATGGATGTAACTTGCGCTGTAAGTATTGTTTCTTTGATTGGGGCAAAGAAATAAAGACAATGTCTTTAGAAATAGTTGATAAGGCAGTGGAATTAGGAAAGGATTTAGGAGTGGCGCAATATTCTATTCAGGGAGGGGAGCCATTGCTGGCACCGGATTTAATAAAAGAGGTAGTAACAAGGGTAAATGGGAACAGGGTAACAGTAACTACTAATGGAACGATCGATTTTTCGTTTTTATGTAATAATGTAGGGTTAAGAGTTAGTTTAGATAACTGGCCGAGTATTGGAGATTATGTCAGAGGAAAGGGAGATAAGGTAATACAGAATTTGATGCGAGCAATACCAAAAACAGATGATTTGCAGTTGTGTGTTACTGTTGTGCCAGACAATTTGTTTATGCTATCGGAGTTTGTGAAGTGGTGGTATTGCTTGGGGTTAAAACATGTCGTCGTTTTTCCTGTTGTTGAAAGTAATTGGAACGACGATTCAATCGAGAAATATAAAACGGAAATGAGAAGAATGAGGGAATATGGCTTTAATGTTAGAACGGATGATTTTTGTGGTAGATTGAATAGCCAGGTATATGTAACGTATGATGGAAATTTGTATCCTTGTCATATGGCAAGAAGGTTCGAGAAAGAGTTGAAAGAGAAGTTGGGGTTGGATGTGAAAATAGGCACTGTTCACGATGGAGTTAATTTCACTAAACTGTCTGAATATAACAAACATGAATTGGCAAATAAATGTACTGGTTGTGACAGGTACTTTAGATGCCAAGTGTGCTGGATATCCGCGTACATTGGAAGAGGAAGTTTTCCTGATGATGTTGCCTGTGCGGTGGGCAGTACGTAATAAAATGTCCATTATTTTACGAGATAATTTTTTAGTTTCTTTTTTGCGCAGTATAATCTTACTGCGGGGAGGAGAGAGGATATAATTGTATAAAGAATAATATTAATTGTAGAGAATAATTTTTTTATTTTTTGAAATAATTTTTTTGTTTTGTTTTTTATGTGGCGTAAGTTATTTAAAATAATAAGAAATTAACATGAAAAATCATTTCACAAAGCACAATAATTTTTTTGTTTTATTTTTGCTCAGTATAATTTCATTAGAAAAGAGGGGTTAAGATAGAGGAAAAACTATTCTGTAATGCAGAATAGTTTTTTATTTTAGGGAAGGAGGAATGGGATGAAGAGGGAAAAGATGGGTAGATTGTTGGTATTTTGGGTTTTAGTTATTTTGGTTTTAGTTGGGGTGTGTTGGATTGAGACATCGACGGATATGATTTGGACGTATGTAGTAGCAATGTCTGTTGTAAATGGGTGTATGTATATTTTGGTATTATTGCTGGGAGGGGAAAGATGGAAGATGAAATAAGAAATATTGTAAACAATTTAAAGAAGAAGGCGAAGTTAGATCAGGTGTTTGTTGGGGATGATAGTGTAGGTGTTTCCAAATGGCTTAGTACTGGTATTTGGTCAGTTGACTGGGTTGTAGGAGGCAAGGGGTTTCCTTATGGTCGTGTGGCGGAGGTGTATGGTGATTTTTCGAGTGGGAAGACCTGGTTAGGTTTTGTTTTGTTGGGGAGGGCTATAGAAAAGGGGGATATAGGTGTATTGATTGAAACAGAAGGAGCGTTTGATCCGTTGTTTGGGAAGATGTTGGGTGTAGATATGAAAAAGTTGATAGTGGTTTCTCCAGATACAGTTGAGCAGGTATATCAGGTGTTAGATGGTATTTTTGAAGAGGGAGGAGGCAAGTCAGTGGTGGCTGTGTGGGATTCTTTAGCGGCTACTCCGACGGAGCATGAGATTGAGGCTGGTTTGGATGTAAGGGATATGACGAAGGCGCTTCGGATGAGTCAGATATTGAGACTAATAACAAAGAGAGTGGAAGAGAAGAACAATTTGTTGGTTGTGTTGAATCAGGTAAGGGATGTTGTTGGCCAGACTTGGGGGAATACGGAAGTGACGCCAGGTGGCAGGGCAATGTCTTTTCATGCGACTGTCAGGATAAAGATGAGCAGGGTAGGAAAAATAACAGATTCAACGACGAAAGAAGTGATTGGTCAAAAGTTTCGGGTTGAATGTACAAAAAGCAAGGTTTGTGTCCCATTCAGATATGTAAACATAGATTTTATTCCGGGGAAGCCTGTTCCTTGTTGGGAGGGTATTGTGGATATATTAAAGAGGAAGGGTTATGTGGTGGAAAAGGGTGGTTGGAATGCTCTTGTTGGGCAGGAGAAGAAATGGAGGGAGTCTCAGTTTGGGGAGATAGTTGAAAATGATGAAGAGACGAGAAAACTGGTGAAAGATGTATTGGGATTAGAGAATATTTAATGTCTGGTGGATTCAGGGGGAAGGGAATTTGAATAAGGTATTGTTGAAAGTAGGCAAAGTGTGGACTTATGTAATTGCTGATAGTGTTATTGTGAATAGGATAGACTATGGTTTGTCTGTTCTTGTTCCGAGTAGGTTTTATAGTCCTGCTTACAAGGAGGGAAGATGGGATGGAAGGTTTAGGTTTTATGATAGGCGATTGAGAAGGTTTTTGACTGGGTTTTTAGATGAAGTGTTAAACATGCTTTATGACTGTTCGGTTGAAATCGATGAAGTAGAAAAAGGATCTATTCCTGAAAAGATAGAGATAGATGCGGTCGAATTATATGGTGATTTTGATAAGGAGAGGTGGAATAAGGTTCAATTTCCTTTGTTGAAGGAGATGGTAAGGAAGGGCAGGGCTGTGGTTAGGTTGGCAACTGGGGGAGGAAAGACAGAAATTATAGCCGGCATTGCAAAGGTATATAGTGATAAGAAGATATTGGTACTTGTTAATCGGATGGAGTTACTGCATCAGACTATTGATAGACTTAAGCAAAGATTAAAAGAGGAAGTAGGGTATATTCACGGCGATGTGGTTGAATCTCGTGTTATGGTGGGAATGGTTAATACAGTGTGGAACAGGAGAGCAAAGTTAAAGGATTTTTTGAGTAGTGTTGATGTAGTAATCAGTGACGAATGTCACAGGATGACGGCAAAGATATGGTCGAAGGTTTTAGAGAGTGTGGACGCACCATACCGATTTGCATTATCGGGAACGCCCCTAAAAGGGGACGTGATAAGGGACAAGATGTTGGTAGGGCTAACTGGTCCTGTGATTGAGGGGATGGGTGTAATGGATTTGGTAGAAGAAGGATATGCTGTTTTTCCTGAAGTAAAGCTAATTGATACTGTTTCTGTATTAGGCAAGTATAATCTGATGGGAATGAGATATAATGATGTTTGTGATGCGGTGTATAGTGATATTAGGTTGTGGGGGTTATTGAAGGAGTTGGTTAGGTGGCATGGAAAGTCGGGGTTGGTGGTTTTTACTGAAAGAGTGCAGATATGTTTAGGTCTTTATGAAAATTTGAGTGTGATGGGTAATGGTTTGAAGGTTGGTATATCGTATGGAGGCCTTTCGAAGAAGGACAGATTGTTGGTTCTTGAGAAGTTTAAGAACAGGGAAATAGATGTGTTGGTGACTACGACGGTATTAGATGAGGGGGTAGATGTTAGTGCAATAAGCGGAGTGGTGTTTATGTGTTCTAATGTTTCGATAGTCAGGATTTTACAGAGGATTGGAAGGGGGGTTAGGAGAGAAGAAGGCAAAGATAGTGTTTCGATATATGATTTTGTAATTGATGCCCCTTATTTGAAAAAGCATGTGATGTCAAGGGCGAGGTTATACAGTAAAGAAAGATTTGGCTGTTCTCTTTGGAAATATCACGGAGGTAGTTTTGGGAGGATATAGTCAATCACCCCATGCCTGAAGGCAAGGGCTTGTTCTGTGAGGGATGAGGGCAACTGGTTGACAAGGAGGCATAGGAGACTATGCAGCAGTTAGGGGAGAGAAGGCTAACCAACACACCCTGGGATGTTCCGCAAGTTCCGGGCAACTGTGGTCTGTCATTAAACAGAGAGGAAACTTTCAGTGTGGCAGACTTGAAAACCTCTCTTAACACCCCGATGCGGCATTAACTCTGAAAGGAGGGAACATGTTAGTCTATGTTCTAAACCACAAAGGCAGACCGATAATGCCCTGCGGGTATATCACAAAGGACAGGAGGATAGAGTTGGGGATAGGGAAATCCCATGCTAACGATGCCTTTGTGATAGCAGGTGGGAACGGTCAAACAAGGCTATCTGTCCAGTATCTCATTCAGCAGGTAAGGAAGTGTAATCGTAAGCTGTTCAAGGGGGACAGGTCGCATATCAAGAATATAGCCGACAGATTTGTTAAAGGGTATCAGAGATTTGATAAGGTTTTGTGGAACGGTATAGAGTGTTTCATCTTTGGCAGGAGAACAACAGGATATTTTGACTTAAGGAAATTAGACGGGACACGGTTAAACCCGTCTGTAAGTTACAAACAGATCTCTCTCCTTGAGAGAGCAAAGACATTGCTAATAGAAAGGAGGACAGGTCTCTCCTCCCCATGCCTGAAGGCAGGGGTCTCCGAGACCTGATTTTTTCGATGAAAGAGAAATGGTTGCCTTGGGAAGTTGAAGAAGTAAGGCAAATCGTTCACGGTGTATTTAAGAAGAGAAACAGAATTCCGGTTGATGACGTTGTTGTATTTGCGAAGTTGTGGTTAGAGGTGGAAAGGTTGTTGGGAGACAAGATGCAGGATGAAAGATTGAGGAAAAGGTTTATAGCGGGTTTAGTTGAATGGTCAATTTTTAAGAAAGGAGGTTCGTTAAAGAGAATAGCTAACAAAGTAATAGATTTTGCTGCTGTTTTTGAATGGGATCCATGGAAAGAAAGTTATGTTTCTGAGTTTGAGGGGGAATACAAAAGGTATATAAGGGAAAGGTGGGGGATAGATGTTGAGGAATTACTGGATATGGATGCTTTGTATAAAGCGGCTTATGTGGCGAAGAGAATTTGTACAGCAGAGAAAATAACAATGTTTGAATATGTAAAAAGGCAACATGAATGTTGGGAGAAGATAACATCGCCGTTGTCTTTGGAGGGGTTAGGAGATGAGTTGAAATGTTGGATGAGAAACAAAGTATATAAAGACAGAAAAAAGCGTTCAGGTAAGTTAGATAAGAAAGAGTATCAAAAAGGGATGATAAGGAGGAAGTGGGAGCAGATATTAAGAATAGGGGTAGAAAATTATGTAAATAGTTTGAAAGGGCATACTGATGACTTTGTCGATGTAGTTGCAAAACTATTTGTAAATGAAAAGTCGGATGGGGTTTCTGAGGAAGTTTTAATAAAAAAGTACTCCCCTGAAGAGGTCGAGAAAAAATGGGAGATATTAAGGAGAGTTAGGGATGTTTGAGGGGAAAGTTTTAGGATACAGTTATGGCGAAGTAGTTATGCACAGGTTAGCCAAAAAGACTTTGGAAGATTTTGATTGGTCGGAGAACAGGATATTAGCTTTAGTTGTATCGAAGATGGTTGCTATGGATATTTGGAGCAAAGGGTTGGGATTGGTGGGGTGGACGGGAGTAGGTAAAACTCATGTTTTGATTTCTTTATATAAAGAGAGGATGTGGAGAGCGATATATAAGAACGGGCAAATACCTGCATGGTTCTCTTTTCAGGATTTATGTAGTTTGTATTACAAAGACAGGGATGGTTTCAGGGATGTTTTGTTAGGTGGAATAATTTTTGTTGATGATTTGTTTTGTAAAGATCAGTCTGAAGAGGAGATGAGGGTGGTAAAAGAGTTGGTATATTATATTTATGATTTGGGCAAGGTGTTATGTTTTACATCGAATGTGCTGATGGATATGTTGGATATAGATGAAAGGGTAAAGAGCAGATTATCCGAGTTAGTAGAAGTGGTAGAAGTTTTTGGAGAAGATAGAAGAAAACTGTTATAGGAGGTTTGCCATGGAATTTACAATTGAGGACATTAGAAAAATAATTGTTGATGAGGCAAAGTGGAACAGGAATTTTGATAGAATGTTGGATGTTGTGGAAGAATTTGAAGACAGGGGCAGGAATGTGTGGGAATCGTTTTTTGCCCAGGTGAAGGAGAAAATAAATGAAGCTTTGGCCGAGTTGAAAAAGAAAGGGGTTGATGAAACAAGGTTAAGGGTGGAATCGTTTGATGCGATGATTTTGATAGATTTCGAAAGTTTTGTCAGAGAGGGAAAGGTTAGTGATTCAATAGTGGTTTATGGAGAGACTATGGGGTTTGTTTTGTTGTCTGGTTCAAAATGGGAGGTTTTTGAATCTTCCGATGAGCCGGGGAGTTTGGATAAGCATTTGTATGAGAATTTGATATTGAAAGATACAGGGGACGGGAAGATTAGGTTGTATGGTACTCATCATAGTGATTTTGTGGATAGATGGATGACAGAGGGAATACCGGAGGGGGTTTATTTTGCAAATAAGAAGTGGATCGCGGAAAGGTATTGGCATCCTGAAGGAAATGATGTGTTGGTGAGGGTAGATATTCTACGGAATGCGGTGATGGAAACATCAGATTTGGAGTATAAAACGGTTAGAAGGGTGTATCCTGGTGAATTCACGTTGAGGATAATTGGATGATAGATAACTTAATATCTTTGGTAGTGGATAAGGGCAGGCTGTATTGGACAGAGATTATAAAACCGGAGTGGATTGATGATGAGGTGAACGCGGGAATCTGGAAAAAGTTGGTTTTGCTTAAAAGGGAGTATGGAAAGCTGCCTTCGAGGGAAGGTTTAGTTTCTTTTTTGGATGAAAGGGAAGTAGATAGGTTATCGAGTTTTAGTGAGATTAGGGACAATGATGTATCGTTAGTTGAAAAGGTGCTATTGGATTATGTTGAAGATAAAATGGTGCAGGAGATGTTGGAGAAAGGAGCGGATGTTTTTTCGTTGAAGGGGAGTAAAGGGGTATGGAAGGTAATAGAGGATGTAAGAAGGCGTTTGGGGTATTTGTCTTTGTTTAGTGAAGATGGTCAGTATGGTTCTATTTTTGATAAAGAAAGGATTGTTGAGAGGTTTTTATCGAGGGAAAAAAAGCAAAATGATGGTGTTTATACTATGATCCCGTCACTGGATAAGGTGATTGGGGGGTTTAGAAAGGGCACATTAACGGTAGTAATGGGGGTAACTTCAGTAGGAAAGACAATGTTTTTGGTTTATTTGTCTTCTGCTGCGTTGTTTCAGGGGAATAATGTTTTGTTTATATCCTTGGAGGATTCGAAGGATACAGTCGAGGAAAGGTTCGATATGCTGTGGTTTGGGTGTGATGAGAATTTGGATGAATCAATATCTAAAAAGAAGAAGTATGTAGGTGATATTGGTTCTTTGTTTTTGTGCTCTGAGGATTTGTTGTCATTAGATATGTTAGAAAAGATGGTTGTTAGTTACCTTGAGAAAGGAGTTTCAGTTGTAGTGGTGGATTATGGAGATTTAATGGTGTCTGGAAAAACCATGAGGGACGATTTTTCTGAAATGGGCGCTGTTTTTGAAGGTATGATGAAGATTGCAAAGAAGTATGATTTGACAATGATTACAGCGACGCAGGCAAGCAGGGAATCTTTGGGTACTTTGAATGTTACTTTAAAACAGATATCGAGGAGTTTCAGAAAAGCTCAGACAGCTCATTATGTATTAGCTTTATCGCAAACGCAGGAAGAAGAGGAGAGTGGTTATATCAGGATTGTTGTACTGAAAAATAAGTTTGGAAGGAGGAATATAACGATACCATGTTTTATTGATAGGGAAAGGCAGTATTTCAGAGAGGTGTTTTGATGTTAGTTAAATTTGCTAAGATATTGGTCAGTAAGTTTGATGTGAAGATAGAAGGAAATGAATACAGAATGAATTGTCCGATGTGTGGTGATACAAAAAAGCATTTTAGTTTTAATGTAGAAAAAGGAATATCGAATTGTTTTCGCTGTGGATATAGACCAAATGCAGTTGTGTTTTTGGTCGAACAGTTTGGGTTTTCTTTAGACGAAGCAAAAGATATAGTGTCTAATATAGGATTTAGTAAGACAAAAACGATAGAGGAGAGCTTGAAGATAGATTTGCCGGATGGTTTTGTTGGGATAAAAGAAATGAACAGTGTGTATAAGGACTATGTGCTAAGTTGGTTAGGGGAGAGGGGAGTTAGCGAAGAGGAAGCTGAGGAATTAAGGTTAGGAGTTGTTTTGAATGGCGAAGGAGATTGGAAAGGCAGACTGATTATTCCTTGTTGGGAGGAGGGGAAATTGGTCTATTTTATCGGGAGAGCGCTGTTCAGGCAGGAACCACGTTATTTGTATCCTCCTTTTCCAAAGAAAGGGGTTGTTTGGGGGTATGATAATTTGAAAAAGGAGGATGGTGAGGTTTGCATATGTGAAGGGTGGTTAGATGCTCATAAGGTTTCGGGCATAGCTGTTTTAGGACAGCAAATGTCAAAAATGCAGTGGGAAAAAATTAGAGAGGAGGTGAGAAGAGTAGGAAAGGTGAGTATAATATTAGACAAGGATGCACTGTCTGCGGCGGTAAAGATGGCAGATGCTATTCTTAGTTGGGGATGCAAGGAGGTGATAGAGATATATGAGTTAGAAGGATGTAAAGACCCTGGTGAATGTTTGAATAGAGACGAAGTTAGAGAGAAATCGATGGTGTGGAAGTATAATAACTTTAGAGAAAGAGTAAAGTTAAAACTAAAAACACAAGGAGGAAAAAATGGATTTAGAACAATTGAAGAGAGATTACGAGGAAGCAGTAAAAACGACCCTTCAAACAGAGTATTGGCAACCGTCAAGTTCAATGAACTTAATCAGGATTTTGCCTCAAAAAGACCCGTCTAAACTGTACTACAAGAAAGTAAAATTGCATTACAGATTAAAAGGATCGAAGATGCAGTATTGCAGAAGTTCAATTGGTGAAGAATGTCCTGTCTGCGAATTTATTGAGAGGTTACCGAAAACAGATAGCAGGTCTGTAGAGGTGTACAGGAGGTTGAAGCCTGTTCGGCGTTATTTGATGAACATAGTTCCTTTGGATGAGGAAAAAAGAGTAGTGTTGTATTTGGCTCCACAAACGGTGTTTATGGACATTAGTTCCATTATTTTTGATCCTGATTATGGTGATGTAACCGATCCGGTAAAAGGGAGAAATTTGGTAATAGAAAAGATAGTTCCGGGTGGAGACAGAGGTAGAACGGAGTATAAGGTTAGGGCTAAACCGAATGTATCGCCGGTGGACAGTGGGTTGTTGGAACATGTAGTGGATTTAGAAGGGTTTGTTCGCGATAGAGTAATTTCGTATGAAGCTATGGAGGCAATGTTGCGAGATGGAGGCGATGACGAAGATGTAATGGTATATTATTCGTCATTTGCCGAACGCATGGATAGTGTTGGTGGTGTAACAGATCGTTCTCCGAAAATAGATATGGGAGAGGATGTCAAGCCTGCTTTGTCTGTAAGGAGTTCAGATAAAGTTGTTGAGGAATCTGATTTGCAAAGGAAAATAAAAGATTTGTTTTTAAAATGAAGCTTCGGGGATTTGTTTACAACTTTCTTTTTGATGATGTTGTTACAAAGAATAAAAAAGAGGACAAGAACGCTTGTGAGAAATGCAAGTTAAATGGAAGGAGGATGGTATGGGGAGAAGGTGATTTAGATGCTGAAGTAGTAATAGTAGGGAGAAATCCCGGCAGAGAAGAGAATGAGGTTGGCCGGCCCTTTGTTGGGCCGGCTGGCCGTTTGTTGAGAGAGGTTTTGGGTTATGTGAATGGTAAGTATTATATAACGAATGTTGTGAAGTGTTATACGGATAATGATGAAGAACCAGACCATTTGATGGTGAAGTGTTGCAGTGGTTATTTGGAGGAGGAATTAAGCAAGTTATCTAATAGGAAGATTATTATTGCTTTGGGTGATATGGCATCGAAATGGTTTGTAGGAACGCAAAATGAAAGCTTTTCTATTACTAAAGAGAGAGGACTTATAAAGAAAACAAAATATGGTGAAGTAATGACAACTTTTCATCCGTCTTATGTTCGCCGTTCGTTAAATCAGAAAGATAAAATGGGAGTAGTGCCACTGGAATATTTTGTTAGAGACATAAAGAATGCATTTGATTTTGCGTATCAAGGGAGAAAACGGGACGATATAAAAATAACTATTGTTAAGGATGAAAGCGATGTCTTTTTGATGGAAAGGATACTTGGTGAGTATAACGGGTTAGTAGGATTTGATTTTGAGACAACTTCTTTAGACGTGTTTGGTGATGCAAGAGTTTTAAGTGTTGCATTGTCTGCAGGTAATAAAGAGGCGTTTGTGGTTCCACTCAGTTGTATGGATGGAACGGTAAAAGAGAAGGTAGTGAGTGTTTTAGGGAGTTTGTATAGAAGCAAGAAATTAGTAATGTATAACAGCAGTTTTGATATGAAGGTGGCTTGTAAGTGTTTTGGCTGGGATCCTTGTATTGTTGACGATGGGTTGTTGCTGGTCTATTTGAAAATGGGGGAAATTTCAGGTTTATCTTTGAAAAGGCTGGCAGTAGATTGCTTGGGTAAGATTGATTACAGTGTTGATTGGAAAGAGATTGGGGAAGACAATGTTGGTGAGTTGTTGGAATATAATGCAAAGGATGCTGTCTATGCGGTTGAAGTGATGGATTATTTTAAGAGTCGCATTGATGATGGCATGAGGAATGTTTACGAAAAAGTTTTAAAGCCGGCAAATAGGCTATTGGTAGAAATATCTGTAAACGGTTTAAAAGTAGATAAGGAATACTTGTTATCGATAGAGAAAGAGGTTTCTGCAGAGTTAGAGAAAATGAAAAGAGAATTTGGTTTTGCGGACGTGAATTTGAATTCACCAAAGCAGGTTTTAGCAAAACTGAAGAGTCGTGGTCTTTCTATAGATTCTACACGTCAAAAGGAATTGGAGAAATATAGAAATAAATATAAGGTTGTAGATGATTTGTTAAACTACAGAGAAATGCAAACGGTATACTCAAGATACATTGTTCCGTATATCAGAGATCATGAAAAATCAGATGGTTTGGTGCATCCCGAGTTTAGTCTTGTAAATACAGCGACGGGCAGAACAGCATGTACTAATCCGAATGTGCAAAACATTCCTGTGCGCATGGGAGACTATTTGAGGAGGATGTTTATTTCGAGGTGGGAGGATGGGTTGATGCTTAAGTGTGATTATTCTCAGCAAGAGTTGAGGGTAGCTGCCATGATTTCAGGAGACGAAAATATGATCAAGATGTTTAAGAATGGTAATGATATACATTACATGGCAGCTTTGATGATGGGATTGGTTAAGGAAGGAGAGGAGGACAAGGAGAAGTGGGAAAAGGCAAGAAGGATTGCGAAGGCTTTAAATTTTGGGGTTATTTACGGTAGGGGAGCTGAGTCTATTGCCGGAGAGTTTAAGATCAGTGTTGAGGAAGGAGAACATATTAGAAAGAAATATTTTAATATGTTTCCTGGTTTGTGGGAATGGATTGAGAGGCAGAAAAGGTTTTTAGATGAAAATGGGTATGTTAGAAGTATGTTTGGCAGAGTGAGATGGTTGAAAGAGGTTTGGTCACATGATCTTAGGGAAAGAGAGGAAGCGTACAGGAAGGCGGTGAATACTCCGATACAAGCAGATGCGTCTGATATCGCGTTGTTAGGTATGTGCAGAGTAGTAGAAGAGATAAAAAAGAGAGAGTTAAGGACAAAGATTGTTAATTTTGAACATGATGCAGGATTATTTGATGTATATCCAGGAGAATTAGACGAAGTGATAAGTATAATAAAGAGAGAAGCAGTAAAAGTAGAAGTTCCTTCACCAGTGTATGTGCCTTTGGAGGTTGAAGTAAGTTATGGAAAAAGTTGGGGAGATTGTAAGTGAGTACTATGTTGAATGCTATGATAAGGCAAGAGGAGAATGGGAGGTGGTTTATAAGGGCAATAGTTGGGTAAGTGCTAATGTTTTTGCTGGTTTTTATGTAAGAGAGGGCAAACCAACGAGGATGGTTAAATTGAACAGTGTAGGGGAATGAGAAATGGCTTCGATGTATTTTAGAATTACTAAGCGAGGGGATGCTTTCTTTGTTAGTGTCTACGATTCTCCAAACAGTGAGTATCCATATGATACTTATGAATGTTATGGAGGAGAAGTTGATGTAGAAACTTATGAATTTTTGAATTGGGAAAGGAAAAAATTGAGAAAGGAGAAAGGTAAATGAAAGAATTACCGAAGCTTCCGACTTTAGAGGAAATAATGGACTTAGCTAAATTGACACCTACGGATTTACATCAGTCAATGATTGACCATGTGGCTTGTTCTGGATGGTATTCTTTTTTGTTAGCGAAGGCAAGGGTAAGAACGATGAAGGCAAAATTTTCATTGGAAGTGTTGGCTGCAAATTTGGATAGTGAAATAAGAAAAGTGGCTGAAAAAGCAGGAAAAAAGATAACTGAGACAGTTGTGCATAATACTGTAGTTAGTTTGGAGGAATATCAAAGAGCATGGGAAGAGTATGTTTTGGCAGTAGAAGAAGAAAAGGTTTTATCTGCTGTGGTAAAGATGCTGGATGATAAGAAGGATATGATGATGTCGTATGCAATGTCACTAAGGCGAGAATCTGTGGAGGTGTAAGTGATTTTAGTAGATGGTAACAATGTGTATTATTCAGGGTTTAGTGTAAAAGCATTTGATTGGGGAAACATGAGATTGGGGGGAGCGGTAGTTAGTATTCTATCTGTTTTAAAGTATAGTGCGAATGGGAATTTGCTGGTTGTGTGGGATGGATCAAATGCTGTTAAGAGAAAGAGGGAGGAGTTTTACGATGGGTATAAGTTATCGAGAGAGAAAATGAAAGAAGATATGTTTTTCAAAATGTTGAATGAATTAAAGTATATTTACAAAGAAGGATTAGGGATACATCAAGCTTATTCTGAAGAGGATGAAGCTGACGATGTGATTGCTCATTTAGTATATTCTTTTCTCGGGAATGGAAAAATAACAATAGTATCGAATGACAGGGATTTCTATCAGTTATTATTTTTGTCAGATGATGTGGTTATGGTATCGAGGAGCAAGGAAATTAGAAGAGAGGATGTGAAAGAGGAAACAGGTTGTTCAACGAAAGAAGAATGGTTGTGGTATAAAGCTTTAGTAGGCGATGGGTCTGATAATATATCGGGGAAAAAAGGAGTAGGACCGGTAAAGGCTGCCGAGATAATAAAAAGGGGAATTAGTGATGTAGAAAAGCAGGAGGTTAAGTGTTGGTATGATTTGATGAATTTGGATGGCAATCTAAGAGGTAATTTGGTGTTAGTTGAAGGAAAGAAAAACGAGAAACTGGTTATGGATTGGTGCAGGGAGTATAGGTTGAAGAGGGTATGGGAGGCGTTGGTGAAAAGACAATGGTTTGGTTAAGGAGGCAAAGATGAAGGCATTTGTTTTTGGTGATATTCATTTGGGGAAGTATTCCATAAAACCTGTTGAAGAGGCATCTGAGAAAGTATTTGAGTGGGTAAATAGTGTGTTGGATAGATATAAAGTAGAGATGGTTATTTTTCTTGGGGACAGATTTAGAAGCAGGGATCCTGAGGGAGTAATTAGAGATTATGCTGATAAGGGGTTTTTGGGTATTTCAGCAAGGGTTCCGGTAATATGTCTTGTAGGTAATCATGACATGTATTTCAAAGAGAATAGCGAGATTAATAGCTATGGTGTTCTTGAAGAATGGAAGTCAATAATAATTGTTAAAGATGCAAGGGTAATGGAGTTTCGTGGCAAAAAATTAGGGTTTGCTGCGTTTGGTTATTTAGGTATTGCTTCGGAAGAAGAGTTGGATTTTTTGTTTATGCACGACTTGATACAAGATGTAGCAGTTTGGTCTAATTCGTCTGTTAAGGCTGATTCGATAGCAGCAAAGAGAGTATATGGAGGGCATTTACATCGCCGGCAGAGGTACGGGAAGGTGATGTATGTTGGTACTCCATATAGACAGTCATTTGGGGACGGTGATGTGGTAGGAGGTTTGGTGTTGGATATGGATACGGGTGAAGAGATTTGGGTAGAGGGATTTGGTCCTAAGTTTGGAGTTACGTTGGAGGATGATATGGAAGGAGGAGTGTACAGATTGTCTTCTGTTGAGGAAGCTGAAATAGCTAAGCAGAGAGGAGCAGCTTGGGTCGAAGTATTAGGGAGGGTGCCAGTGAATGTTAGTATTGTGAGTAGTAAAATAGGCGAAGAACTGGATTTGTCGGTTTTGATTGAAAAATATGTAGATAGCAAGAAGATTGAGGATAAGGGAAAACGAGAGGCTTTGGTTTGGTTAGGGAAAGAAGTGTTAGCAAGTTTATGACAAAAATAGGAGGCATGGAAAATGGTTTATTTGGATAAGTTTTATATGGAAGGGGCTTTTTCGTATGGAAAGTGTGAGATAGATTTTTCTCCGGGTTTAGTGTTGTTGGATGGTAGAAATTATGATGTAGGAGAAGTAACTTCGAATATGTCCGGAAAGACATCGGTGTTTGATGGTATTGTTACTTGTTTATTTGAACAAAATTCGAAAGGAATGGTCAAGGACAATATAATTAATGTCTTATCTAAAGATAAGAAAGCAAGTTTGTGTTTGGATATGGTTGTTGGTGGCAAAAAGGTTAGAGTAGAATATATTCGAGGAAAAGAGAATAGTTGGACATATTATGAGAACGGGGAGGCGGTAAAGAAATCATTACGGGATATGGGTGGATTTATTATTGAGAGGTTGGGTTTAGATTATAATATGTTTATGGTTTCGTCTTATATTGAACAAGGTAGATTGGCAAAATTTTTGGAATTGAACGATGCAGATAGGAAGAGATTGATTGCCAGTTATTTTGGGCTAAATGGTTTTGATGCCCTGAGAGAAAAGGTAAAAAGGAAAAGGCAGTTAGTTAGTTCGGACTTAGATTCTATAAGAGGATCACTTCAGGAGATTGAAAACAGTTTGTCAATGAAAGTAGAACGGGAAGTGAGCGAGATAGAAAGGGAATTGAGTAAGTATAAAGGAGCGCCAGTTTCTCGTGAGGAATTTGAGAAGAATTTATCTGCGTTTAAGAAGATGTGTAAGTTATCATTAGAATACAGAAAGGTAAAGACAGAGGAAGATAAACTTAGAGAAAGTTTAAGAAGTTATGAAGATGCTCTTAGTTTGAAGAGGAAAGTTTTGGAGTTTCTTGGAGACAATGTGTGTTATGTTTGTGGATCGAAGATAGATAAAATAAAAATAGAAAAAAAGATTTTAGACGAGAGAGCTGATTTGGAAGAAAAAGTAAATAAAATTAGGAAGTTGTTAAGAGAAATAGAAGACAGGTTTTCGGAATTGAGGAGATGGTCAAAGTCTTCTCAATTAAATTGGTTAAGAGATGCTTATAAAAGAATAGGAGATGAAGGAGAGTATAGGAAATTGTTGGAGGAGTTAGGGAGAGCAAGGATGTATAGGGAAGTATCGGAAGGGTTATTGGATAGAAAGAAGAAACTGGAGGGAGAGGAGAAAACGTTATCTGAGGTTAAGGAGTTATTGGATTTTTGGTTTGATGGGTTTGGTCCGAAAGGGCTTCCGGCAATGGTTATGAATAATTTGGTAGATGGCTTGAATACTGTTTTATCGCGGTATAGTGAATTATTTGGATGGAAAATTACTTGTGTAGTGGATGATGACAAGCTTGATTTATATACTGACGACGGGAAAAAGAGTCTGAAAGGTGGATACAGTGGCAGTGAAATGTCTTTAGTATCTTTGATTGTTGCCTTTGCGATGAGGGATTGGTTGAATATGTCTGGCAAAGGAACAAACGTTTTGTTTTTAGATGAGGTGTTTGCTCCGTTTGATTCCACAATGAGACTAAAGTTATTCGACTTTTTAAGTAGTTTTTCGAAGGATAGGTGTGTGGTGGTAGTTTCTCATAACGAGGATTTAAAAAATAAATTGGGGTGGGATAGAGTTTGGAGAGTGGAGAAAAGGAATGGTATATCAAATTTATTTATGGAGGAGTAAAAATGAAGGCAATGATTTCAGAAAAGTTTAGTATAGCACATAGGTTGAGTTCGTCTATGAATAATCGTCAAAATAACTTACATGGACATACTTGGAGGGTGGATGTGGTTGTAGAAGGTCCGGTAGGCAGGGATGGTTTTGTAATGGATTTTGTTTTACTAAAAGAAAAAGTCAAAGCTGCTTTAGATGGTTTTGATCGTAAGGTGATATTAGGGAATAACGATGTGCTTTTGTTTGAGGGATTAAAAAAGTTAGGGGTAGATGTTAGAACCATTGAAGGTGAACCGACAGCAGAGAATTTAGCAAAGGTTTTGTATAGAAGGTTGGAAAGAGAATTAGGTAAAAGTGTTTATCTTGAGAAGGTGGTAGTTTGGAGGAGTGATAATGCCTGGGTTGAGTGTAACGAAGCGGATGCAGAAATAGTTAAAGGAGGATAATATGCTGGATAAGTTTATGGAAATAGTAGAAGAAGTTCCTTTTGGTAATTCTGATTTTCAAAACAGGTTTGCGGTTGTGGATTGCGAAGATTCTCCACACAGAGCATATAGACATGCTGCATTGCGAATATCCGATAGGTTAAGAGCATTGATGGAATGTTATTACAATTTGAGGGAGAAAAACATAGAGTTGGCAAAGTTAAAAAGACAGTTGGAAAAAGAAGAGGATGATTTGGAGAAGGAATTGATTATGTTGAAGATTGAAAAAACGGAGTCTGAAATGCCGTATTTGAGGAAGTTGATAAAAGACGCTGTGCAAGAAATAAATTC
>Ga0123519_10004602_pt1 | contig 22216 bp, 19 predicted proteins | sample YelNatPaOPRAMG02_FD_87396 | JGI IMG/M metagenome (GOLD analysis project Ga0123519, IMG submission 87396) | Hot spring microbial communities from Yellowstone National Park - Yellowstone National Park OP-RAMG-02 (version 2) | ecosystem: Environmental > Aquatic > Thermal springs > Hot (42-90C) ...
CTTCGACCCTTCGACAAGCTCAAGGCAGGCTTACTCAACCTGACATTGGAGTTTAAACCATTTGTCACCCTGAGCTTGTCGAAGGGTGACAGGATAAAGTTTGAATTATCTGATAAGGTTTTCGTCAGGCTTCGATTCTTCGACAAGCTCAGGACAAGCTTACTCAACCTGACATTGGAGTTTAAACCATTTGTCACCCTGAGCTCGTCGAAGGGTGACAGGATAAAGTTTGAATTATCTGATAAGGTTTTCGTCAGGCTTTGATCCTTCGACAAGCTCAGGACAGGCTTACTCAGCTTGACATTGGGGTGAATTTGATTGCCATTCAGCCTGACATTGGGTTTAATTTCTCCAACAAGAAAAAAAAGAAATTGATAAACAATCAAACAATACCAGACCTTGTTCATTTTATTTTTCTGGTTTCATAGTTGGGAATAAAATCACATCTCTAATAGAATGCTGATCCGTCAATAACATAACAAGCCTATCGATACCTATTCCAAGTCCAGCAGTTGGAGGCATTCCGTACTCAAGTGCACGGACGAAATCTTCATCAAACATATGAGCTTCTTCATCACCTGCACTTCGCATCTTCATTTGTTCTTCAAATCTTAATCTTTGATCAATTGGGTCATTTAATTCACTGAAAGCATTGCACAATTCTCTACCCATTACAAAACCTTCAAACCTTTCAACAACATCTGGATTTGAACGATGTCTTTTTGCAAGTGGTGAAAGTTCAACTGGATAATCATAAATAAATGTTGGCTGAATTAATTCCGGTTGAACAAGCTCACTGAAAATTTCATCAATTAATTTTCCACGAGTGATATTATTGTTGACATCGAGATCCTTCGATTTTGCAAATGAAAATAATTTATCGTAATTGTCATTCAAGATATCAATTCCAAGTTTCTCTTTTGTGAGTTCTGCCATTGAGAATCTTTTCCATGGTGGAGTAAAATCAATTTCATTTCCTTCGACTTTAATTTTGAGTGTTCCGTGAAGTTTTTGAACAATATGAGCAATTAACTTTTCAACAAAATCCATCATCCAGAAATAATCTTTGTATGCAACATAGAGTTCGAGCATTGTAAATTCTGGATTATGCTCTCTATCCATTCCTTCATTTCTGAAATCTTTTGCAATTTCATAAACGCCCTCAAAGCCACCAACAATCAATCGTTTGAGATAAAGTTCATCGGCAATTCTTAAATACAAATCCATATCAAGCGCATTATGATGAGTAATGAATGGTCTTGCTGCAGCTCCACCATAAATTGGTTGAAGAACTGGTGTTTCAACTTCGTAATAACCACAGGAATCAAGATATTCTCTTAAATAGCGAATGATTTTTGTCCGTTTGACAAACACTTCAAGAACATGACGATTTACAATCAAGTCAACATAACGCTGGCGATATCTTAACTCTTTATCTGAGAACTGATCGTAAATTATTTTATTACCATTTTCATCTATAACTTCCTTAGGAACTGGTATCGGTCGAATTGCTTTGCACAAAACTGTTAGTTCTTTGACATGAATTGTTGTTTCACCTGTCTTGGTTTTGAAAACATAACCTTTAACGCCAATAATATCACCAATGTCGAGAAGTTTGAAGATATCATAAGAATCTCCAAGATCATCTTTTTTGAGATAAATTTGAATCTTTCCTTCAAAATCCATTATATGAGCAAAAGAAGCTTTGCCCATTCTTCTGAGAGACATTATTCGACCCGCAACAGAGACATCTTTGCCTTCAAGTTCAGAATAATGTTCTAAAATCTCTCTGGAATGATGAGTTACATCATAATTATATGGATAAGGATTGATTCCTCTTTTTTTGAGTTCCTCTAATTCCTCAAGTCTTCTTTTTATTAAAACATTTATATCTTCGAATTGTAAATTTTGATGTTCGTTGTTCATTTTAAATTACCTCTCGTAAAGTTTGACAATAAAATACAGACTAAGTCTTGAATATTTTCTGCAAGTTTTAATGGAACTAAAAAATTATTTGCAATCATAACGAATGTAAGCATTTCGCCATCAGTCGTGGTTACATAACCAGAAAGTGATCTAACTGCATTGATGTAACCAGTCTTTGCCCTTACATTATTCATTGCTCGAGTATTTTTCATTCTATTTGCAATTGTCCCATCAACTCCAGCAATAGGAAGTGATTCATAAAATTCATTAAAATATTTTGAACGATACATAAATCTAAGTAAAGAATTTAATTGAGCTGGTGTGATCAAATTTAATCTCGACAATCCAGAACCATCAACGATTTGCAAATTTTCTGGATCGATGCCCATTTGTTTTAATAAATTTTGAGATGCTTTCAATCCATTTTCGAAAGAACCAAATTTTAATTTTTCATAGCCAATTGTTTTAATTAATTGTTCAGCGTAAAGATTGTGACTTACTTTATTCACAACTTTCACAATTTCTTTCAATGGTGGTGAGACCTGTGTGAATAATGGATTTAATTTCTGATAATCTCGCACAATTCCAAGTTCATCATTATCAAGAGCCTGACCTTTCACTTTTATTCCCTTGCTTTCAATTACTTCTTTTAAAATTTGTGCTGTAAATTTTGTTGGATTATTTATCGATACTGATTCTTTAATTTCTGTCTCTGACTTTCTAATCGTTCCGAAAACTTGAATGATGTTTGTATTTCTTTCTCTGTAAAAGTCAATAGAAGTAACCGAGTCATCTGAAACAGTTACAACATTGTTTAGAATGGTTACATATTTTGTTTTTGGATAAACATCGATGATCGCTTTTCGTCCAACTTTTTCTCCTGGAATTATCTTTAGATCAATGCAATTATCATTAAAGCATACACCACCAGGAATTGCTGAATAGTAATAAGTCTCGTCATCCCAAGCCCAACCATTTCCTAAAGACTCTTCTTCAAATGCATCGTCATCAGCAATGATGTTTCCGTTGATGACTTCAATTCCCATATTTACAAGGCTATCAGCCCAGTTATTAAAAACTGTCAGAGCATCGTCATTATAAAATCTTGAAGTAATTGTTGGATCGCCAACTCCTCTTAAAATTAAATCGCCTTTAATTTCTTCGTTTTTAATTTTTCCATTTAGATAAAGAGAAGTTTTATAAGTGTAATCGGGTCCAAGTTGTAAAAGTGCAAGAGCAGTTGTAAAGAGTTTCAAATTCGAAGCAGGCATAAAGTTTTTATTTTCATTTCTTCTATAAAAATATTCGCCTGTCGAAAGAGATTGAATTACAACTCCCCAATGTGCATTTGAAAAAGCTGGATCGTTAAATATATCATCAAGAACTTTTGAAAATTCTTTTAGATCCGAGTATTTGACTTTTGGAAGTGTATCTACTGGTGGTTTATTAACAACCTGAGAAAAAGAAAAGTTGATTAAAATTAAGACGAGGAGAGCAACGGATTTAATTTTCATCATACTTGTTATAAATCCTCTTTATTTCTGATGGGGAGATTTGAATAAGTTTACCAACTGGAATTTTATCGACTCTAAATCCTGCATAACTTGATCGATGTAAAGCTTTGACTGAATAACCAAATTTCGCAAAAATTCTTTTTACTACTCGATTTCTTCCTTCTCGTAGAATTAGTTTTAATTTTCTTCGACTTGAATCTAAAAATTCCACCGAGTCTACATTTACAGGTCCATCATCTAAATGAACTCTTTTAAGTTTCGTCATTGGTTCTTCGAAAGGTTTATCGAGTGTTGCTATATACTCTCTTGGAATTTTATTTTTAGGATGCATTAGAAAATTTGCAAAATCTCCATCGTTGGTCAGAATCAGAACTCCGGTTGTGTCTCGATCAAGCCTACCTACAGGAAAAACTCTTTCTTTAACTTTAATTATATCAAAGATTGTTTTGCGTCCTTTTTCATCTTTAAGAGATGTAATGTAGCCAGCTGGTTTGTGAAATAGATAATAAACAAATTTCTTAAACTTAACTGGTTCACCATCGAAAGTTACTTTATCTTTTTCTGGATCAATTTTAAATCCAAGTTGATTTACAACTTTACCGTTGACTTCGATTCGACCTTCGAGTATTAACTCATCAGCTTTCCTTCTCGAAGCAACACCAGCTTCTGATAAAAATTTATTCAATCTCATCTTTTCCATTATTTCCTCCCTGATTCGAATCGTTTTCTTCACCTTCATCAAACTCTAATTCAGGTTGTTCGTCTTCAATTAAGTTCATTAATAATTTTTTCTTTTGCTCAAGGAAAGCTTCATCACTTAGAATTTCTTCGATCTCTCTTGGTTTTGGTAAATCGCTTATGTCACTTATACCAAAATATTTTAAGAATTCATCTGTCGTTCCATATAGAAGTGGACGACCTACAGTTTCAGCTCGTCCTTTAATACAAATTAAGTTTTTTTCTAAAAGTGTAGATAAAATGTAATCTGCATTAACTCCACGAATCCTCTCAATTTCAGGTTTTGTAATTGGTTGTTTATAAGCGATAATTGCCAATGTTTCAAGAGCTGCTTGCGAGAGTCTTTTCTGTCTTCTCTCTGTGTTCATAAATCCGACATAACGAGAGAATTCAGGACGAGTTGCAAACTGATATCCTTTCGCAATTTTAATTATTCTAAATGCAACTCCATTCTCTTCATAAAATTGATTTAATTCTTCAATTGCATTCTCAACAAGTGAGTAAAGTTCAAGCTCCTCTTCTTTATCAACTGACTTAATGATGTTAACAATAGTTTGTGTGTCTATTGGTTCATCGGATGCAAATATTAAAGCTTCGACAATATGTTTTAATTCTCTTTTCATAGTTTCTTGATTACAAAATTATTAAATTCTTCCCCACCTATAATTGTTATGACGCGATTTTTAATTAACTCAAGTATCACAATGAATGTAACAATTATTCTTAACTTTTCAGTCATTCCAGCTACAAGTTCTTTAAAATCGATTTCACCTTTTTCTTCAAGTTTATTTATCACATATTCAAGTTGTTCTTCTGTGCTGACTGGTGGTTTTGCAATTGTATGTTCAGTAACCTTTGGAAGTGATTCAATCACTCGTTTGAAAGCTTTTGCAAGATCATAAAGCGTGATGTTTTTCAAAAGAACATCAAAGTCATGCGGCGGTGTAGCTTCATCATGTTTGAAATATTTACGAAATGTGATTTTTCGTCTTTGTGCTTCGAGTTCAGAAAGTTGAGTTGTCATTTCTTTGTAACGCATATATTCAACAAGTCGATTAACCAGCTCTTCTCTTGGATCAATCTCTTCGCCTTTTTCGTTCACTTCTCTTGGTAAAAGCATTCTTGCTTTGATATGCATTAGAGTACTTGCCATCATAATAAATTCACCAGCAACTTCGAGATCAAGTTCCTCAATGTAATGCAAGTACTCCATAAATTCTTTTAAAATTTTTGAGATAGGGATATCATAAATATCTAATTCATCCCTTTTAATAAAAAACAAAAGAAGGTCGAGTGGACCTTCAAAATCTTTTAATGAGACTTTGTATGTTGTGTTTGGCATCAACCAAATTTCATTTTTTCGTGAACTTCTCTCATTGTAGCTTGAGCAACCTGTCTTGCTCTTGATTCACCATCTATCAAAATTTCTTTAATGTGTTCGGGCTTTGATTCTAATTCTTTTCTTTTTGCTCGAACTGGCTCAAAGAAATTTGCAATTCTTTCAGAACATTTTAATTTACATTCAACGCATCCAAGTGAACCACTTCGACATCCTGCTTCAATATCCTGAACTTCATCAGGATTAAATTTTTTATGATAAGTGAATACTAAACAGATTTCTGGTCTGCCTGGATCGTTTTTCCGTATTTTTTGTGGATCCGTAACTGCTTTTCGTAATTTTTGTTTGATAATATCTGGTTCATCGGAAATTAAAATCGCATTATTGAGTGATTTGCTCATCTTCGCATTTCCATCAAGTCCAGGCAATCTTGCAAATTGAGTTAACATTGGTTCTGGTTCTGGAAAAACTTCGCCCCAGGTTTGATTAAACTTTCGAGCAATTTCTCGAGTTATTTCAATGTGAGGAACTTGATCTTCACCAACAGGAACATAATTACCTTTATACAAAAGAATATCCGCTGCCTGTAAGACTGGATAACCTAAGTGACCGTAAGTGATATTTTCAATTTTTAAATCTCTAACCTGTTCCTTCACCGTAGGATTTCTCTCAAGTCTTGCTGTGGTTATTAACATTGAAAAAATTAAATGAAGTTCTGTATGTTCTTTAACCTGCGACTGTCTGAAAATTGGACTTTTCTCTGGATCGATTCCTGAAGCTATCCAGTCAATTGCCATTTCAATTGAATCATTCTCAATGTTTGAAGTATCGAGCGAAGTAGTTAATACATGATAGTCTGCGATCAAGTGATAATTCTGATATTGGCTTTGATTTTGAAGTTTAATCCAATTTTCAAGTGCACCCACATAATGTCCAATATGTAATTTACCTGTGGGTCTCATTCCACTTAAAACAATCTTTTTCATTTTGCCTCTTTAAGTTAAATAAAGGAATGGTTTCCACCGTTCATCGACCTGCCCGACAAAATTTTTCAAAAACATTATATGACTCGGTCTGAACGGTTTTCGGATTAAATGCATATTTGCTTCTTCTAAGGTTCTATCACCTTTCTTATTATTACACTTTATGCACGCTGTAACCAGATTTTCCCATGTATCCTGACCACCTTTTGACTTAGGAATTACATGATCAATTGTTAACGGTAAATCAGATCTTCCACAATATTGACATTTATGATTGTCTCGCCTTAAAATATTTTTTCTGGAAAGCATCACCTTTTTGTAATGCACATTTACATAGTTTGATAATCTAATAATGCTCGGAAACGGCAGAGTCGTACTTGGGGACCTCAAAACAAGTCCATCTTTTTTGGCAATTATCTCGGCTTTGTTTGTTAACAAAAGAACAACTGCCTTTTTAGTTGAACAAATGGTAAGAGCTTCGTAGTTCTGATTTAATACCAGAACCTTTGCATTTAGCCTGCCGTTTGTATGTTTCAATTTCTCCGCGAACTTTAAACCTCACTTCTTTTTATTAATTAAATTATAAATTCTATAACCTAAACGCAAAATTAATACAATTGCAGATAAAAAAATTGCCAGATACGCATAATTCATCGGGAACTTCCCTGCCCACATCAAAATAATTACAATAACCATCAACACCATTGTAATGTAACTTATAGTGTCAATTAACTTTTGATTCATTTGTTAAATCCTGTAAGATTATTCCGCCAACTAATAAGTATCCTTCTCCATCATAGAGAACAGAACTCTGACCAGGAGTGACAGCTCTCTTTTCGTCAATTAAATCAAGAATTATCAAGTCATCTTCAACTGAGTAAATTTTCGCTTTTCCTGGTTTATCAGAATATCTAACTTTAACATAAACTTCATCACCAGGCTTTACTTCAGAAACAGATACATAGTTAATTTTATTCATACTAAATCTTTTGCAAATTAATTCTTCAGCATCACCGAGTTCAATCACATTATCACCAATAGAAATTGATTTTACATAAACAGGTTTACCAAGGGCAACATCAATTCCTCTTCTCTGACCAATTGTGTAAAAAGGAATTCCTTTATGTTCTCCAACTTTCTGTCCATGATAAATCAAATCACCTTTTTGAATTTCGATTTTTCTTTCTTCAAACTTTTCTTTCAGAAATCTTCCGTAGTCATTATCTGCAACAAAGCAAATTTCCTGACTTTCAGGCTTATTTGCTGGCCTGATCTTAAATTCATTAGCGAGAGCACGAACTTCTTCTTTAGTTAAGTCTTCAAGTGGAAAAATGGTTCGAGCAAGAAATTCCTGACTTAATCCCCATAAAGCATAAGCCTGGTCTTTTCTATTCATAAAATCTGACTTTAATTTGTAACGGTTTGTATTTTCATCATAAATTATCTTTGCGTAATGTCCCGTTGCAATGTAATAAGCACCTAATTTTTCAGCTTCTTCAATTAAATCTCCCCACTTAACCTCACGATTACAAATAATGCATGGATTTGGAGTCCTGCCATGAAGATATTCATCAATGAAATTTTCGATTACAGCTTCCTTAAAATTTTCTGTAAAATCAACAGTAAAGTGTGGAAAGTTATATTGCACCGCAACACTCTTTGCATCAAAGATTGCATCAAGTGAGCAGCAACCACTTTCGTGTTTTGGGGCTCCACCTACTTCCATAAATCCCCAAGTTTTCATTGTAATTCCTATTACATCAAATCCTGCCAGTTTTAATAAAACTGCAGCAACTGATGAGTCTACTCCACCTGACATTGCAACTACGACAGGCTTTGACTTATCATATTTATTGAATTTTTCAAGTATTTTCATATCTCAAGTTAACAATTAAGTTTTTGATATTCTAAAGTCAATCGATTATCAAAACAATGAAATTGTAAAAAAGTTTCATTTATAAATTGTTCATTTAAAGAACTTAGTTATGCTTATGTATCGGGGAAAATGAAACGGAATAGATTAAAAATTAGTTGGTCAAAATTTTTTAAGATAAGTTTAGATTGAAACATTCGCTGTTAAGTTTCCCAATAATCAAAGGTGAAAAATTCTTTCAAGAAATTTTAGATTATGATTTTCTTAATCAATGTAACTCATTACTTGCAATAGATATTTATAAAGCAAAAAGTTTTTTTTATATTCGAGTGAGAAAGTTGATTGAGGCAGTGTGAAAATGATTTACTTTTTGAGCAGACGAAATGATTAAAATCCAATCAACAAAAAAATTTGAGGGAGGAAAAAATGGAGTTATCAGCTTCAACAATATTGAGAAACACAATTACAATGATTTTGGCGGGAGGACAAGGAGAAAGACTTCATCCCCTCACTGCTGTTCGTAGCAAACCTGCTGTCCCATTCGGTGGAAAATATCGAATTATTGATTTTACACTTTCGAATTGTTTAAACTCTGGACTTAGAAAAATTTATGTTTTAACTCAATACAAATCAGATTCACTTAATCAACATTTATATGAAGGATGGAATATTTTTCAAGCCGAACTTGGTGAATTTATTTACTCAATACCGCCACAGTTAAAACTATCAGGTGATTGGTATCTTGGAACTGCTAATGCAATTTATCAGAATAAGAATTTAATTTCTCCTGATAAGGCAAAATGGGTTTTAATTCTTAGCGGTGATCATATTTATAAAATGGATTATTTCAAATTAATCCAATATCATATTTCTAAAGAGGCTGAATTAACAATAGCCACAATTAAATACGATGTAGATCAGGCAAGAAGATTTGGTGTTCTCGCCACCGATGAGAATAATCAAGTTGTAGATTTTCAGGAAAAACCGAGAGTTCCAATTGAAATTCCAGGAGAACCTGGTTATTGTTATGTTAATATGGGTATTTATATTTTTAATTCGGAGGATTTACTGGAAGTTTTAGAAGCTGACGATAAAAATCCAAATTCGAGCCATGATTTTGGTAAAGATGTAATTCCCGCAATGATAAATCAAAAAAGAAAAGTCTTTGCCTGGCATTTTATTGATGAAAATAAATCTGCGAAACCATATTGGCGAGATATTGGAACAATAGATAGCTATTATGCTGCAAGTATGGACTTAATAAGCGTTACACCTGAATTTAATATTTATGATCGAGATTGGCCTATTCGTACTTTTCAGGCACAATATCCTCCGATGAAAACAATCTCTCATGAAGGTGAAAGAGTTGGAAGAGCATTAAACTCTCTTGTTTGTGACGGAACAATTATAAGTGGTGGTCTTGTAGAACGATCAATATTAGGTCACGGAGTGAGAATTAATAGTTATTCTTATGTAACGGACTCGATTATAATGGATAATGTTATTGTTGGAAGAAGAGCAAAAATTCGACGAGCGATAATTGATAAAAATGTTCGTGTTCCAGAAGATTATGAGATTGGATTTAATCCGGAAGAGGACGCTAAAAAATTTACAGTTTCTGAAACTGGCATTGTGGTTATTCCAAAGAATGCGATCCTTACTTAATATTTAGGAAAATTAGTTGTTATTATTTTTATGGCTTTAGATGAGTTACTAAAAAAAATCGAAAATCTTCCAAGACTTCCTGGTGTATATCTTTTCAAGAATAAAAATGATAAAATAATCTATATAGGTAAAGCTAAATCATTATATAACCGTGTAAAAAGTTATTTCTCCCCAAATATTAATTCAATAAAAACCGAAGCACTTGTTTCAAAAATTGCAGATGTTGATGTTATAGTTACTGATAATGAAGTTGAAGCTTTAATTCTGGAAGCAAATCTTATTAAACAATATAAACCAAGATACAATGTTAACTTAAAGGATGACAAATCCTATCCTTACATTATAATCACAAATGAAGATTTCCCACAGGTTTACCCTACTCGAAGAGTTGTAATGGACGGATCAAAATATTTTGGTCCTTATACTGAAGTTAAAACGATGAAGCATGCTCTTAAAGTCTTAAGGGATGTTTTTAAAATCAGAAGTTGTAAATACAATCTTACGGAAGAAACAATACAAAAAGGGAAATATAAAGTCTGTCTTGATTATCACATTAAAAAATGCGATGGACCATGCGAAGGTTTAATTTCAAAAGAAAACTATAACAAGATGATTCAAGAAGTTGAACAAGTTTTGCGAGGAAATATCGATGGATTGATAAATTCATTGAAAGAAGAAATGATTAAACTTAGTTCGGAACTCAAATTTGAAAAAGCCGCAGAAATAAGAAATAAACTTGAAGCATTACAAGTTTATGCAAATACTCAAAAAGTCGTTAGTCAAGAATTAATTGATAGAGATATCATAACTTTTGCTGCTGATATTCCAGATGGTGTGGCTGCAATCTTTAACATTCGTAAAGGTAAACTTGTTGGGAGAAAGAAATTTACTTTCAATTATAATATTAATCTACCTGACTCAATTGTTATTTCAGATCTTTTGAGAAATATTTATTCAAATCCAGTTGAGATCCCCGATCAAATAGTTGTCTCCGAATTACCTGATGAAAAAGAAATTATTGAGAGTTGGCTAAAAGAAAAGGCAGGTAAAAAAGTTAAGGTTACTACTCCAAAATCAAATCAAGAGTTAAACTCTCTCTTAAATCTTTGTAAACAAAATGCAGTGTATGATTTGAATGAAATCAAACTGCAGAGAATGAAAAAAGAAGGTGCAATTCCTTATGTATTGAAGTCGCTTCAGAGAGATTTGTATTTATCTAAACCACCAATTCGAATTGAATGTTTTGATATCTCAACGCTTCAGGGATCGGATACGGTAGCATCTCTTGTAGTTTTTGAAAATGGAAAACCAAAAAAGAGTGATTACAGAAAATTTATTATTAAATATGTACACGGTCAGAATGATTTCGCAAGTATGTCTGAAGTTGTACAAAGACATTATAAAAGAACTTTAGAAGAGAATAAACCATTACCCGATTTAATTATGGTAGATGGTGGGAAAGGTCAATTAAATTCGGCAATTAAAATATTAAAGAAATTAGGCTTAAATAATATAAATATAATAGGTTTAGCAAAACGACTTGAAGAAATATATATACCTGAGAAAAAAGATCCGATACAAATTCCTAAAACTTCATCAAGTTTAAAATTACTTCAGCAGATAAGAGATGAGGCTCACAGGTTTGCAATTACATTCCACAGAGAAAAAAGAGAAAAAAGAATTATAAAATCTGAATTAGACGAAATTGAAGGTATTGGATCAAAGACTGCACAAAAATTATTAACTCATTTTGGGAGCGTCGAAAACATTAGGAATTCATCTCTGGATCAGATAGCTGAAATCATTGGAAAATCAAAGGCAAGTATAGTTTATAATTATTTTCATAAATCATAAACCGATAATGCTTAAGCAAAAAGTTCAATTAACCTATTTTTTAATTATCATTCTTTCATTTGATCTAACTAGTCAATCATTAGTAAAACAACACAATTCCTCATTCGAAAAATATTTCACCATTAGAGATACAATCTATACTTTATCCAATCACATAATTGAAGTAGTTCTTCCTGAACAAAAAATTTATCTTCATTTCCGTGATGGAAAAATCCTTGAATTTAAATGTTCGACTGGAGATGAAAGACTAGAAAAAGGTGTTTCTACGCCAGAAGGCATCTTTGTCATCAAGAATAAAGCCCGTAAGGTCTATTCAGCTCAATTCGATAGTACACTTATGTTAAACTGGATGGGTTTTAATTTCAATATTGGTTTTCATTCTCTTGAAGGAAGAGCTTATTACAGACATTTGGGAAAACGTGTATCAAGCCACGGTTGCATCAGAATAAGTAGAGAAGATAGTGAGTATCTTTATAGAATAATTGAGATTGGAACTCCAGTATTTATTCATTCCGGTAAGAGTGCAAGAATTGTAGCTTTTGCAGAAAAAGAGAAACAATTTAAACTATATTTCTCAAAGAGATTGAATTCTATCTTAAATCAAAATCTAAAATATCTTTACAATGGTTTATATATCAACAAAAGAATTCCAATTACTATTTCAAGTGAAAATCTTACGCATAAAGGAATTGACTTAGGAAATGAAGATTTAATTCCCGTGCAATTACCTCCTTATTTTTCTCATCGTAATTTTTACATTCCAAGAAATTTGTTTGATGTGATAACGATAAACCGCAATTAAAGTTTTTAGACAATAAGAAAACTATTTGAAATTAATTGATTAAGGGAATGAAATGTTGATTTTTAAATCAATGTTCTAAAAGGTTTTAAGAAAGGAAAAGAATTCGAAGTAAAACTAATCTGAAGTATAACTAAAAATAAAAAAGTCAGGAAACACTCACCCAGGAAATTTGCTTACCGTTGCTTCCTTTCGGACCTGGCGGGGTTGGGCAAACTCCTGCCGAGTGTTCCTGACAAGTGGAGCTGAAGGGAGTCGAACCCTCGACCTCTAGAGTGCGATTCTAGCGCTCTCCCAACTGAGCTACAGCCCCATTATTTCAAATAACTATTGCAAAAATAAGAAACATTCACTAAATATTTTTTAGTTGATCCAAATAAATTTATAATCCAACGATTTATATCTAATCATTTTATCTGATTTATAATAATGCATTTGTTAATGTTTATTTAACGAATTGAACTGTAACCTCCTAAAACTCCCTTTTTAGAAAAAACAATTTGCCATAATTGTATTTTATTTCTTGCTCTAAATGCACCAGCACTTGAAAGTAGAAAATATTTCCACATCCTGTAAAATCTTTCTCCATACTTATCTTTTATTTTGTACCAGTTATTGTTAAAATTATTATACCAAGCCATTAAAGTTTTATCGTAATCAGCTCCAAAGTTATGTAAATCTTCAATTACAAATATATCCTCAACTGCTTGTGCAATCTGGGCAATAGATGGCAACATCCCATTCGGAAATATGTATTTGTGCGTCCACGCATCTGTACTTTTTGATGAACGAACTGAACCTATTGTATGAAGCAAGAATAGACCATCATCTTTCAAATTTCTTTCTACAATACGAAAATATTCTCGATAATTTTTATATCCTACATGTTCAAACATACCTACACTTACAATTCGGTCGAATTTCTCATTGATATCTCGATAATCCTGTAATCTAAATTCTACTGGTAAACCTTTACATAGTTCTTGGCCTAATATTACTTGCTCTTTCGAAACTGTTATTCCAACAACTTCAACTCCATATTTTTCTGCTGCATATTTACCAAAAGCGCCCCATCCACAACCAATATCGAGTACTCGCATACCTGGTTTAAGGTAAAGTTTTTTGCAAATTAATTCCAGTTTATTTTCTTGAGCTTCATCTAGATTAGTTGCATCTTTCCAGTATGCACAACTATAATTCATTCTTTTATCAAGCATATTTTGAAAGAGATCATTACCTAAATCGTAATGTCTCTCACCAATAATGAACGCTCTATGACGTGCCTGCATATTTATTAGATAAAATCCAATAAGCTGTAATGCAACTTTTAAATTTCCTTTAACTTTTTTATGCAATTCTGCTCGAACAATTCTAAAAATCATTTCATCAAGTTTTTCAGCATCCCACCAATTGTCCATATAAGACTCACCGAGTCCAAGTTCCGCTTCGGTTATAACTCTTTTATAGAATCGCTCATCATAAACTTGAATGTCCCATGGATTTCTACCGTTAATTTCAATTTCGGCGAGAGAAAGTAAATCTTTAACTAAGGTTTTATATTTATTGCTCATCATAAAAACCTTTATTCCTTAAGAATATAATACGATTAATAATAGTTAGAAAAAAATCTTTGATGAAATTGCTAAAGGAATGTGCGTTAATCTTTGATGAATTTATTTAAGAAAGAAAATCATATTTTCTTTTGAGGGTTAAAAAAGAAAAAAATATTATGTTTATGGTTTGAATATCAAAAGTAGTATATGCAGACCATTTTGAAATTGGCAAGATATCTAAAACGATATTATACAAACTTAATTGGTTGAAGATGCTCAACTTCAAATAAATCTTTTACCGCAAGCATAGCCACACCAATTGCCCCTGCTCTATATCCTAAATCAGAAACTTCAAAAGTCAAACTTTTATTTATATGTGTTAATGATTTTTTCATTGCTGTTGAGATTATAGAATCAATTATAAATTTGCTTGCTAAAGTTATTCCGCCACCAAAAATAATTTTTTCTGGATTAAATAAATTAATTAAATAAGAAATACCAGATCCAATGTAATAACCAGCCTCTTCCAAAATTTCCAAAGAAAATTGATCCCCCTGGTTAGCTGCTTCAATAATTTTTATAGCATCAACATTTTCAATTTTGAAATCTGGTGTTTTAGTCAGAATTGTTTGTCTTCCTCCAAGAATTTTTTTTCTGGCTATTTCAGTAATTGCTCTACCAGATGCAACAGTTTCTAAACAACCATATTTCCCACAATAACAAATATCTCCATCTTGAACAACTTGAATATGCCCAAATTCACCTGCAAAACCGTCATTACCATAATAAATTTTACCATCAATTATAATTCCCAATCCTATTCCCCACCCTAAGTTCAGGCACAGAACATTTTTTAATCCTCTGGCTTTGCCAAACCATAATTCTCCTAACGCCATTGCTTTGGCATCATGTTCTATCTGAATTGGTTTTTTAAATTTTTCTTGAAAGGCTTCTCTAACTGTTTTGTTCTTGAATTTTAAATATGTTTCACTCCTTCCTTCTTTAGTTTTTACAACACCTGGTATGGCTATGCCTATCCCTAATATTTTCTTTAATGAGACTTTTGATTCTTTTAGGAAATCTAGAATTTCATCATAAATATTTTCTATAAATTCTTCGGGATTTTCTAATCTAAATGATTTAATTCGTCTCTCGTTAACGATGTTTTTCTCTAAATCGAGAAGGATATAGTTTGTAAAAGTTCTACCAATATCGATACCTAAAATAAATCCACCTTGCTTACTTAGTTTAAAATAAATTGGTGGTCTCCCTGCTCCATTTGTTTTGTTTAATTTAACTCTTTCTACTAAACCTTCTCGTTTGATTTTGGAAAGTACTTTTTTAAGAACAGGTATTGTAATTCCTGTTGATTTACTTAAGTCAGTTAAAGAAAGAATTCCATGCTCAAACAGCGATCTTAAAATTAAATTCCTTCTTATTTTATCTTTTTTTGAAACTTTGCTCATTTAGAAATTTATATTTTTATAATGTGTTTCGAGATATCTTTTTACTTGTTTTATATCAGACTTGTTTGTTAAGTCAGGAACATGTTCTTTTAACGAATACACAAAAACAGAATTCGGAATTTGATTAGCCAGTATTTTGACTGCTTCTGGTAATTCTTTCTCATTTCTTTCTGGATGCAAAGGGACTGTTTCAAGAATTGGAAGTATTAAGTCATATGTTAATGAAAACAAATTCATACTTACACCAACATATCCATTTTTATTCATTAGGTCATCAATAATTTTACTACTTGGCTTTTCAATTATATCAACTAGAAAATTTTTTTCGTTTTTAATTACTACAGCGAAATTTTCAACTCGAGATTTATCAAATTCAAAGCCTTCACGATCATATTCAACTAATGCACCAATATAAGGAGATTCTAACATTAACTTAAGTGCTTTTTGAGAATAAAGGTTATCGCTATTACAAACTGTAAATTTTTTACCTTTCCATTCTGGTTTTGAAAGTAATCCACATAGTAAAGCGTCTGCTGTACCTAAGGGCTTATTTCTTTCAGGTGGAATCTTCTGTACCGCATAAGAAATCTTCATTCCATAAAAATTATTGTCAGAATCATTATACCCGTAATATTCTTTTATTGAATTATCATTTTCTCCAATTACAATGACAATATCAGTATAATTTGAATGTTTTGCGTTATAAAGCAAGTAGTCTAAAAATGGACGATAATTTTCACCTACTCCTATCATTGATTTTGTTTTTGTATCTGCATCTTTTATTAATTTTTCATCGATGCCGTTTAAGTTTTCAGCTGGTTTTTTCATTCTTGATGAGATTCCACCTGCCAAAATCACTAATCTACCACCGTCCATTAGGCAATCTCCAAAATTTCTTCTTTGATACCTTCATCTAATGTTATGATAAATGCTTCTCCACCCACTTTTTCAATTGCTTTTTTAACTTCAAGAGAATTTTCAGGGGCATAGACAAACATACATCCACCACCACCAGATCCATTAATCTTACCACCATAAGCACCAACTTTTGTAGCTTCTTTAATCATTAGATCAATTTTAGGAGTAGAAATTTTTAAAACATCCCTTAATATTTTGTGATGTTCAAGTAAAAGTTTACCAAACAACTTATGATCAATAGTTTTGCTTTTTAAAATTTTTCTAGCTTCTTGAGTAATATCACGATTAATCAAGGTGCCCATTAATATCTCGAAATCTTGTTTCGATAAGTGTTTTTCATATTGTTTTAAGTCATTCAAATGAATATTATGCAAAGAAAAAGAACTATCAAATTTTTTGAGTTCTTTAATAACTTTTAAGATTCTGTTTTTTACATTACTTAAAATAAATTTTGTGTCTTTTGGTTGCATTGAATTTCCTAAGACAAAAGAACCCAACTCAGGATTTAATTTTTCAATTTTCAATTCTGGATGAAAATCAATATAAATTGTTCCACCAATAGCTGTAGTATATTGATCCATCATACCACCAGGTTCAGAAAATTCTAAAACTTCTGCTTCGTAAGCTAATTGAGCTACTTCCTCAGGACTTAATTTTTTATTCTGCTTACTCATTTGAGATAAAAAATTAACCCATGTAACAATTAATGCAGATGAGCTCGATGTTCCTGCATTAATTGGAATTTCACCATGAACTTTAATATTAAATCCCGTTGGAAATGTATATCCTTTTCTCCAGAGAATATTCAAAACACTTCGGAAATAATCTCTTTCTTTAATGTATTTAATTGGAAAATCAAGTACAATCTCATCTTCCTCGTTTATGTCGGGCATTAAAATTTTGACAAGATTATCTTTTCTTCTTTCTCCATATATATAAATTCTTAAAGAGATTGCACTTGCAATAACTGGTAAACCTAAATAATCTTGATGTTCTCCAAATAAACAAATTCTACCTGGAGTTGACACTTTTAATTCATTAAATTGATTCATCTTATCTCCCTATTAATTATTAATTAGTATATGCTCTCATTAAACCACCAAGAAAATAAATTATCATTCCAGTAACTGCCAGAATGGAGGCTAAACTGTGATCCTGACTTCCAAGAAACACACCAATCATAAAAATGATTAAGCCCAAAAAGAAAATTAACAAACTAAATCTCCCCAAGAAAGTTTTTGGAATGATATTATAAACTTCGCCTGTTTTCATCTCTTCTTCACTAATACTTTTTGCTTTCCATATTGATTCAATTTTTTCATTCTTTTCTTCTTTTGTTAAAAGACTTATAATTGGCGTGGTGACTAAAGTTACAGCTGCAGTCAAAAATGTTGTGGAATTAAAATCCATTTTATAAATAAATTGCCCAACTATTCCAGAAATTGCACCAGCAATATAGCCAAATATTGCACCCTGCCAGTTAACCCTTTTCCATAATAATCCATAAATAACGCTAATTACAAATAAAGGCATATCCATCACAGCAATTATTGTAAGATATGCATTTACTGCTCCACCAAGAATTGGAACCCAATAAGCAAATAATATCATTCCAATTCCAGTTAATAATGTGACTATTCTGGCAACGAGTAAAATATCTTTTTCAGTTGCTTTTTTGTTCAATAAATTTTCATAAATATCACTCGTAAAAATTGTTGCGACACCATTCAAATTACCAGATATCGTAGATAGTTGAGAAGAAAGGAGACCAACAACAACAAAACCAAGCAGAACATTTGGAATTAAGTTCGATATTAACATTGGTACAGCAGCATCGGAATTTTCTAACCCAGGAAATAATATTCTTGCGGCTAATCCAGGTAAATTCCACAATAAAGCAAATGGAGTAGTTATAATTCCGGCTAATACCAATCCCTTTGCAACGCTCTTCGTACTTTCAGCACCAAAAGCTCTTTGTAATAACCCTTGATCAATGCTCGCCCATTCGATACCAAGTAAAAAGATAGCAAGGATGAATTTCCAATTATATGTTCCAGTGCTTTTTACCAAAGTTAAGGCTTCTGGTGGAAGTTGTTTTATTAATCCTGGAAACCAACCAACCGCTGACATAGATATAGGCAAAAGCAACAGAGCACTTGCTAACATCAATACAAATTGAATTACATCAGTAAAAGCAACTGACCACATACCACCTAAAATTGTATATATAATTACAACGACAGAAAAAATTAGAACCCATGCTGTAAATGAATGTAGTCCTGAAATTGTTTGTGCAGCTATTACAGCAGTATACAAAACAACTCCAAGCCAAAAAGAAAGTCTTAATATCCATAAAAACGCCACAAATGTTCTTACACCTTTTGTATATCTTTTCTCAAGAAATTCGGGTATCGTTCGAATCCTTAGACGTCTAAAAATTGGGATAATAAATAATCCTGAAATGACCATTGCCATATTTCCAGTCCAAGTTTGCCATATAATTTGAATACCTTCCTTGTAGGCGATGCCAGCTTGTCCAACAAAACTGTATAAATTTACATTTGTAGCTGCGAGAACAGCAGCAAGAATAAATGGTGTAAGCTGCCTTCCAGCTAAATAAAAATCATCGGACTCACCTACCCACTTGTAGAAAATTGAACCAATGTAAAACATAGAGATTAGAAATAGAAAAACTATTACATAATCTATTGTTATCATGATTGCCTATCCTTTATTTTTGATTGCATCCTTCTTTTTTGAACTAATTTTTTAAATTCTTTTATGGGTACAATAACCCAGATAACTAAAATCGCAAATCCTACTAACCAGATTGACCAAGTAATCCAATCAAAATACATTTTTAACTCCTCATTATTTTTTGATTTGATAAATTTTTTGATACATCTTTTGGATTTCTATTGAGTATGGTTTTGGTGGATCAATTGATTTTGAATCACTTATAACTAAATCGGTCATTTCACCTTGAAGAATTTTATCCCCAGTGAAATAAAAAGTAATGTTTTTAGTTATATTATCCTTAAAACTTATCGTTAGTTCAATATTATTTTTACCACCTTCTAATTTAATCGAAAAGAAAAACCATTTCCCATTTTCTTGTTCCATTGTCACATCTTTATATTTACCATTTACCTTTGCTTTTACTTCTGGATAGATTGATGAAGTTAAGTTTGTATCAGGTCCAATTAATATTGTTAGATTTAAATTTGAGTAATTATAAGGTGAGTAAATAAATAGTTTTCCATTCAAGGTTTTATCTGATAATTTTATTCCTTCAAAACCTGAGAATTCGAGAGAAGGATATAAATTTAGATTCACAAACTTTTTAGTTTGTTTAGAAGGAAAAATTGAATATGTCTGAGCAGTATCTAACTCGTTATAAACTATTACTTGATTTTGTTCATTAATCTCATAACGAATGCCAATAGGTGTATTTTTCAAAAGTTCGTTTTCTGGAATTAATTCACATACCAAAATTTCATAACCATTTATCTGAACATTAAACTCGCCTGGGAAAGTAATTTTTTCACTTAAGACTTTATTATATGGATAGGTAATTTTCACAAAATATTCTTGATTAGAATTCATTAATCCAAGTGTGGAATCAATTTTGACAGTCACGGATTGTTTATCAATAAATGGATTTCTCAAAATAATTATGCCTTTGTTTGCATCTAAATGAGCAAAACCATAAACTTCCCGTTTTAATGGATTTCCTAGAAACATTTTTGTGTATTTCAAGACACTCTGATTTTGTTTAACCCACTTTAATGATTTCGCAATTGCTTCCCACTCTGCATCACTTAATAAATCAGGTGATATATATAATTCCCACATCATTACCCCTCTGCCAAAATACATCATTACTTCATTTGTAAAAGATTCTAATGATTCATTTTTCCCACCTAGTAAATTTAATTGGCCTTTTATTATACCGTGGGTCATTAAACTTGACATTGGAAACAATAATTTTTGCTTTTGAAAATTTCCCCATAGGACTGCATCACGGTAACTAATAGCTTTATCTCTTGGATTTAATGAAGGAACATCTTCAGCGTAGGCATAATCTTCACCTTGCATCCATAAGCAATCAGCATATTTTAACCACCAAGGTGATAACCAGCTTCCAACTGTTACATTTATATAAATATCGGGATTAACCTTTCTAACTGAATTCATCATATGTATATAAGTATCGATTAATTCCCTTCGTGAATATATTCCCGGTAGGTGACCATGATCTAATTCATTACATGCAAGTAGAAAACCATCCCACTTGAAATATCCAATCTTAAATTCTTTTGTATATTCAACCATCCTTTTTTCAAATTCTCTTTTGTAATTCTTGCCAGCAAAACAAAGGAATTCTCCAACTCTTTCATAGCCATGTTCACTTCCCCAGTTTACGCGGATGTCTCTGTTTGAATAGCCACAAAATGGTGATGCCCAGATTCCTAAGGAAGTATTCATTTCACTTAATGGTTTTATGAAAGGATAAAATTTATTTGGAAAATGATTTGTGTCTATAGCCCAGATACTTCGATAATTATCCCATCCATCATCTAAGACAAAAGCATCTAACTTAATATTATGTTTATCAAACATTTTTTCTTTGAATTGCTGAATTCTTCTTAAGACATTTTTCTCATTTATTATAGCTTCTGGATTATTAACAATTGCGGGATTCCTTAAATCATACCAAGTATTGTATAAAAGATAAGGTCTCGTACCATTTACTTTTATATCTTCCACATATTTAAGAAAATATAATTCCAATAATTTTTCACTTGGTGAAACCCCTATCACGGAAGGATGTGATTTAATAACATTTGAAGTAATTTTTTCACCCAGAACATAACCAATCTTTAATGATTTATTCTGAATTTTATTTTCAATCCCAGGATATTCTCCTCCTAAAAAAATATCTGAATTAAATACTGGTTGCCCGAATTCACCATGTGTGTAATTAGCATTAGAAAATTCTAAGTTTTCTATTCCAAAGAAATCTAAAAAATGTATTCCAGAAGATAGATCACTTATTTCTAACCATTTTTTGATATAGGGTTTATCCTCAGGCACACAGTAGATAACTTTCAACTGGAAATTATATGAATATCCTTCAAGTGAATACTCAAATATTAAAAATTTTTGATCACTTAGTTCATCTGTTCTGATTTTATTTAATGAAAAATCTTTTATTGTGAGTTCAACTAAATTTTCGCCGTTTTGAGTTTTTCCATAAGCTGGTCCAAATCCTGCAAAATTTATAAAAAGAGATAGCTCTTCTGATTTTACCTCATAATTTTTACCAGATAATTTGTTGACAATGAATTTTGTCACCCATCTGTTGTCCAATTTTAGGAGGATTCTTTCTATGTATTTATTCCCAATACTTATTTGTTCTTTATCTATCCCAATGTAACTATCCTTTTGAGCTTGAGATATATTGAGATTTAATAAAACCAAAAGGATTATAAACGAAATATTTTTAGTTTTCATATGAACCTCTAATTTTTGTCATTAAAAGAAATCACTTAACCAAAAAGTAATTATGTTATCTTTAAGAAGTA
>Ga0123519_10004606_pt1 | contig 22211 bp, 22 predicted proteins | sample YelNatPaOPRAMG02_FD_87396 | JGI IMG/M metagenome (GOLD analysis project Ga0123519, IMG submission 87396) | Hot spring microbial communities from Yellowstone National Park - Yellowstone National Park OP-RAMG-02 (version 2) | ecosystem: Environmental > Aquatic > Thermal springs > Hot (42-90C) ...
AAAAGGGCTGGCTATTTTCAATTCCTATAAGTTTATTTTTTTCCAAATTCCTTGGATTTGATGCATTCCTTATATGCAGAAAAAAGATTTTTGTATTTATATCTTTTATTTTATCAGATAAAATTTCTTTCTCGTTAAAGACCGGATTGGGACTTTTAAAAACAACCGGCTTTTTAGCCGTATAGATTCCTATACCCCAGCCATCTTTTTGAAATCTTTCTTTAGAAAAATCCGACTGCTTCATTATGGACCTTTCTGAATTAAAAACATAATAATTTAAAATATCCTTTGATATTTCATTTTTTGATATTATGGCTATCATTCTGCACATATATAAAGTTTACAAAAATTATAATAAAAAAGGCAAATAAAACAAAAATTATGATAAAATAATATGATATGAAGGCGCTCGGAAAACATTTAATCGTCGAGCTCTACGGCTGCGATTATAAACTAATCTCAGATGTGGATTATATTCAGGAGACAATGATGATATGCGCAAAGGAAGCGAACACAACCATCATTGATTCTGTCTTTCATAAATTCAATCCTTACGGGGTGTCAGGAGTAATAGTGGTGGCTGAATCCCATCTCTCAATCCATACCTGGCCTGAACATAAATTTGCTTCAGTCGATTTTTTTACCTGCGGCGATCACTCTGACCCCTGGAAGTCATTTAAGATAATAAAAAAGAAATTGAAATCCAAACATTTCAGCGTTATAAAAATGCAGAGGGGAGTGTTATTAGATGAATAATATAAAGCCAAGATGGATAAAAACAGATAAAGAAAATTTTCCTAAGGGAGATTGGTTCGTGGAGTACTTTACAAAGGGTGAGTTTCACGCACACCAGATAAAAAGGTATCTTGACTCATACAAGACCGAATTTCAAACTGCAACCCTTGTTGAGACCCGCTCTTTTGGAAAGGTCTTAATAATAGATAGAGAGACGCAATCAAGCGAATTAGATGAGTTCATATATCATGAAGCGTTAGTTCTTCCGGCACTGCTGATACATAAAGATCCAAAAAATTTCGCGATACTGGGAGGTGGGGAAGGAGCAACTTTAAGGGAAATACTATCATATAAAAACGCTAAAAGTGTTATTATGGCGGACATAGACCACAACATACTTAATTTTTCTAAGAGTTATCTTAAAAAATGGCATCAGGGTTCATTTTACGATCCAAGAACTACGCTTGTTGTTCAGGACGCAAGAAAATTTATAGAAAATACAAAACTTAAATTCGATATTATATACTCGGATCTTCCAAGCCCTATAAAAGGAGGTCCCGCCTATAAACTTTACACTCTGGAATTTTATAAAATATTGAAATCAAAATTAAGTAGTGGCGGTATTTTCGCTATGCAATCAGGTCCGGCGCACATACTGCAATTAGAATTAGTATCAGCGTTATATAGAACGCTTTCAAAGATTTTTAAATATGTAGGCGCATATACTTTTTATATCCCGAGTTACGATATGCCCTGGAGCTATACGATATCTTCGGATTATAATATATTTAATATAAATGAAAAGATAATAAACAATAAAATAAAAAAGATGTTTTCAAAGAAATTGAAATTGATTGATTCAAAAATACTTAAAGGGCTTTTTAATCTACCGCTTTACATCAAGGAAGAAATAGAAAAAAATAAGAAGATAATAACTGAAAAAAAGCCGGTATTCTTTTCAACTTCGAGATACTGATGAAATAAGGAGGTGTTATGGCAAAACAAAAAATAAAAAAAATAGTGGCGAAAAAGGCAAAAAATGCCAGTGTGCCTAAAAAAAGTAAAAAGATTAAGTCCATTAAAAAGACAAAATTCAAAGAAATAAAAGAAAAACTTATAAAACTAAAGAATAGTATAATCGCGGATATAAAAAATCAGCCAATTAATGAAGATACCAAAGACATAGGCGATGAAATAGATGATGTTACTCAGACAATAGAAAAAGAAATAACATTTGATCTCTCATCAAATGAAAAGAATATTTTAAAGGATATTGAATTAGCTATAAAAAAAATAGAAAATAACACATATGGAATATGCGAACTCTGTAAGGGAAAGATAGAGATAAAAAGGCTTAAAGCCATTCCGTATGCCAGATATTGCATAAAGTGCCAGATGAAACAGGAATAATAATTTATTGCGAAGGGGGTTTTTATGAACGATGGTCCTGATTTAAACATCGGCGATATTAAAAAGGAAGAGTTATTGGATAAGGATTTTCAGTATAATATAGCCGGTTTTAATGAAAGATTTATCGCTTACCTCATAGATACATTGCCATTCGTATTTCTTAACTACTATACCTTAACTTTCGCCATAAAGAACAACTATATAATTTATTCTGATCCCATAACATCAAAATGGAAATGGGGCTGGATTTTACTTTTTATCATCTATGAAACAATTTTTACATCAGGAGGAAGGGTCACTCTCGGTAAAAAAATAATGGGAATAAGGGTGGTTTCAAGGAATGGAGAAAATCTTTCAATTTTAAAGTCATTTCTGAGAGTAATGGGATACTTTATAAGTTCGCTTACCATAAACTTAGGATATATAATCGCTTTATTTAATAAAAAAAGAATCTCTCTACATGATTTTATTGCCTCGTCTATGGTAATAAGAACAAGGGAAAAATCATCTTTCGCCCAAGGTTTTATTCTCGTTTTATCCTGGGGATTGATGGCATTTTTTATAGCGAACTGGGCTAACAGAACACTTCTTCAGGTAACCCCATCGGAAAGAAAACAGATAAACGAAGCCAGAAGAACGCTTGCAAAACTCGCCAAATTAGAAGAGATACACTACAGAAAATATGGATTTTATACTAATGATATAAAAAGGTTGGCTGAAATTACCGGAAATATAAAAGCGGTCAGATACGAATTAGCCAATAATTTAGCCGATGGCTCGCTTGAAATAGCATCGGATGGAAAGAATTTCATAATTACCGCAAAAGCGAAAAACTGGCGTAAAACCCAGGTTGAAATATCTAATCTCCCTACCCAGCAATAATCATAAAATTGTAAAATATATTTATATAAAATTAGCGAGGTGAATTATGGAAAATATAGAAATATCCAAATTAAGCGAAAAAATAAAAGAAGAAACGCTATTTATCTCAGATATTAAAAGAGAAGTAGCAAAAGTAATATCTGGACAGGAAGATCTGGTAAATGGTTTAATAATATCATTGCTGTCAAACGGGCATGTGCTGGTTGAAGGGGTGCCGGGACTTGCCAAAACGACTACCATTAAAACCCTTGCCGAAACAATTAAAGCAACATTTCAGAGGATACAATTTACCCCGGATCTTCTCCCGGCGGATATCACCGGAACATTGATTTATCATCAGGGAAGCGGCAATTTTATGATAAAAAAAGGTCCTGTTTTTGCAAATATAATACTTGCGGATGAAATTAACAGGGCGCCAGCGAAGGTTCAAAGCGCTTTACTTGAGGCGATGCAGGAAAGACAGGTTACAATAGGGGATTCAACATATAAACTTCCAGATCCATTTCTTGTTATGGCTACGCAGAACCCCATAGAACAGGAAGGTACATATCCTCTTCCAGAAGCTCAGGTTGATAGATTTATGTTTAAGGTAAACATAACATATCCTTCAAAAGAGGAAGAGATAAAAATAATAGATATAAATACAACAGGAAATATTCCAAAACCAAATCCCATAATAGATATAGCAAGGATAATCTCGGCAAGAAATCTTATAAATATGATATATGTTGACGATAAAATAAAATCATATGTCGTGGATATAGTAGAGGCGACAAGATTTCCTCAAAAACATAAATTGGACTCTATAAAGACATGGATAAGGTACGGGGCAAGCCCGAGAGCCACAATATTTCTTATTCAGGCGGCAAAGGCGTACGCATTTATTCAGGGAAGGGCTTATATAACGCCTCAGGATATAAAAGCCGTTGGTTTTGATGTCTTAAGGCATAGGATAATACTCAGTTACGAGGCGGAGGCTGAGGAGATATCAACAGAAACAATTATAAAAACTATATTTGAGACCATAGATGTCCCATAATTTTTATGAATACGCTTGAGATAATTAAAAAGGTAAGAGATATAGAGATTAAAACAGGAAAGCTCGTAAGCGAAAGTTTTCAGGGACAGTACTTAAGCGTTTTTAAAGGCAGAGGAATGGAGTTTGCGGAGGTCAGGGAATATGTAGTGGGCGATGATGTTAGAACGATTGACTGGAATATAACGGCAAGGATGTCAAAACCATATGTAAAAAAATTCAATGAAGAAAGAGAACTGACCGTTATGATTGCCTGCGATATATCCGGCTCAAATATATTTGGCACAAAGAATAAATTTAAGAATGAACTCTCGGCGGAACTCGCTGCTCTTTTTATGTTCGCCGCTTTAAAGACCGGCGATAAAACCGGATTGTATTTATTCTCCGATATAAGCGAGCTATATGTTCCGCCGAGGAAGGGAAGAAATCATGTTCTCAGAATAATAAGAGAGATGATAGCATACAAGCCAAAATCATACGGGACCAATATATCAGAAGCGCTTAAAAATTTAAACCATATATTAAAAAGAAAGTCAGTTATCATATTTATATCGGATTTTATGGATAGTGGCTTTGAAAAAGATGTCAAAATAACTGAACAAAAGCATGATTTAATCCCCGTAATAGTAAATGACGATATGGAATTGGAACTTAAAAAATATCCATCTATTTTATCATATATAAATCTGGAGACAAACGCCATGGGGTATTTAGATTTATCCGATAGATATACAAGAGAAAGATATAATAATGAATTTAAAGTTAAAAGAGAAAATTTAAAAAAATTATTCAATTCGCAAAATATAGATTTTATGGAAATTAACACCAAATCCGATATGTTTCAAACAGTTATATCTTTCTTTAAAAATAGAAAACTAAAAATAGCGAAGGGAAGATGAAAAAACTAATTTTTTTAATATTAATTTTTTTGAATAATCTTAACTCCCAGGATTATGTAAAAATATATAAGCCAAAAGAAATAAAATTTGGACGAGAATTTTCGCTTAAATTTGAATTGGAAAACCCTCCGACTAATATAAGAATTTCCACATCCAACCTTGACAACTCCGATTTCGGTTTTTTATCAATAAAAAAGGAGCAGAAAGGTTTTGAAATTTTCCTAATTCCATTTAATATAGGAATATCCACATTCCCTTCAATAGATATGGAAACGGACGGCAAAATAATAAAATCCTATCCGATAACATTAGAAATTAAACCTTTAAATAATCCGGATGAAAACGCCGAGATAAAAGATATAGCGAAAATCTTTTCCTTTCTATTATGGCTTAAAATACTAATAGCCATTCTGATGCTTTTAATCTTATTTTTAATATATAGATATATAATCAAAAAGAGAAAAAACTACCAGGCGAAAGGAACATCCGGTTATGTCGATACGAGAACTCCATATCAAAGAGCGATTGATTCGTTAAACGAAGTTTATTCTTCAAATCTTATCAAAGACGGGCTTTTAAAGGAGTACTACTCTAAATTATCGGATATATTAAGGCAGTATCTTGAAGAAGAATATAAGATAAACGCGATAAAGCTCGTAACGCCGGATATAATAAAAGAGTTAAAATCCAAAACGGATATCAATTCGGTAATAAAGACAAGAGAATTTTTAGATATATCGGATATAGTAAAATTCGCAAAATATATTCCGGAAAACGAGAGAGCGTTAAAAGACGCCGAATTTTTAAAAGAAATAATAGATATTCTTGAAAAAAACTCGCAGGATAAAAAAAGAAAGGAACAGGAAGCTATGTTAAAAAAAGAGGAAGAGAATAAATGATTTTTAAAAACCCTCAAATTTTCTTACTTTTTATACCTCTTATACTATCTGTCTTTTATGTGTCGAAAAATTACCATTACAGATTCTTCAGGACAAATTTTCCGTTAGAGATAAATCCCGCCTACAGTATAAAGATATTCTGCGTTGAAAATTTGCCATTCTATTTAAGATTTATGGTCCTGGTGCTTTTAATCATCGCCCTCGCAAGACCCGAGAAAGTTCTTAAAGGCGAACTTCCGCCGACTGAAGGCATAGACATAATGTTGACAATAGACACATCGCTTTCAATGACCGCGAATGATATAAATCCTTCAAGAATAGAAGCGGCTAAAAATGCAGCTAAAAATTTTGTTCTTAAAAGAAAAAATGACAGAATAGGAGTTGTGGTATTTGGAGGGGTTGCCTACCTAAGCTGTCCTTTAACTCTTGACCATGATGCGGTAAACGCTTTCATAGATAGAATACAGGCGGGTATGACTAAATCCGATGGAACCGCCATAGGAGATGCGATACTCGTAGCGACCAATCATATAAAAAAATCAAAAGCCAAATCCAAAATAATAATCTTACTGACAGATGGAAGATCCAACACAGGAATAGTACAGGACCCGGTGACAGCTGCAAAATTAACTTCTGAATTTTCAATAAAGATATACACGATAGGAACGGCATCCAAGGGCCCCGCCCAGATTTATACGGGAAACCCGCTTCAACCCTATATTACCATAGAAGACGATTTAAATGATGAAGAACTAACCAAAATCGCCGATATAACAGGCGGAAAATTCTACAGAGCAACATCATCTCAGGAGTTAGATAATATATATTCTGAAATAGATAAACTTGAGAAAACCAAATTTGATGTTAAATATCATACAGAGGTCAATGACCTTTATAATATTTTTCTCATACCCGCTATAATTTTAGCTTTTTGCATAATTATATTAGAAAAAACATATATAATGACGGTGCCCTGATATGGAACTTTTCAGATATCAGAAATATTTTTTTATAGAAATCGCTGCGTTTATAATGCTGATTTTTATATATATTCAGTTAATTGTTAGAAAAAATAAAATAACCCAAATGATATTTGATGAAAATATATTAAACAACATTCTGCCGCAAAATATAAAGAATTTAAGAAGAACAAGGGATATAATATTTTTTACATCTATATTTTTCGCTGTAATATCGTCATCAGGCCCGCAATGGGGAATAGAATACAGCGAAAAACCGAGCTATTTAGCTAATATTTCAATAGTAGTGGATACTTCTCTATCAATGTCAGCCAAGGATATAAAACCATCGCGACTTGAAAGCGTAAAACTTTCCATAAAATCGGTAATAGAAAAACTATCCGGTTACCGGCTATCTCTCATAGCGTTTCAGGACAAGGCGTATCTGCAGTGCCCTTTAACCGATGATACGGACGCAATAAATTATTTCATAGATATACTCCAGCCCGATATGCTTCCATATCCCGGCACCAACATAGCCGACGCAATAGGAACATCCATAGATTATCTTCTTTCTTATAATGGAAAAAGTTATGTGATAATATTTACAGACGGGGAAGACCACTCAAACGCGATTGAGGATGCTATTAAAAAGGCGGAAAATTCAAAAGTAAAATTCATAACGGTTGGAATAGGTACGCCTCAGGGAGACATATTATACGATGAAGAGTCAAAATCATATAAAAAGGATAGAACAGGAAAAACAATTATAAGCAAACTTGACGAGTCACTTTTAATCAAAATCGCCGAGAAAACCAACGGTAAATATATAAAATACACAACTCCCGAATTCGTCGCGTCTGAAATAGAAAAGTCGCTGGATAAATCCGAGAACTCAAATGGGAAAGAAAAAACTCAAAGTTATCATAACAGATATCAGTATTTTTTGATTATAACTTTCGTTTTATTTTTGATAGAATTTATTATTATGGAGGCAAAACCCAGGGGTTTTAACAAACTTTTTTACTTGATGCCACTTTTTATATTTTTAAATGTTGGGTTAAACGCTCAAATATCAAGCGAATTCACGGCGGAAAAAGGAAACAGAAGCTATAATAAAAAGGATTATCAGAGAGCAAAAGAATTTTACGAGAAAGCAAGTTCCAAAACTCCGACTAACGAAAAATTTAAATTCAATCTCGGAAATTCATTATATAAACTTGAAAAATACGACGATGCGATAGAAAAGTACTCTGAGATAAAAGATACAAAGATTCAGTCAAAAGCCCTCTACAATATCGGAAATTCTTATTATAGAAAACAGGATATAGAAAAGGCAAAAGAATTTTATAAAAGGGCTATATTGAAAGATACCTCAAACGAAGATGCTAAATTCAATCTTGAGCTTCTGCTTAAGAAAAAACAGAGTCAGGCAAAAAATAACGACAAAAAGAATAATAAAAACAATCAGGAGCAGAATAAAAAAAACAACGATGATAAAGACAAACAGGACAATCAGGATAAAGAAAAGCAAAAGGATAAGGAAAAAGATGAATCCAAACGCGAGAGGCAGAAGCAGGCGGAACAGTTTCTTGATATGATGAAAAATCAGGAAAAACAGAATTTAAAAAATCTTCAATCCAAACCCGTTAATCAGGGAGCGTTTAAAAATGAATTCGACTGGTAAGATATTTTTATTAATATTTCTATATTTTATAGATTTAAACCTGAATTCGCAGATTACGGTAAGCGCCTGGGTTGATAAAAAATCGGTTCCAATAAATGAAAGCATCGCTCTAACTGTCTCCATCTCAGGCGCAAGTGCGCTTAATCCTAAAATAGATATCGGTAACATCAATGATTTTAATATATACTCTTCAGGGAGATCAAGCAATATCTCCATAGTGAATGGTCAGATAACATCCACTGTAGAATTTTCATATACACTAACCCCGAAAAGAACGGGCAAATTCATAATACCGAAGATAGGCGTATTTACAGGAAACGAGAAATATTTTACTAAAGAGATAGAAGTTGAAGTAACGCCGCCTTCCTTTAATAATCAATCTCGCGGCCAGATAAAACAGCAAACTCAACCCGGTAGAAAAACACATACAATGACAAGAGACGAGATGATTTTTGTAAAAGCGTTCACTGATAAAAAATCAGCACATCCCGGCGAACAGATAAACCTTACTATAAAATTCTATACCGCCATACCGATTGCATCAAATCCGCAGTATAACCCTCCCAATTATTCAAACCTCATTTCAGAAGAATTACCGCCGCCGAGAACCGGAACCGAAGTGATAAACGGGGTCCAGTATTACTACGCCGAAGTTAAAACGGCACTCTTTGCCATAATGCCGGGCAAGGCAACGATATCCCCAGCCACAATAATAGCTTACATACAACCCAAGGATGACGATTTCATTGACCCTTTTGACCCAAATTTCATACAGAAATTCTTTTCAAGAGCCACCAACGCCGAGGAAGTGAAGCTTCAGACGAAGCCAATAGAGTTATCAATAAATCCACTTCCTCCGCCACCGCCGGATTTTTCAAATGCGGTTGGCAATTTCTTTATAACGGCGAAAACAGATCAGACAAGCGTTAACCTCGGAGACGCAATAAATCTTATCGTGGAAATAACAGGCAAGGGAAATGTGAAATCTATAAATTCGCCTGAATTTAAATCTGAAAATTTCAAGGTCTATGATGTATTATCATCCGAAACAATATCTAAAACAAACGATGTGATAGGTGGAACGAAAAAATTTACATATATAATAAGCCCGACAAAAGAGGGAGATATTAAAATAGAGGCGATAAAATTCACATTTTTCAATATTGATACAAAAAAATATGAAACCATTTATACAAATCCCATAAATATAAAAGTCAATAAATCGAAAGACGGTAAAACATATGACTTTGATAAAACGCCACAACAATTATCAGAAATATCAAAAAAACAATCTGACATAAATTATATATATGAAAAGATAAGCCCCGATTTTATATTTAGATTAGAATCGCTTATAGATAGATATTCGACAATTATAAATATAACCGCGATATTAGTTCTTCTGATAAACTATATAATCACAAAGAGACAGGAAAGTATAGAATCAAACCCCAGCGATTACGCCTACAAAAAAGCTCTGTCAAATTTTAAAGAAAGAATAAAAAAGACGAAGGCACAAACGGACCCGAAGAAAAAACTCACTGAAATATACGATTCAATATACGATTATATATCCGCCAAACTTAAAAAAAACATAACGCATTTAACTTTTTCAAAATTAGAGATAGAAATAAAAAACTGCAAGAGCGATTTTTCAACCGAAATTCTATCCAAACTCAAGGACTTAATAGAAAGGATAGAGTTTTTAAATTACGCATCCGCAAATTTAAACAACGACGAAATAGAAAACATAATTAAAGATTCTATAAACATTATAGAATTAATGGAAAAGGAGTTTTTAAAGTGAAAAAAAGTATTATTTTTTTAATTGCTTTTCTTTTTATATCAGCCCTATCATATTCATCAATTATTGAAGATGCGGCAAAAAGTTATAAAGACGGGGATTATCAAAAAGCTCTTGAATTATACAAAAGCATTAACAATGACACAAATCCCTATATAATCTATAATATAGCGAATTGCTATTATAAAATAGGCGAAAAACCCGCTTCGCTACTCTGGTATATTAAGGCGTTTAAAATTATGCCAAGAAATTCTAAAATAAAGGAAAATATGATAAGAGTAGCGGGGGAAAACGGCGAAATTTTATTTTCATCCGATATACCGCCATTTTTGTATTCAATGTATTATTTTTTTAGCGATTTAGAAATTATCACTCTCTTTGAATTATTTTTCTTATTATTCGCGATACTTATAATCGTCAATACAAGAAGGAAAGACGAAAAAATGCTATCCTGCATTCTAATAACCGCCGTTTTGTTTTCGGTATTTGGGGTATGGCACATTTTAAGGAAAAATTCCATATTTTACTCGCCCGCGGTTGTAATTAAAGAGGCAGATATCTATAGCGGACCAAAAAACAGCTTTAATATATTAGCCACGGTTCCCGCCGCGAGAGTGGTTACTGTGATATCCAAAGATGAAAATTTCACGGAAATAGGAATACCGAGGGAAAGAATAAAGGGATGGATAGAAAACGATAAAATATTAAAAGCAAAGGGAGAATAAAAATGAGGGTCTCAATTGGCTCGGATCATGCCGGCTACAATCTGAAGAAAAAAATAATTAACTTTTTGACAGAAAAGGGATATGAAATCACAGACGAAGGAACCGACTCGCCCGATAAGAGCGTCGATTACCCGGATTTCGCAAAGAAGGTCTCATTTGATGTTGTAAATAAAAAAGCGGATAGAGGAATTATAATATGCGCAAGCGGAGTGGGAGCATCTGTAGCCGCTAATAAAGTAAAAGGAATAAGAGCCGGGCTCTGCCATGACACTTATTCCGCACACCAGGGAGTTGAGCATGATGATATGAATGTTCTTTGCATGGGTTCAAAAATAATTGGAGAAGAACTTGCAAAAGAAATAGTCATTTCGTTCTTAAATGCCAGATTTTTAAATGAAGAAAGATATATCAGAAGATTAAAAAAAGTAATCGGTCTTGAGGAGGGAAAATGAACATATCCCAACAGTTGAAGATTCAAAAAGATTTCGCTCAAACAGGTCAGAGTATATGGATTGATAACATATCAAGAGATATGATTTTAAACAATACATTAAAAAATATGATTGAAAAATTTCAGGTAACAGGCCTTACTTCAAATCCAACCATCTTTGAACAGGCGATATCCAGCTCAAATTCTTATGATGAAAGCATAAAATTATTATCCAGGAAAAATATTTCTTTTGAGGATCTGGCGTACCTTTTAATGATAGAAGATATACAAAGAGCAGCGGACATGTTTATGGATGTTTATAAAGAAACCAATGGCAATGACGGATATGTCAGCATAGAAATACCGCCGTCTGCTTTAAAAAAAGAAGATATGATAAAATGGGCACAATATATATACGCGAAGGTTTCAAGGGCAAATCTTATGATAAAAATTCCATCTACGGAGGAAGGGATACTCGCGATGGAAGAACTTGTAAAGTCAGGAGTAAATGTCAATATGACATTATTATTTTCTCCTGAAGTTTACGAAAAAGCGGCCAATGCCTATATAAGAGCCATAGAATACAGAGAAAAAAACAATCTCGATACCGATGTCTTTTCAGTGGCAAGTTTCTTTGTAAGCAGAATTGACACTTTTGTTGACGCTAAATTAGAAGAATTATATTCTTTATCTAATAAAGTCGAAGAAAAATCTTTCCTGATTTCTTTAAAGGGAAAGGCGGCGGTCTCAATTGGTCTAATAACCTACTCAAAATATTTAGAACTTTTTTATTCCGAAAACTTCAAGCGTTTCGCCCAGAAAGGATTTAAACCTCAAAAACTGTTATGGGCATCTACAAGCACTAAAAATCCATCATATAAAGATACTTTTTATGCGGATGAGTTATGCCTTAAAAATACAATAAACACGATGCCTACTCAAACATTATACGCTTTTTTCGAGCATGGCTCAATAAACAAAGTAGATTTACATAAAAGGATAGAAGATGCTAATTCGTTTATCAACGATATAAAAAAAACATCAATGGATTTGGATAGCGTTTTTAAAAATCTTTTATCGGATGGTTTAAGAAAATTTACAAAGGCATATCAAAATATGTTAAAGAGCCTTGAGGAAAAAACGAAAAAAAAATGTCAGGAAAAAGATGTTTTGATGCAAATATATAATTTAGATATTTCATCTTATCAAAAAGAATTAAAAAATATAAATTTTATAAAACGACTGTATTCAAAAGACGCCACGCTCTGGAAAAGCGATAAAGAAAATATAAAAATAATCAAAAATTCCCTTGGCTGGCTTGAAATACCTTATACAATGTCAAAAAACATAAAAGAAATACAGGATTTTACGCTTGAAATACTTGGGGGAAAGAAGTTCAAATACTGCGTTCTTTTAGGAATGGGCGGCTCAAGCCTCGCAGCGGAAGTTTTAAGAAGTTTATTTGAAAAAAAAGAATTTTTAAAGACATATGTTCTTGATTCAACCAATCCTGAATGGATAGGCGAAGTTGAAAAAAATATAGATATCAAAAAAACTTTATTTATATTTTCAAGCAAGTCCGGCTCTACCGTCGAGCCAAACTCCCAGTTTAAATATTTTTATTCCAAACTTAAAAAACTCCGCTATTCAAAACCCGGAGATAATTTTATAGCGATAACTGACTTTAAAACATCACTGAATCAACTTGCTGAAAAATATGAATTTAGAAAAATTTTTATAAATCCACCGGATATGGGCGGAAGATTTTCGGCATTATCTTATTTTGGTCTGGTTCCAGCGTCTCTGTTAGGCGCCGATATATCCACCATTATATCAATAGCAACGGATTATGCTAATAGAACAAAAAATGGAGAGCAATCGGCGATTGCTCTTGGAAGTTTTATAGCCGCGAACGCTCTGAATAATAGAGACAAACTTACTATAATTCTTCCTCCGAAACTGAAGAGATTTGGCTTATGGATAGAACAGTTGATAGCGGAATCCACCGGAAAAGAAGGAAAGGGAGTTATTCCTGTCATTGATACCAAAATATACGATACCGGGTCTTACGATAACGACAGAATGTTTGTAATATTGCAGGTTAAGGATTTTATATCCGAAGAAATTGAGAAAAAGACGAATGAACTGATAGGCAAAAAATTCCCGGTAGTCAAAATGTATATTAATAATCCGTATGAAATAGCCATGCAATTCTACCTCTGGGAAATAGCCGTTTCTATAGTCGGTTATTTTCTAAAGATAAACCCGTTTGACCAACCGGATGTTCAAATTACTAAAGAGATTACTAAAAAGTTTTTAAAGGAGCCAAATTTTAAGATTAAACCGAACATCGTTATAAACAATATGGAAATATATTTATCGGGTTTAAGCATATCGGATAATAAAAAAATCGAAGATATAATCTGGGAATTATTGAAAGAAAAAGAGGATGGAACATATTACTCTATATGCGCGTACATAGCCGAAAATGAAAAAAATGAAAAGATATTAGAAAAGTTCGCAATATTCCTTACTATGGCAACCCAGAGCGCAAGCATATATTCATATGGGCCAAGGTATCTTCACTCGACGGGGCAGCTTTTCAAAGGGGGGAGTAATAAAGGAATATTTATAATATTGACTTCTAAGTCAAAAAAAGATATAAATATATTAGGGGAGGATTATTCCTTCGCTAAATTATGTAACTCCGAAGCTATGGGCGATTTTATAGCGCTAAAAGAAAAAAGGAAAAAAGCGATTATGATAGCCAACAAAGAAAATAACTTTAATTCTAAATTCTCAAGGATAATAAAAAAATTAGAAGGTTTGCTTTCGAAAAATTCAGAGGAGGAAATTATGCCAAAAACGGAGATAAAAGATAAAAGGAATGCTAAATGGATAGAAAATGGATATGTCGTTATTGACTATCCAAGACACAATGAGACAATAACATCAAGGCACTATACAATAAGAATAGGCGCAAGTCAGACAAATAAGGTTGAGGTATCTATAGACAATGGTCCCTGGCATAGTGCAAGACATTCAGTGGGATACTGGTGGTATGACTGGAATAATATCCAGCCCGGAATGCATGAGATAATCGCAAAGATGTATAAGGATAACGGGACATACCTTATATCTAAAAGAAGAAGATGTAAGGTTGCATAGCAACGAATATATATTAAATTTCAAAGACAAAACAGATTCCTTAAGGGTTTGCTGAAAAAGTCTATTTGAGCAAAAAACAAAGGATTTTTACCTGCCTGCCGTCAGGCAGGGAGCGAGACGAGAAATGAGGAGCGAGCATATCAGTCCGAAGGCGATATGTAAGCGACGAATGACGAAGTCGCAGCCAAAAAGCCGAAGTTTTTTGCCAAAAGAAATAACATGAAAACAGTAAGAAGTTAGAGGTAAGAAGTAAATCCCCCTTACTCCCCCTTTGATAAAGGGGGAAAGAAGGGGATTTCACTCCTCACTTTTCACTTTTTTACTTCTCACTTTTCAATTATTTCGTTAGAGTTTTTCAGTGAACCCTAATATAAGGAAGGGCTGTAAGGTTTTTTGTTTTTTTGTAAATGACAAAGAAAATAATCGCTACATACGGTCCGAGTTTATACGGTTATGATAATCTTTTAAAGATAATAAAAGCGGGAAGCGAGGTAATAAGGTTTAATTTCTCTCATGCTGACATAGAAGTTTTCGATAAAGCCCTTGAGGATATAAAAAAAATAAAAGAAAACGGATATTATGTAGAGACGATGGCTGACCTCAAAGGCAACAGAATAAGGGTAAGAAACATAGATACTCCGTTTAATTTAGTAAACAAAAAAAAAGTAGCAATCAGTTCAAAAGATATAAAATCCTCAAACAAATTAATATGCCTCGATTATCCTTACGGTTTAAATCAGATTAAAAAAGGAAATAAGATATACATAGACGATGGCAATATAGAGCTGGAGTGCGTAAAAGAAGGAAAAGAAAAGATAGAAACAGTCGTTAGAAGAGGAGGAATTCTTAAAAATAGGAAAGGAGTCAATATACCTGATGTAAATCTTTATTTTCCCAAGTTGAATGAAGAAGATATAAAGGATATGGATTATATAGTTACGAAAAATTTTGATATGATAGCCCTGTCGTTTGTAAGAAACTCGAATGAAATCTCAGAATTTAAAAAACATTTGAATAAATTTAATTTTAAAAAATTACCGCTAATAGTATCAAAAATTGAAAATGTCTGGGCAGTTAAAAATTTAAATTCAATAATAAGGAACTCCGATGGCGTAATGGTAGCAAGGGGTGATTTAGGAATATCTCTTCCTTTATACAAAATTCCATTCTTCCAGAAAAAGATTATAAAAATTGCTAAAAAATATTCTAAATTTTCAATAGTCGCAACCCAGATATTTGAATCGATGATAGAACACTACAGACCGACAAGAGCAGAAATAAGCGATCTCGCCAATGCCATAGAAGATGGCTGCGATTATATAATGTTTTCTGCTGAAACGGCGGTGGGAAGGTATCCTCTCGAAACGATATTAACTGCAAAAGCCGTAATAAAATACTCAACAAAATACCTGAAAAATGGAATTTGAAAACTTTATAAAATTACGAACGAATAATTTTAGACAGAAAGAAATGAAAAAATTTAAAATAGTAACATTCGGATGCCAGATGAATGAAGATGATTCAAATTCCATAAGGAATTTTTTATTAAATTTAGGAGCCGAGGAAACAAAAGATAGCGAGAAAGCCGATATTCTTATTATAAATACCTGTACGGTAAGGCAGCATGCGGAAGATAAAGCGATAAGTTTAGTTGGAACTTTAAAAAAGTGGAAAACCAGAGAGAAAAAAATAATATTTAGCGGATGCGCCGCCCAGAGAATTGGAAATGGATTTAAAAAAAAGTTTCCCTACATTGATTATGTTATAGGCGCAAAGTCATATAACAGAATATACGATATATTATTAGAAGAAATGGGAGGCAAAGATAATAAAAATACTGAAATAAAAAAAGAAAAAAAGGTTTTTGATTATGAGACGATACTGAGAGGCTGCGATTTAAAATGCTCATACTGCATAGTTCCTTATGTAAGGGGAAATGAGACGCCAAAATCATTTAAAGAAATAATAGAAAGCGTTAAAAATAAAGCATCCGAGGGGGTAAAAGAAATAATTTTACTCGGGCAGACGGTAAACTCATACAGAGATAAAAAAGAGGGTAAGGATTTTACTGACCTTATTAGAGAAATATCTCGGATTGAAAATATTAAGATAATAAGATTTTTAAGCCCGCATCCGCTTTTTTTTAACTCTAAATTTTTTGACGAATACGAAAAAAATCCAAAGATTTCCAGATGGATTCATCTTCCCTTGCAAAGCGCTTCGGACAAAATTCTTAAATCAATGAACAGGGGCTATGATATAAAAAAATTTAAAGAGATAGTAGGCACCTTAAGAAATATTGATTCAAAAACATCCATAACAACCGATATAATAGTTGGCTATAGCGATGAGACGAAAGATGATTTCAAAAAAACTCTCGATGCTGTTAGAGAAATAGAATTTTCAGGGGTCTACTGTTTTAAATACTCGCCGAGATTTGTAAATAAAAATCCGCTAACCATAACAAAAGAAGAACTTGAGAAGAGACATAATATATTGCTTGATGAAGTAAAAAAAATCGCAAAAAAAATTTTAGACAGAAAAGTAGGTTCAATAGAAGATGTTTTAATATATTCCAAAAAATTTGGAAAGACAAATACAGGTTATAATTGTTGTATAATAGATAATAAAGAACTTAAAGATGATTTTTTAAAAGTTCTCATAACAGAAGTAAAAAACAATACTTTATACGGGAGACGCTATGATGAAAAAAGATAGCAAAGAAAGAAGAAAACACCCGAGGCTTCCAATTCTACACGGGATTTTAGAACCAGTTGATATAGATTTTTTTATAGATAATAACCCTTCCAAATCCCAGCCCGCGATTTTGTCCGACCTGTCAGCCGGTGGAATGAGATTGATAACATTCTTAGAGCCCCCTCACGCAAAAGAAATAAATATGGTATTAAAATTAGACAGGAATAAGATGGCGGTTAAAGGTAAAATTGCCTGGATAAAACAGAAAGGCGATGTATATATGGTAGGAATTTATTTTACTGAAATATCAAAAGAAAATCAGAAGAAAATAACGGATATGGCGAATGACTATATAGATTGCGATACCAGAATCGCCCTTAAACTTCCAGACGCGTGCGCAGAGACATGCAAAGCCCATATATTATGCAACAAGCCGCAAAAATGCGATGAATATTTCAAGTGATGTTTGAAAATTTCAATAAACCCATAATAATAACGGGAGCGAACGCAAGCGGCAAGACATCTATCTCCTTGAACATTGCCAGAGAAATAGGCGCTGAGATAATATCGGCCGATTCAAGACAGGTTTACAAACATCTCAAAGTCGGGACATCAAAACCGGACGGGAGATGGGTAAATGATGAAAACCCTGTATATTTAGTAGATCTTATTCCATATCATCTTGTGGACTTTATAGAACCGATAGAAACATATAATGTTCAAAGATACTCCTGTGATTTTAAGACGACATTATCAAAGGTTAAAACAAAAAATATAATAATATGCGGCGGAACAGGTTTTTATATCAACTCAATCTTTAATCCACTGGACCCGCTCCCAAAAGCAAATGAAAATATACGAACCGAATTAAAAGAATACGCCGATAAATACGGGAGAGAGAAACTCCATCAAAAACTTATGGAGTTAGATCCTGCCTCCGCCAAAAGAATACACCCAAATAACATAAATAGGGTAATAAGGGCGATAGAAGTATCCATACTCACTTCAAAACCATATTCCTATCTGATATCCAATTCTATATTTGAATCTTCAACATATCGGAAGGCATTTTTCGTATTTATAAAATGGAACAGACAACTTCTCTACAAAAGAATAAAAAATAAAACGAAAGACGCATTTGATTTATGGGTAAATGAAACAAAGAATTTAATCTCAAATGGATATCCGCTCGATTGCCCGGGTCTTAGATCGCTTGGCTATCCTCAGATTATGGACTATATAGATTCAAAGATAAGCAGGGAAGAAGCAATTGAAATAATAACAAAAGAATCCATGGATTACGCTAAAAGACAGAACACATGGTTTTCAAGATATAACTCGCTTAAAATCGAAATAAACGACGAAAAGGAATTCAATATAAGCGAAATTTCAAAGATTATAATAAATGAATATGAGAACTCTCGTAATAATAATAAAAAATAGAAAAAACAAAAATGAAAATTCCGGTTATGAACACGAGATTTCGGAAATTAAAAGCCTTATAAAGACCTACTCGCCATATTCGGATTTTTATGAAATTTTACTCAGGATAGATTCCCCGAATCCTTCTTTATACATCGGAAGCGGAAAGGTCCAGGATTTAAAACAAATAATAATTGAAAACAAAATAGTTCTTGCCGTTCTAAACATTACGCTTAACCAGACCCAGCAGAGAAATCTCAGGGAAATATGGGGGATAGATGTAATGGATAAGACATTTCTGATTCTTGAGATTTTCAACCAAAGGGCGAAATCACAGGAAGGAAAGTTACAGGTAGAATTAGCAAGATTAAGATATGAACTTTCAAGAATAAGCCATAAAGGAATCTCATTTGACCAGCAGTATGGAGTGAAAGGTATAAGGGGGGGGAGCGGAGAGAGAAAAATAGAATATGAACGACGGGTCTTAAGGGACAGGATATCCATACTAAACTCAAAAATAGAAACAATTAAAAAAACAAGGGAAATTCAGAGGAAAAAGAGAAAACGAATACCTTTGCCAATTATTTCTATAGTTGGATACACCAACGCAGGAAAGTCAACGCTTTTAAATTCCCTATCTAAAAAAAACGACATCTACGCCGATAATATGCTTTTCTCCACGCTTGACCCGACATCCAGGAGAGTAATGATAAAAAAAGGGGTTTTCGCCATATTTACGGATACCGTCGGCTTCATAAACAATTTACCAACCCTTCTCATATCTGCCTTCTCCGCCACACTTGAAGAAATAAAATACTCGGACTTGATAATACACCTTCATGACCTCACATCCGATATAGAAAAAAACAATATAGTCGTTAAAAAAACATTAAAAGAGCTAACAGCAGACAATATTCCTTTAATAAATGTTTTTAACAAGATGGACGCCGTTAAAAATATAAACAGATTTAAAGTGACTTTTTCAAATCTAAATCCTGTCTTCATATCAGCGAGGGAAAAGATTGGCTTTGAAGATTTATTTAAAACAATAGATTTAGAACTTTCAAAAAAATGGAAAGAAAGAATAATAGAAATTTCCAATAATAATTTTAATCTGATAAATGAAATTAAGAAAGATTATTTTGTGATAGAAGAAAGATATTATAAAGAAGCCGCTATTATTAAAGTAAAAGTTACCGATGAAAATTACGACAAAATAACAGATTTGATAAAGACATCGCCAAAATAATATAATTTAAATATGGAAATATTTATTATATCTCTCATAAGCTACCTTATAGGTTCAATACCAACGGCATATTTAGTAGGCAAATCTAATAATATAGATATAAGAAAATATGGCTCCGGTAATGTCGGAGCTACCAATGTTTATAGAGTTCTCGGAAGCAAATGGGGAACTTTAACATTTATCTTTGATTTTCTAAAAGGATTTATTCCAACATATATAGCGATGAAATTTTTTCAAAATCCATACTTGATAATTTTATGTGCGGGGCTTGCGGTTTTAGGACATATATTTACATTATTTTTAAGTTTTAAAGGCGGAAAGGGCGTTGCCACGGCGACAGGCGCATTTATGGTTATAACCCCATATACGCTAATTTCCGCTTTGATAATTTTTCTGATAGTAACCTATCTATCAGGTTATGTTTCGCTCGGAACGCTTTCAGCGACTCTTATTTTTTTAATAACATCAATATTATCAAAAATAAACTTTGAATATAAAGTGCTTATATTTATAATATCGGTCTCTATATTTTTAACGCATATTCCGAATATTAAAAGGCTTATAAAAGGTCAAGAGTTAAAATTCAATAAGAGGTAAAATGAAAGAAATAGAAGTAAAGGTCTATTCAATAGCGACAAGCATAGCGGAATCAATAATATTTCTTGATGAGATAAACGGAATAAGGCTTCTGCCAATCTGGATAGGCCCATTTGAGGCACAGGCAATAGCTATGAAAATGTCTGGATATGTCTCGCCAAGGCCAATGACGCATGATCTCTTATATAGAATAATAATCAGATTGGGCGTTAAAATCGAAAAGATACTGATAAGCGATATCGCGGACAATACCTATTTCGCCAAAATAATGATAAACAAAAATGGTGAAATTATAGCAATAGATTCAAGGCCATCGGATGCAATAGCCATAGCCGTTAGAGCCGGCTGCCCGATATATGTAAATGAAAAAATATTTGAAAGCGTTCAGACATTAACAAAACCTATAACGGAAGATGAAGTTAAAGATTTTAAAGAAAAGTTGAAAAATATGACGCCAAAAGACATAATAGGAGATAATCCATATAAAAACAAAGAAAATGAGGAGGGAAATGATGAACAAGAAGCAGATGATAGATGAATTATCAAGACAATTCCCGAGAGAGGTTGAGTGTGAATATTTTGTCAATAAGCTTTTTGAAATAATAAAAGAAAATTTGAAGAAGGGAGAAAAAGTTGTGATATCCGGCTTTGGAACATTTAAAGTTGTAGAACATATGCCAGCCGTTAGACGAAACCCGAGAACAAACGAAAAAATAACCGTTGGACCTTTAAAAAAAATAAGATTTAAACCTTCAAAAACTTTATTCGGAAAATGAACCTTACTAAAAACTATTATACACCGAAAGAGGTCTCTAAAATTACAGGAATAAAAGAATATACTCTGAGGTACTGGGAAGATAAGTTAAAAATAATAAAGCCGATTAGATTAAATAGTCGGCACAGAAGATATACCGTAAAGGATATAGAAAATATAATTAAAATAAAAGAGATGCTTGATTGCGGATATTCGTTTAACGGAATAAAAAATATTTTATACAGGAAAAAGAAGGTTTATGAAACTAAAGAATCAGATAAATCAAAAGAACTTTTGAAAAAAATTAACGAAGAGATTAAAAATATTATAAACGACTTTTCTTAACTTATCTTGATAAAATTATTTTAAATTTGATATACTATATTTTAATAAAGGGGCCTGCCTGCCGTCGGCCCCGCCCTTTTGGATGAAGGCATATATGCAATATAAATATATTAAAGATAAAAGATTGGCCAAAAGGGCGGGGTCAGGCAGGGAGTGAGGGGGATTTTCCTTCTCACTTTTTTGTTTCTCACATCCTCAATTTTCACTTTTTTCAGGTTGGGTGGCAGAGCGGTCAAATGCAACGGTCTGTAAAACCGTCGGGCTTCGCCCTACGTAGGTTCGAATCCTACCCCAACCAATTTGGAAGGGTGGCCGAGCGGTTTAAGGCGCAGACCTGGAGAGTCTGTGTCCGATTATTCGTCGGACCGAGGGTTCGAATCCCTCCCCTTCCGTAGGTCGCTCGCCCGCCCTTTTGACACAAAATCTATAATAAAAACATTAAATCAAATTTTAAGGTTACAGCTGATAAAAGAACAAAGTATTTCAGTTATATATCAAAAGAGCGGGGCTCGT
>Ga0123519_10004607_pt1 | contig 22211 bp, 20 predicted proteins | sample YelNatPaOPRAMG02_FD_87396 | JGI IMG/M metagenome (GOLD analysis project Ga0123519, IMG submission 87396) | Hot spring microbial communities from Yellowstone National Park - Yellowstone National Park OP-RAMG-02 (version 2) | ecosystem: Environmental > Aquatic > Thermal springs > Hot (42-90C) ...
ATATTGGTGCCGTAGATATTTGCCCAACGACGGCTGGAAGAGCCAAGATCATAAGTGTTATCTGCTGGGCCGACTGAACCAGCAACTTCTAATTTAAAGGTTGAAGGATTGGTTGTCCCAATTCCCACATTCCCAGAAATATAGGTATTGTGGGCGACAATCCCGTTGGCGACAAAGTTGTGGGTGTTTTCAATCTGAAGATCATAAACATGCTTTTTGCTGGTGATTTTGATTGAGCTAATCTTTTCAAATCCGTCAACAGTGGCAATTTCATCACCTTCTTTAAGATAGACAACTTTAATCCAATCGCCGTTGACTTGTTTTTGTTCATTTGTTAGATTATTATCAATGAGACTTTTTTCATCAAAAAGAGAAAGATCTTTTTGGTTTATTTCTTTAGCCGGCGTTTGCCAAAATATCGCAGCTGCCTGGTTTGGGTTAATTTTTGTTTCCCCAGGATTAGTCTTATTTAAAAGGCCAGATTGGCCATTAGTCTTGACAACTTCACTTGGGTTTGGTATATTGTCATTGTATTTATCAGTTTGGTTTTTTAAGAAAGCAAAATGAACCCCGATACCTTTTGGCAAATTGTCATAAGCGCTCAAGTTTCTTTTGCTTTGATGTTGATTGCTGTTGCTTTGGTTGTCATTGCCACTAAATTGGTTGAAAGAGGTTCGGCTAAGTCGTCTCACTAAATACGGATGGTTGCCGGTGGTTTCTATTCTTTTTCCTGTTTCTGTTGTTAGCTCATAAACTTCCTGAACGCCCATATCCAAAGTTTTTTCCACTTTTTGCCATTCAAATTGACCAGTTTGTTCATTTAAAGAAAGAACATAGTCACCTGGTTGAATTTCCTTAATCTGAATATATTTGATATTTGCCATGTCATTTTGATTTTTGATATTTGATTTTTGATTTCTTAAAACCGGTATCAAACTATCTTCAGCCACACACTGACCCTCAACATGGAGTTTTTGCAAAGGATTCGTCGTCCCGATGCCGACACGGGAGTTTTGGGTGTCAAAACTCAATAACCCTCCTTCAATATTTAAGGCATTAACAGTTGAGTTTGGCAGGTCAAAAAAAGATGGTTGATTAAATTTTAACGTTGGTGTACCAGCGTTGATATTGGTAAAAGCAAATTTTGCTGATGAGGAAGCAGTACCACCGATGGCTAAATCTAAGGTAGAGTTTATCGGGTAAAGAAGACCTAAATTTTGTGTCCACCAACTTGATCCACCACCCATCTCAGTCCAAGCTGAGCCATTGTAGTAATAAACTTTTGCTGTAGTTGAGTCGTAATACATTGAGCCAGCGCCAATGGCTGGTGGGGGAGAGGCAAAGTTTCCCAGTCTTATCTGACCAGAATTTGCATAGATATTTCCAGAAACTTCAAGTTTTTGGCTTGGAGTTAATCCGATTCCCACTAACCCATTATTATCAATCACCATTCGATTAAAAGCATCATTGTCTCCACCAGTTCTAAATTTTAATGTCCCTGATTCAGTTGCTTGTAAAACCACATCACCGGTGCCAGCTGATTGGATGATAGCGGTTTTGGCGCTTGAGAGGGTGAAGTCAGCTGAGGTAAAGGTTGAGCGGATACCAGGGGCAGCCACGGCAATTAGCAAATCACCATCCTTATTGATAAAAGGGATGTTGCTTATCCCTGTTCCTGGTGGAAAGCCTTGTAAAGTTTCAGCATTGATGGCATAGCCAACATTGGCAATGGGTTGACGCGGCGTCATTTCTGAATCGGCGCCAACAGTTACTCCTAAATAAACATTGGGATTTTCAGTAAAAATTGAATTGGGGATTTCTGAACCACAACTTTGGCCAATTAATGTTGAAAAGATACCATCTTGATCAGGGGTTATTGAACAAGGGCCGGCCGTATACAAAGGTGTCCCACCGGTTGAGACATTATAAAGTTTAAACTGCACGTTCGTTGCGGTTGTTATTGGATTACCTAAAGAATCAGTTAAGCGACCTTGAAACGAAAGTATCCGCCCGCCTCGGGTTAAATTTATAGGATAAGCCAACGGACGTTCAACTTTTAGAAAAAAACGATTATAAAGGCCTGCACCCAAAAAACCCAAAAAAACAAGAAGAAAAAGAAGGCCGATGTAATGATGAATTCCAAAATTAGAAAGATCAAAGCCGGAAGGGACTTTTTTTTCTTTTAGTTCTTCTTTGTCATTCCCGGAAAAGCCAAGTCTGACTTGGCGAAAGCGGGAATCTAGCAAAGGAACTTTTTTTAACAAGCCAAAAAGAAACGATTTAATTTTATACGTCCATTTTGTTTTTTTCTCACCCGCATAAGCGGCTTTTTCAAAGGAAGAAAGCGGGGAGATAACTTTTGGGCTTTCGGTGAGTAAGGTTGGCTCTTGTTTTAGGTTTTGCTCGGTAATTTTTGACCTAAGATTCTCAATCTCTTCTTTTATTTGCTTAAGAACATTTTGTTTTATTAAATTCTTTTGATAAGCCCAGGTTAAGAATTTATCGACAATGATAAGTTTTTTTAAGATCAAAGAAGGAGCATCTCCTTGTTTTTGGAGTTTTTGAAGAAATTTCTTGATTGTTTCTTTGGTAATAGTTATCATTCGAAGTCTTTTAACTTTTTACATACGGATCGCCTTCAACCGCTGGGTCAAATAAAGCTTTTAGGCCTTGATAAGCCAAAAGTATCAAGGTTAAAAGTTTGAGATTAAAGGTAAAAAATTGTTTCATAGACTTAAAAACTCCTGGACCACTTCCAGGTAACTTTTAATGGTTTTCTGATCAAGATTTTCTTTTTCCAAAGATAAAGCAAAAGAACTGATGATTGAATCAATTTTCAATTTTAAATTTTGAATTTTTTTTGCTGGATTTTCTTTAAGCCATCCTTGACTGATACAAAAAGAGAAAAACTTTCTAAGGGTTGATAAACGCCGATTAATAGTTTTTGCCGGAATAGCATTAACCACTAAATAATTTTTGTATTCTTCAACTAAAGATTCATTGATTTGGTTTAAAAATTCCAAAGGGGAAAGATTTTCAAAGTTTTTTTTATTTTGTGCTTTTAGTTTTAAAATCGTCCAACCTAAAAAATGACGAAGATCAGAAAGATAATTTTTTAAAGTAATAGGAGAAACATTTTCCGCAAGAAGAAATTTTTTGAATGAGGCTTCAAAATTATAAAGATTATACCATTTATCCATACATTTCCATCATAAAACAATAATAATAAATTTGTCAAGAGGTATTTTGTATATATTTTGATATAGAAAATGACACGGATGAACACGGATTTTATCACGGATAGATTATATCTTATAATAAAATTTAAACAAATTTAAAATAATTCCCGCATAATTTTTTTAATTACTCAAATATATCATAATATATCATATAGCCTATAAGATTTTAAGAGCATTTTTTGCTATTTTGCCTCTCACGAAGGATGGGATCATATGGTTTACATTAATTATCTGTCATTCCTGCGTAGCCAAGTCTGACCAAGTCTGACTTGGTCTGACTTGGCGTAGGCGGGAATCTATACAATCATATCTTAAATGTAAAAAGAGGTTGAAATTATATAGATTCCTGATCAAGTCAGGAATGACAATTGAATCAAGACCGCCCTCTGATTTAGAGAGTAAGGAATAAGGTTTATCAATTGCTTTCTTTTTTTGCTAATTTTTTTTAAAAATTTTTTGGATGATTTTTAAACTCTAAACAACAATGGTAGGGTGAAGGAGGTTTTGATTACTCTACTTGTAGTTTTTAACATTGTTCATCTTGATTTTTTAAAAATCTTTTTCTATTATTTTTTTGATGAAAAAAAATTTAATTTTTTTAATTCTTTTTCTTTTAATTTTAGTTTCTTTTTCTTTTTTCTTTGGTTTATATGAGGTAAGATTTTTTAAAAGTAGAGCATCAGTTTCTCAAGCCTCTTTTTCAGTTGATAATTCTATCTTTTTGTTTCACCGCTTCGGGCTAACGCCAACGGTCAAGAAAAAATTCGAATTACAGTTTTTGTTTTAAATAATCAGGGACTAGGCGTTTTGGGAAAAGAGGTGTTTTTAAGCCCCGATCCATCATTATCAGTTGATATTATCCAAGGTCAAACCGACAATTTTGGTAAAGCGGTTTTTGATGTTACTTCTCAAAAAGCCGGCGAGTATTATCTTGAGGTTTCTGTCGATGGTCAAAAACTTCCCCAAAAGGCTCATTTAAGTTTTTATTAACTCACTTTTTGGTTTTTGATATTTGATCATTGCCAAAGGTTGTTTTTTAATTATGGCCAAAGTTTTGGGATGGAAATGCGAACGTAAGAAATAAATTAAAAGGAAGATTAATTCAATTAAAATAACAATTTCCAAAAGACGTGGTTTTATTAATAACCAAAGAAAAATAAAAAATTTATATATTATCATCCACCAGGGAAGAATTTTAAAAGTTAAATTAACGCTTTTTGGGGAGTTTTCATTTTGAAATTTGGTTTGAGCAAAAAGACGAATTTTTTTGGCCGATGAAGAAGGTAAAGCGATTGAGAAATTACCTTTTTTATCAGTTTTTGTTTCTAATTTTGGCAAAGAAAAAGCATAAACTTGGCTGATGAGGCTTTTGTTTTCGTCAGTAAAAGTTGAAAGAGAGATAGTACTTTCGGGGATGCTTTGTCCTGACAAAATTACCTCATCACCAACCCAATAATCACTTTTATCAAGCGATAAAGTCGGTGGCATTAATACCGGGCCAATGGTGACATTGTAGTCAACCGGAAATGGAGGAAGGCAAACTGGGTTAGTGAGTCGCCCCAACTGATCTTGAGCCGTAAGACAAGCTTCACGCGGCGAAAAAGGGGAGAAACGATTTTTAAACTCAAAATAACCACTTTCATCGGCATAAGTTTGATCAAAAATCCCTAATCCCTGAAAAGTAACTAAGGCTTTTGGGGAAGTATAACCATAAAGAGTAAACCGGTATTCACCGATAAAGGCTGAAACAGAGGTTTCATAGACGGTGGTTTTTACACCAGCGATGTTATATTTATTTTTAGGAGCTTGATTTATCGTAAAATCTATTATTATGACTAACGCCAACAAAAATGTAAGATTACGAAAATAATTTTTCATAATAGTCAGTGGTTTTTAAATAATTTTTGGGATTTTCAATATCAGTTTCCCATTTAAGATGATTATAGCGGATATATTGACGAATTTTTTGGAGTGATTTTTCGTTGCGAATTATATGATCGTAATAAGATTTTTGCCATTGAAAAGAATTTAAGCCTGCTAAATGAATAAGGCGCAATGACGATGATTTAAAAGAGTTTATGACTAACGGTAATAATTGATTCTGGCGACGATGGATAAAATTTTTATTTTGTAGGGAACAGGCATGCCTGTTCCCTACATATGATTTTGGTTTTATAATAATAATTCCATGAACGTGATTTGGCATTATTTTAAATTCATCTAAAGAGACTTCTTTATAGTGTTTTGGTATTTGTAACCAGCAATTTTCTACAATTTTTCCAAACGTATTCAGAAACATTTCTTTATTAATAATTTCTCCAAAATATTGGATTTTGCCTTTTGTACAAATCGTCACAAAATAATATCCAGACGTGGAATAATCAAAATTTTTCAGCCTAAGAAGTTTTCTTTGAGTAAAAAGATTTTTCATTGTCTCTATCATCTATCTCTTTTTTTCAATTCTTTCTTCAATTCCTCAATCTCTTTTCTTTCTTCTTCAAGTTCTTTTTCCAGTAACTTTTCTTTAACAAGGGTTGAGATATAAAAATGACGAACGAGAATAATAATAATAATTAAGGTTAAAACAATGATGGTGGCCACTTTCCATGGAAAAACCCAAAATTCGCAAAAAGCAGTCAACACTTTATTTTTCTCACCATAAGTGGCGGTGAGTAAAGCGCGGTATTTACCAATCATCCATTTTTTACCTAAAGTATTGGAAAAGGTTCTTACGGTATCGGGAAAGATATTGGTTTCTTTTAAAATGCTTTTTTCAACGACTTTGCCAAAAATATTGGTTAAAATAATTTCACCTTTTGGGGTAATATGATAGTCGCCACGATTTAAGATCTCTGTTTCAATCTCGACCGGTCCATATTCAAAAAATGATTGTTTAGGTTGGAATTTGGTGACAAAAGCACTTTCTTTGATCGGGCCTTTGACTTTAATATAGATTAATGAGGCTAATCTTGGAGAGATACCAGTGCCGGCTTCGTATTGAGAGCCAGTTGGGGTAGAAAATTGGGAGGATTGGGCTTGAAAGTATATTGCTACATACTTTCCACCCGGCTTGGCGTTTTTGGGGACAGAAATTTGGGCTTGGATGGTTACTTTTTCGTTATTGGCCGGAAGAGTAATTTTGTCAAAATCAGTTTTAAACCAAGAGGAAGCCGCATATTTTTCTGGAGCGGCAAAAGTATTTTCAATTAGTTCCGGTGTTCCTTGATTGTCGCGAACAATAAAGTCGACTACTTTTATAAAACCAGAGACTGGTTCTTTTCCCTGATTAACAAAGTTAACCACAATCGATGTTTTTTCTCCAGGTTCTAGTTCTAAAAACTGACGAGCAGGATAGACAAGTAAAGGTAGGGTAGTTTGAGCTGAAACAAAAGAAAAATTAAAAATTAAAAAATAAAAAATAAAAACTAGTCCTCCGAATCGGAGGAGGGCAATTATAAAAGAAGAAAATTTATTAAAATATTTTTGACCAAGTCTGACTTGGTTTTGACTTTTAACTTTTAACTTTTGACTTTTCATATTAGAATGTTGCCGTTGCTGTATAAGCAATTCGGTTGAAATAATAACCCGCTGGTTGAGTAGCGGAAACATTTAACCGGTAACAAACATAAGCTTGTGAAGAGGCCGCTGGCGTTGATTTACTCATAATAGTTTGTTGAGTTTCTGAAGCTTCTAAATCAGCAAACTGTTTAGCTGAAAAAGTTCGTCCGGATTCATTGTAGGTAAAAGCGGCATCGGTGCTGGAGATATTGGCTAAAGAATAGCCCATTCCATAATAAGAAGTTGAAGTCCAGTCTTGAGAGGTGGTTTCTGAACAGGCAGTTGGACCGCAGGTTGTGTCTTGGATACAGTTTTGGGCCTCACCGGCGGTGGCCCCAGGACAAGTAATGCCATTTCTTCCCATCTGATCGTTTTCGGCAATTTTTACCGTATAACCAGAAACGGCATTGGTGGAGACAGTGACAGTTTGGGCCGCATGTAAAAATGTGCCAAAATTGGCAATCGTTCCCCAAGGAACGGAGGTGGCAGTGGTTGTGACATTAGTTGTTTGTCCACAGGCTGAAGTACCAGAAGAAACACCAGAAACAGTAACGGAGAGAGTTTCTTGGATGGTGGCCGAGACTAAAACGCCCTCAATAACGGCTACTTTAACATTTGACTCATCTAAAGTATTGTCTCCCCCATCACGGGTTTTAACATTGATAGTGTAAATATCGGCTACTCCTTGAGTATGACCAGAAAGAATGGGGGCTGGATTAATGAGTTTTTTGTTATTATCACCAATTGTTACCGTAATGGTGGAATCGGCGGCACAAGCATCGGTGTTTCTGTCAATTCTTATGGTATGATCAGTTGAGGCCGTCCCTGGGGTAACTGCCGCCACCGTCCAGTTATTATTACAACCAGAAGAAGAAACAGTGATATTCGAAGTACCTAAACCACCTAGATCAAAGCCATTGGTGGCGATCGAAGTATTGGTATCAGGAAAACCGTCATTGGTTTTGTCGGCAATATCAACGGCAGGAATAGTAATTAAAATATCACCATTGGAAGGCACCGCCGAGGCTAAGGTAAAGGTAATGGTATGAATGGCTGATTGGGTGGCAATGACATAGTCATTGGCGCCTAAGGGAGTGCTGCCCAAAGGAGGGGAGATGTTAAAGGTAGTTGAGTTAACAATATTGGCGACAGTATAGGTTGATTGTTGATAACAACCATCTAAGTTAGGGCCGGCAAAACAAACGGTGTCTTTTGGAAAAAGGTGATTGGTGTCATTATCAGCATTACCTGAGGAATCAATAGTGATTACTGAGCCATTAGCCGCACCAGTGGCTACTCCGGCGCGATAGGAAAGACGAGAATTGGAAAGAGTGTCAGAAATGTTAGTAAAATTAGCCGAGCCAACCGGACTTGGTAATTTAACTAAAAAAATATATGATGCTTGAAAAAAAACAAAAAAGAAAATAATTAATTTGGCAATTATATTTTTGTTTCTCATTTTATTTTTTTGCTTATTTTTTCATTATTAATAATTATTTTAAAATTGTCAAGGGGTAAATTTCTTCTTCTTCTTCTTATAAGGCGCTAAATAATACGAATAATACGAATGAATATGCGAATGATGCGAATAATGCGAATATGAAAGAGAGATAAATGGAGATTTGTGGAGATAAGTAGAGATAAGTAGAGATTAATTGAGATTAGGAGAGATTTTTTTAAAAAAGATTTTTTTGTAGAGACGCAATGCTTTGCGTCTTTTTTAAGGTTAAAATTATATAAATTCCTTTAAACTTTCGACACTAAACGTCTTAAAATTCTATTTTTTCTCGATCGGTGCTAAGATAGAATTTAATTTTTATAACGATCTAAAAATCAAACTAAAGGTTCTATTTTTGCGACGGCCGCATCCAAGATAGAATAATTTTCAAACTTTAAATTCTGTTTTTTATGCGAATAGAACTTATTCTTTTAACACTTTTCCGATTTATCTGATTTTTCCGATTTTCTGATTAAGCCGATGTTAGCTGAATTTTTCCGATTTATCCGATTTATCTGAAAATAATAATTTTTTCCCCTTGACAAAAATTTTTTCGTCTGTTATAAAGAAGATAGACGCAAAAAATTATGGTAAAAGATACACGGACAAAAATTTTACTTTCGTTAATTTTAATTGGTGATATTAATTTTTCTCCGGTAGTTTTTGATGAAAAAATAGAAAAAGTCTTTGATCTTTCTTTTAATCAAAAAACTAAGTCGATTATTAATTCTTTAGTCAAAGATGGATTTATTATTCAGCAAAATGAAAGTCAAAGCTATTCTTTGACCGAAAAAGGCTTTTTAGATTTTTGCTTGGAATTTCCTTTTTTTAGGTTTTTAAAATATCCTTGGGATAGACGTTGGCGAATTATTTCTTATGAGATTCCCGAAAGTAAAAGAGAGATTCGTGATCGACTAAGACGGCAGATGCAAGGTTGGGGATTGGGTCCTTGGCATCGCTCTTTTTGGGTGACTCCCCATCCGGTGATTGAAAGTTTACGTTGGTTAATTGGAGGTAAGGAAGAAGAAAAATATTTTCAAGCCTTTGAGGCCGATCATGTTTTTGGCAGCCGTGAAATTTTGGTTGAAAAGGTTTGGGAAAAAACAAAGTTAGACGGAGAGTATCGGCAGCTTTTTAGAAAATGGCATGAAGCTTTATCTTCTCAAGAAGACAAAGTTTCTAAATTCAAAAAAATTGTTGATATATATGTTGATCTTTTAAAAACTGATCCTGGTTTGCCTAAAGAATTGATTGGTGAAAGCTGGATTGGATTTGAAGGGTGGGGGATTTTTAAGGAGATAAAAAATATCCTTCTTAGTTGAAACTCGTTAACTCGTTAACTCGTTAACTAGTTAACTAGTTAACGGGTTAATTTAAACACAATATTACCTTCCTCGTCCGTTCGTTTAATTTTTACTTTTTGGGCTTTAAGCATCTCTAAAACTTCTTTTGCCGGATGACCATAAGGGTTATTTTTCCCAACGCTTATCACGGCAATCTTTGGATTGCTAATGGATAAAAAATTTTTGGTTAAACCGTTTTTTGAGCCATGATGGGGAATTTTGATAAGATTTATATTTTTTATAAAATCAATAGCGTTTGTTTTAACAATTAAATTTAAAATTTTTGGTGAGGCATCACCGGTAAAAAGCGCTTTATAATTATCTTCTTGAAAAAGAAGAAGATGAGAGTAGTCGTTATCTTCAGAAGAAAAATAATTTTTAACCGGCCAAAGAAATAAAAAACGGTCGTTTAAAATATTAATCTGATCGCCTTGAAATTTTTTTAAAATCAAAACCTGATTTTTTTTAAGAGTTTCAATTAGATTTTTATAACTTGGACTAACAAACGGGCTTTCAACCGTAACGAACCTTTCAATTTTATAACGTCCGTTAATAAAGAAAAAACCTTGATAATGATCTTTATTGGGGTGGCTTAAAAAAGCAAGTTCAATTTTTTTATCCCAAAAAGGCATATGTTTTCCCAGGCAGGTTAAGATTTTTTTATCGGGTCCAGCATCAATCAAAACATCAACTTTATTTTTTACCCGGATATAGGTAGCATCGCCTTGACCAACATCACAAAAAACAATCTTTGTTTTGGAGTCTAAATTTTGAAATAAAAAATAACCAAAAAAGGTAAAGAAAGAAAAAGTAAGGATCAAAATAATTTGTTTTTTACTTATATTTAACTCTTCCATAAATTTTTAGAAGATGAAAATTTGATTTACTTACCAAAATTGATTAATAACTTTATCCTTATTTTTAAAAGCAATTTTTTCTTGGAGTTTATTTTCCTTAATCCATCTTTTTATCGTCTCATTTTTTTGGGAAATATTTTTAATTTAAATTGTTTCAACAATCTAAATCTTGATTAAAATTTTTAAAATTTTTATTTTTTTCTCCTTTTAGATTTTTATATTCAAATAATCTAAAACTTAATAAAAATTCCCGGAATTTTTGATAGAGTTTCGACGATAAAGATAATGTAGCTTAAGATAAGATAACAAGCCCAAGCAAAAGGAAAACCAAGGTAAAAATTAATTTTTCCAAAAATGGCAGTTAAAAATCCCAAAACCATCAAAAAAGGGACAAAAAAAGAAACCAGCACATTGGCAAGAGGGGCGATTAATGAGATTTGTTTGAAATAAATAAAAATAATGGGCGCGGTAAAAATTTGCGCCGCCAAAGAAGTTTTAAAATCGGCTTTTATTTGACGATAGAAGTTTATAAAATTATTTTCACTTTTTTTAATATTCTTTTCACCAAAAAGAATAATGCCCAAAGTGGCAGCATAAGAGAGTTGAAAGGAAACGGTTTTTAACCAAGAAGGAAAAAAGATAATACTTAATACAAACGATAAAATTAAAGCATACAAAGAATAATTTTTTCTTCCGGTATAATTAGCAACGAGCGTTAAAATTCCCATAAATGCCGCTCTTAAGATTGGGGCTTTAATACCAACAAAAAGAACAAAAAATATAATAGAAATAATTGTTATCAGAATAGATAGCTTTTTGCTAAAAAACTGAGTGGATTGACTGATGATTGAGGATAAAAGAGTGATATTGATTCCAGAAAGAACCACCAAATGAAGCAAACCAACCATCTTTAACTGTTGATAAAACTCCTTTGTGGTTTTAAGGTTTATTCCAAAAAGAATTCCATTAAGAAGAGAGGCGTGGGGTTCGGGTAGATATAAGTTAATTACAGTGGTAAATATTTTTGGCGTCATTTATAGACTAATTAGGTCTTTAATTTTTTCAAAAGTACTTTTGCCAATAACTTTTTTTGTTAAAAGTTCATCAATTGTTTGATAGGGCCGGTTTTTGATAATTTTTTGGGCGGTTATTTTGCCAATTCCAGGAAGAGTTTCTAATTCCTCAGCGGTTGCTTGATTAATATTTATTTTATTAATTGAATTTTCTAAATTACCACCTTCCCAGTTAATGTTGGTTTTTTGAGTATAATCTAACGTCCGTTGATTTTCAACAAAGATACCACTTTGGATTTCCCAAGTGGCGGGGATATAAATTTTTTCTTGATCGATGACTATCTTTGCCAAGTTAAAGTTTCTTTGGAAAAAAAATTTATCCGCCTCATCCGAAAGTCCTCCCGCCAAATCTAAAACATCCTTTAATCTTGCGCCAAAAGTTGCTTCGTAAACACCAGGATTTTTTACCGCCCCCGCCACATCGACAAAGATTTTTTTATAGGGGGGAGGATTATTAAACGTTTTTTCATCAACTACTTCTGGTTTTTCCTCGGCATTTTCTTTTTGATACAAAATCAAAGAAAAAATAGCAATAAAAAAAGAAGCACCAAGGAGAAAAATTTCAATCTTATACTTTTTAATCTTTTTTAAAACCGGCAAAAAAGAACGAAAAAAATTTTTCATGAGAAAAATATAAAAAAGAAAAGAAGAAAAATCTATAGCCAATAGTCAACAAAATAAAGTTTTTGGATTTTTTTAAAAAGATTAAATTTTGTTTTTAATCTTTAGGGGAAAATCGTTTGATAAGAAAAAAACCGATGGTCAAAGCTAAAATTAAACCAATAAAAATTTTTATTGGAAAAGCAAAAAAAGAAGTTGAGGCAGAAATTTGGGGTGAGTTTTCGCCAAAAATAACGGCCGTTGATAAACGATAAAATCCCAAAAAGAATCCAGAAATTATTAAAGAAACAGGGCTTTGGCAAGCCCTAAATTTTGAAAGATTTGAACAGTCAATTTCCGCCGAAGGCGTGGCTTGAATTAACCGTTGCGATTGAGAAAGAATGTTTTGGGGGATCAAATTAAATTTTGCTTTTTCCCCAAAGTTGCCTTTTAAGATGATTTCTCCTTCGGGTTTTATAAGATTTCTTCCTTGATTTTCAATGATTAAAATAAGGGGAATAGGATCGGTTGAGTCAAAAAAATTAATTTTTTCCCCAAAAAAAGAGAAACGAAACCGCGGTAAAACTTCAAAAAGAACAATTTTGGGTTTTATTTCAATTTTTCCACTTTCGGTAACGGTGATTAAAATGTTTGCCCCAATTGAGGCTTTGGCAAAAGAGGCGCTTTTTTCCAATTGAGTAGTTACTGGTTGGCTTTCGACAATTAAAGTATAATAATAATCGCCTTCTTTTGCTCCTTCGGGGACGCGAAGGCGAAGAAGAAGTTGTTCTTTCTCATTAGTTTTTAAAAAAAATGATTGATTAAGTTTTAAGTGACTATTGTCTAAACTAAAGCGTATTGGCCCTTCAAACTCTTCTTTAATCTTAATTTGTCCCAAATTATTTTTTGGTTCAAAGGGTAAAACTTTAGCGCTTAAAATCACTGGATCAGCATAATTAACTATCGTATAGGCAATCAAAATCGACTTGCCTGGTTTAATCACCGTTTCTACTAAAGGTGGTGATAAAGATAAAGAAACTGATTGGGCATTAATATCTTTAGAAGAAATAAAAAATAAAAAATAAAAAATAAAAATGACAAATAAAAATCTAAAAATTTTCATATTTAAAATGATGGTGTGGCAACAAAATTGATAATTGTTTGATATTTGCCTGCTGGTTGAATGGGAGAGATATTAACTTTAAAAGTCACAACCGCTTGACGATTTCTTCCTACATTGGCGGAACTCATAATAACGGCCGGCGACTCATTTTCCTGACGATTGGGAAACGGACGGAAATAAGTACTGTCGATAAAATCCGATGGAATATCATTACCACTCATGTTATAACCAAAGCCATAGGCGGTATTTGATGTCCAAGGCTTAGCAAGAGATTCATTACAAGTATTTGTGCCCCCATCACATTGAGTGTCGGGGACGCTATTTACCTCATCTAAAGTTCTTAATCTTCCTTCTTCAATAGCTGTGACTTGATATTGACCGGCTGCTCCAAAAGAAACCGTTAAAGTAGTGGTGGCAGTTTGGGGGGAGTTGGGGATTAAAGTGCCAAAGTTAATATTGGTGTTTGAGATAGAAAAACGAAAAGGGATGATTGAGTGAAGATACTGAAATCCGGCTTTGACGATATAACCGGTTGAGTTAAACTGACCGGCAGCTGTTTGGCCAACGGTATCGGAAAGACTGTAGTTGGCCGATGATTTATTACCACCAGCAATCCCAATTTCTCCATACTGGATTTTAAAAAGAGGTGACTCCATATTTAAAGCAAAAACAGATTTTAAAAAGAAAAAAAGAAAACTCAAAGAAATAATCAATAAAGTTGCCTTTTTCATAAAGAAAGACTTTTTTCAAATTTCTCAATTAGTTTTTCCATTTTTTCCGTCTGTTTTTTTATGATTGAAAGTTGGTGATCGCCAAGAAAATTTTCAGCGGCTTCAGCTATATTTTTAAGATGATTTTTTAAAATTAAGGATAAAAACAAAAACGTTTCTTCTTTTGATTTTTGACTTTTGGCTTTTAACTTTTGATTTTCTTCATACTCTTTTCCCAAAAACAAAGCAAACGGTGTAATGAAGGCTAAAGAAAAAATGGGCAAAAGGACGGAAAAGTTTTGATCTTTGGGAAGGGACAAAAGAAAAAAAATAATTAGTGTTAGTGAAGTCACCATTGAGATAATTGGTTCAAGAAGAAGTGATAAAGAAAAAAGAAGAAAGTAGATTAAAAAGAAAAATGGGGAGTGGATTGAGCCAGTGGTGTTGACAATTAGAAGGACAATTAAAGTAAAAATGACCGATTCCAAAAGCCGAGTTTTTGGTGAGTTTGGTAAAGCCAGTTTTTTTACCAAAAAAAAGAAAATAAACAAAGAAGCGGCAATTTGAAGATCATAAGAGGCAAGAACGCTTTTTGGAAATAAAAACCCCAAAGCAATTGTCAAGATAAGAATCAAAGAATGAATTATCTCTTTTGCCATAGAAACATTATAATATTTTTTGTATAATATTTTTATGGACAAAAAAACTTTGACTCAAGGTGGTTGGCAAGCAGGAATTTTAGAAGAGCTTAAAAAAGTGAGTTGGCCCACAAAAAAAGAAACCATCCGCTTAACAGCGGTGGTGATTATTATCTCCTTGATTATTGGCCTTTATATCGGTATAATAGATGTTTTATTGGCCAAAGGATTAGAATTTCTAACTTTAAAACGCTAAAATGCCTGAGCAAAAAATTACCAAAGAGAAGATTACTGCCTTGGGAAAAATTACCCCGATTAAAGAACCAAGATGGTATGTGGTTCATACCCAAGCCGGTCATGAAGCAAAAGTCAAACAGGCCCTGGAACAGCGGATAAAAACTTTGGGGGCAGAAGATAAAATATTTGAAATAGTGATTCCAATGCGAGAAGTAGTTGCCGTAAAAAAAGGCAAAAAAACCAAACAAAAAGAAAAAGTGTTTCCGGGTTACATTTTAGTAAAAATGATTTTAGACGAAAACTCATGGCTAATTGTTCAAACTACTCAAGGGGTGACTGGTTTTGTGGGGGCGGGGTTAAAGCCGGTGCCGATTTCTGAAAAAGAGGTTGAGGCGATTATGAAGTTTGTTGAGCAAGAACAGCCCAAGTTTAAGGCAAAATTCTCAGTGGGTGAGGCGGTTAAAATAAAAGAGGGGCCATTTGCTGACTTTTTGGGGACAGTGGAGGCAGTTGATGAAGAAAGAGGTAAGGTAAGAGTTTTGGTATCCATCTTTGATCGCGAAACACCGTTGGAGCTTGATTTTTTGCAGGTCCAGAAATTATAAATTAATATAATACGAATGATACGAATAAAGATGCGAATGATGCGAATTATGCGAATTATGCGAATAAATAGATTCGTATTATTCGTATCATTCGGGTAAAAATTCGTATTATTCGTATCTTTTATAAAATCTATGGCAAAAAAAGTAAAAACGGTTATCAAACTTAATCTTCCCGCCGGTGAGGCAACTCCAGCGCCACCAGTGGGTCCGGCTTTGGGTCAACATGGGGTGCCAATCATGGATTTTATCAAAGAATACAATGCCAGAACCGCCAAACTTAAAGGTCAAGTTATTCCCGCGGTAATTACGGTTTATGAAGATAGGACTTTTACTTTTGTTACCAAACTGCCACCCGTGTCTGAGATGATCAAAAAAGCTTTAAAACTGCAAAAAGGCTCAGGCAAACCCAACAAAGAAAAAGTGGGAAAACTCACCAAAGCTCAAGTTGAGGCGATTGCTAAAGAAAAATTACCCGACTTAAACACCACTGATTTAGAAGCAGCTAAAAAAATTGTTATTGGCACGGCCAAAAGTATGGGAGTGGAGGTAGAAAATTAAAAATTAAAAATTAAAAAATAAAAATTAAAGAAATTATAATTTAGAATCTTTTTACCTATGGGAAAAATACGAACAAGAATTTTAGGCTTAGAAGAGATTGAACAAAAACAAAAAAAAGAACAAAAAGAAAAGGCGGCTGAGAAGAAAAAAATTCGTGCTCCAGGGCTTAAAGGGGGAGAAAGGATGGTGGCGGTTGAGGTTGATGAAAAAGAGCTTGAGAAGATGGAAAAAGCCAAAAAAATTGTTGAAGAAGCCGAAAAAAAAGCCCAACAAAAACCAAAAGAAATAAAGAAAAAAACGCGGGGAAAAAATTATCAAAAAGCCAAAGCACAAATTGATAAAAATAAACTTTATTCGATAAAAGAAGCCATCTCTCTTTTGAAAAAAATAAAATACGCCAAATTCGATGAGTCTTTTGAACTTCATTTAAATGTGGATAAAGTGGGTTTAAAAGGGGAGGTGGAGTTACCGTATTCTTTGGGAAAAAAGGTAAAAGTGGCGATTGTTGATGATAAGATTTTGGCTCAAATAGAAGAAGGAAAAATTGATTTTGATGTTTTAATTGCTCACCCGTCTTTTATGTCAAAGTTGATAAAGTATGCCAGGATTTTAGGACCCAAAGGATTAATGCCCAATCCCAAAAATGGTACGGTTTCGCCAAATCCCCAAGAAGCCGCCAAAAAATTTGAAAAAGGCCTTTTGCATTGGAAGACTGAAAGTAAATTTCCTTTAATTCATCAAATGATTGGTAAGATATCGCAAAAAGATGAAGAAGTAGAAGAAAATATCAAGGCTTTTTTAAAGGCAGTGGGATTAAATCATATAAAAGAAGCTTATCTTAAAACAACAATGTCTCCATCAGTCAAGATTGAGGTTAAAGGGTAAAAAATTATCTTGCTAGAAAACTTTCTTTTTGTTATCTTATTTTTATGGATAAGATTAAAGCTTTGGTTTTTAAAACTTCTGATTTTTGGTTTTATTTATCGCAAAACCAAAAGGATCTGATTAATGAAGGACTATATCTTATGAATGATGTTATTAAAAATCATGCTTATCATTTCAAAGACTATTCTTTTTTAGTTTTTCCTTTTGCTAAAGCTTATGAGGGATTTTTAAAACAGCTTTTTTTGGATGTCAAATTTATTTCTCACTTAGATTACATCTCTGATCATTTACGTCTGGGAAAATTACTCTCACCAAATTTAGTCAATAAATTAAAAGAAAGATCCCTTTACAAAAAGATAAAAGATAAAGCCGGTCAAGAGTTGGCCGATAAAATCTGGAACGCCTGGAAACTTGGCCGTAACCAAGTTTTTCATTATTATCCCCACAATCTCAAAGCCCTTACCTTTTCCCAAGCCGAAAATATCATCGACAATATACTTTTGGTGATGGAGGAGAGTTATGGGAAGTTGAAAGTTAAAAGTTGATCAACACAACTTTTTACCCATTGACAGCAAGAAAAGTGTATACTTTTATTACATTACTATTTTGTCATTTTATAATCGTTTTTCTAAAACAAATAAGAAGAATTTTTTATAATTTTAAAATTTAAAACTTTGAGATTAATAAGCTATAATAATTTTTATGGATAGAAACTCGCCCGAAATACCACAACCAAATTATATAAAGCCAATAATTACGATAAGTAAAGATGGTGTAATACAGATACCAGAAACTCATGAAGTTTTTGGAGAGTGGCCTCTTTTTAAAAAAGTGTTAGATTTTCTTAAAGGAGTACATATAGAAGAAGTTGATGAAAACTCTAAGCTTGGACAAGTTTTTCAGAAGGTTTCTTTATTAGCACAAATAATAAATGAAGATTTAATTAGTTTTGTAAGAGATAGCTGGTTTGATTTAGTAAAAAAAACATTTAAAGAGTCCGCCGATCAATTAATGGGTAATAAATCAGGCGAAAGAGATAGTGATTTATTTTTAGAATTACTTTCTAGTCTAAATAATTTACTAGGAGATCCTAACAAGCAATTAACACCAGAAGAAAAAAGAGTTTTTTGATAAAATTTTTTCTCAATATTTGCAAGGAGAAAAAGGGATTTTAGAAGGGATTAATGATGGAAAATTTTATGATGACTTAAGAAATAATAAAGACCAAATTTTTGCATTATTAAAAGAAGGAAAAGTTGATTTGCGATTTGTTATCGTTTTAAATTATGCCCTTTTAGCTTACAGGGATTGGGTAGAACAAAGATTAAGTTTGCAAAGACAGTCACAAGTTTCTAAAGATAAACCTTTAGAAAGAAGGATAAAAAAGCAAAGAGGGTGAGAGATATAGAATTACAAAAAGCGGCAAAGGAGCTGCGTGAACTATTTGGAAGAGGAGTAGTTTTAGAAGAGATGCTAGAAATGATTTCAAAAAAGGCTGAAGAGCTTCAAAGACGCGGTATTTATGTTACTGAAGAAGAATTAGAGAAAAAAATTAAAGAGATGGTAGAAATTGAAAAACGTCTAAAGCAAATTTCAAGATAATATTTATTTCAATATTTTTTATTGAGTTTATTTTTAGGTTTATTATTCTATCTTTGAGGCGATCGTGTCCAAGATAGAATTTTTTTTATATTCGGATTGTCAGAAAAATAAATTCTATTTTTTCTCGATCGTTTCTAAAATAGAATTTTTGTGAAAATCCTGTTGACAGAAAGTCGACAAAAATGTAGATCATAGCATCATTAAAAAATGATTGAGAGATTTATATTTTGATTGATTACCCCTCTAAAGTTGACAAATCACCAAGAGGAAGGCCAAGCTCTTGGGCTTTTAAAACTCGGCGCATAATTTTGCCGGAGCGGGTTTTGGGAAGTTTTTCAACAAACTCAATCTCATCAATTGAGGCAATTGGGCCGATTTGTTTTCGAACTAAATCATTAATTTCTTTTTTTAACTCCTCTGATGGGGTTTTCCCAATTTTTAAAATGACAAAGGCTTTGATTGATTCGCCTTTAATTTCATGAGGTTTGCCAATAACCGCTGCTTCAGCAACAGAGGGATGTTCAACAATAGCGTGTTCGATCTCAGCTGAGCCTAAGCGATGACCTGAGACTTTTATGACATCATCGTTTCTGCCAGTGATCCAAAAATAACCATCATCATCGATTTTGGCTGAATCACCAGTAAAATAACAAAAATCAGTTTTGACATTTGCGTTTTGCGTTTTGAGTTTTTCAAAGTAAGTCTCTTTATATCTTTGCGGATTGCCCCATAAATCCAAAAGCATAGCAGGCCAGGGAGTTTTTATGACTAAGTATCCTTGGGTGTTTTTGGGTAGACTTTTTCCATTTTCATCAACAACATCGGCAACCACTCCAAAAAATGGTTTGGCACAGCTGCCTGGTTTTAAAGGGGAAGAGGGAAGAGGGGTAATAAGATGCATGCCGGTTTCTGTCTGCCACCAGGTATCCATAATAGGCAATCTTTCCCGTCCGATGTTTTTATAAAACCACTCCCAAGCTTCAGGATTGATTGGTTCACCAACCGACCCTAAAATGCGAAGTGAAGAAAGGTTATATTTTTTAATTGGCTCTTCACCAAAGCGCATCAGAGCTCTTATCGCTGTTGGTGCTGTGTAAAAATGGGTGATTTTAAAGCGGTCAATTAGTTTCCACCAAACTTCAATATCAGGATAATCAGGCGTGCCTTCGTAAACAAAAGTAGTAATCCCATTTAATAAAGGACCGTAAAGAATGTAGGAATGACCGGTGATCCAACCAGCATCGGCCGTACTCCAAAAAATTTCATCACCGTGAATATCAAAAACATACTTCATCGTCGCATAAACACCAACCATATAACCGCCGTGAGAGTGAAGGACACCTTTTGGTTTTCCGGTTGAGTTGTGGACCACAAAGCCGTTGGCAATATAGGTATGATTGTTTTTGGTAGTAAGATCAAAGACCACTCCTAATTGATGATTATTTTTTTCAACCTCAATTTTTTTAATCTCCAAAAAGCCCACGTTTTTGAGATTCTGAAGAGTTTTTATTCTAAAAAGGATGTTAGAAAGTTTTTGAATTTTTTCCTCTTTTGTTTTTTTAAGAAAAGGAATAATCTTTTTATAAAAAGAAAACAATGTTTTTTGAGAGACACCTGGTTGGTTGGAATGAAGATATTTATGAACGGTGTTTTCTGATTTTCGAGAAATTTTGGCCAGTGTCTTTTGCGAAATTCTAAAGATAAAAACAGCTTTTCTAACTGAGGAAACAGAATTAAAATCAAGACTATTAACTTTTTTAATGATTTGTTTAAGATATTTAGCGATTTTTGGTAGATGTTTAAGGGTGGTTCTTCTTTTTGTGTAAAGATAAGAGTCTAAAAAAAATTTTCGAAACTCTTTTTTATTTAACCGAAGGGTTTGTCTTAGTTCTTTGACCAATCCATTAATTGGCAAAAAAAAGAGCATACTGGCAGTTCTTTTTTTAGATAAAGAATCGATTAGTTTTTTTAGTTTTTTGTTTTTGGCCGAAGAAGAGAAATTAATTTCCTTGGCAAAAGTAATTAAAGACTCTCGATCGGTAATTTTAAGTTCGTAAACAGGGATTGAGTATTTTTTTTCCTTAAAATAAGTGTTTCTTATGGCAAAACTATAAGAAGATACAATACCAAATCTTAAAAGAAGCATTTGTAGTTTTTGGATTAAAAATTGACTCGTGCTGACAATTTTCACTGAAGAATTAACAACCGACCCTTCAGCATCATACAGACCTCTTATAAAGGAAGCCACCACTTTTTTTTCACTTTTTTGAATAATGGCGGGAATATCGCGCAATTGGCTTTGAGTAAACACTTCATTAAAGTATTTTTTTAAATAATGGGAAAAAAAACGGCTGAAAACAGTTAGTCTTTGCCGATCATAATTTACGATTTTTGAGCGAAGATTGAATTTTTTAATCAATTTCTGATAAAAAATTAAATTCCTTTCATCTTTATCAGTTAATTCAATCGCCCCCTCTTTTAGACAACCATCACCAGCCAAAAATCCTAAAAGTTGAGCAAAACAGGGGTTTAAAGTTTTGGGAAGGGTGGGTTTATTAGGTGGGCTAGTGGTGGCTTTTTTTTCATAATAAACAATCTCTTCTGGATTAGGTAGGGGTTGGGGTTTGCCTTTAAAATCGATTTTTCTACTCATCATTACCTGTTCGCCTACTTTTAAATTATTGGCTGGTTTTTCTATGATCTCTCCTTTGTCATTGATGACAAAAAATGGATGGTTGGGAGTAAATAAACCAGAAGCAATGGCGGTTTTTATTTTGAGAAGAAAAGATTCTTCATTGTAATAATGTTTTTCAACAATTTCATCGTTTTCTTGGGTTAATTGATTTAAGTTGATGTTAATGATACTAGTTCCTTTTTGTTTGACTAAATCTTCTATCCTTTTTATTTCACCATTAGAAAGTTGAATTAAAGTATCTTTATGACAACATCCGGATGTATACAAAATAAAAGCCGGGTCAGTTGACTCCATAATGGCGGTTGGACAAAGAGTGTCTTGTTTTGATAGAAGATCATCCCAAAAAACATATTCTAATCCGCTTGATGCCGTGTTTCTCACTTCCGTGGGCGTGCTTTCCCGCCTTTGGTGGGACGGCGCACCTCCCAAGTCGTTTGAAACAGGCATCGGTGCTTCTTTTTTCCTTTCGACAACAATCACATACTCCACACTTTCAATCCCTTTTACTGCTTCAGTCACATTTTCAATTGGTTTTAAAATTTTGTCTTTGTAAGGATACCAATCGGCAGTGATGATTACTTTAGCTTTGGCATCTTCAATTCTGCTTTTTAAAGCTTCAGTAGAAAAACCCGAATAAACAACCGAGTGCAAAGCGCCAATTTTAAGGCAGGCAAGCATTGAGATAAATTGCTGCGGAATTCTTGGAAGATAGATTATCACCCGATCGCCTTTTTTTACGCCTAAAGTTTTTAAACCATTAGCTAAACGACAAACTTCTTCATTAAGTTGTTTATAGGTAAAAGTACGGACGGGAAAGTTATCGGGCGTTTGTTTTTCTGGTTGGCCGACCCAGATTAAAGCGAGTTTCTCGGCGATTGGGGTCTTTTGCCAACGATCTAAAGCGTTGTACACAATATTGGTTTGTCCACCTAAAAACCAGCGGGCATAAGGATATTGCCATTGCAAAACTTTATTCCAGGGCTTAAACCA
>Ga0123519_10004621_pt1 | contig 22169 bp, 24 predicted proteins | sample YelNatPaOPRAMG02_FD_87396 | JGI IMG/M metagenome (GOLD analysis project Ga0123519, IMG submission 87396) | Hot spring microbial communities from Yellowstone National Park - Yellowstone National Park OP-RAMG-02 (version 2) | ecosystem: Environmental > Aquatic > Thermal springs > Hot (42-90C) ...
CTTTGCCGATAATGTCGGCGGTGCCCTCGGTCCTGTCCTTGCAGGCACCCTCTATGACTTAACCCAAAGCTACACCCAAGCCTTCATCCTCGCCGCTATAGTCTCCCTCATGGGGGCCTTGTTAATCCTCCCTCTTCGAACCAAATCGAAAGCTGACTTCACCCAATAATCACACAGGATTCACCTTTATATTGCTCTCTCCTGAACATTCCCTCGTCCCCACCTGGTCTATGATACAGTGGCGCTATATTCAACGGTAGGGACATTCCAGATCGATGGTTTCACCCTTTGTTAATTTGATGTCTTCCCGGTAAATGAGAAGACCACGGCCAAAGCAATGGTCAAGACGAAAAAGAATTCCCTTATGCTTTTGTCCCTGATAAAAGAAATTTACCTCGTGGGTGGTTCCTTTTTTCAAGCATCGGGATAGGGTATCCCTATCTCTAAGGTCGGCATGATGTATAAGGACGTAGCGAATGTCCCTCAGGACCTCTGAGGATGAGGATTGCGCCCCCTGTATTTCCATCACCTTACAGGGGATCGTAACTTTTTCCTGAGCTCTCAGGGGAAAGGAGAGAAAAAATACAACTATTAGAAAGCTTAAAAAGAATTTTGAAATCATATTTCAACCCCCTATGGTTTATTTATTGGAATATGGTTTCGTCTTCCTAAATTATCCGTCTGTCGAGGCTTCTGTATTGGATAGCCTCAGATATATGGGGGGAGCGGATGTTTTCCTCGCCTTCCAGGTCAGCGATGGTACGGGCCACCTTTAATATTCGGGTGTAGGCCCGGGCAGAAAGACCAAGTCGGTCTATGGCTGCCTCGAGGAGTTTTCTTGATTCCTCATCCAGGACGCAGTAAGCCTTGAGTTCCTTTTCAGTCATATGGGCGTTTAGAAAAATACCATTTTCATTGGCCCTTCTTAGCTGAATGAGTCGGGCCTTCTTTACCCTTTCCCTTATGGTCCTTGAATCCTCGCCATAAGACCTGCCCAAAAGCTCCCCGTAGCTTAGGGCAGGCACCTCAATATGGATGTCGATTCTATCCAGAAGGGGTCCTGAAACCTTCCCCTGGTACTGTCTTATCTGCTGGGCCGTACAGGAGCAAGGCCTCCTCCTGTCACCGAAAAAGCCGCAGTAACAGGGATTCATAGATGCAACAAGCATGAACCGGGCGGGGTAAATAACGGACATGGTGGAACGGGTGATGTGGATGGTGCCCTCTTCGAGGGGCTGTCTCAGGGCTTCGAGAACATTCCTCTTGAATTCGGGCAATTCGTCCAAAAATAAAACGCCGTTATGGGCCAGACTGATCTCTCCCGGGCGAGGAATCTGCCCGCCGCCGACCAAGCCCGCATCGGAGATGGTATGATGGGGTGAGCGGAAGGGACGACTCTTGAGCACCTGTTCCCCTTTGCCTAATAATCCCGCAACAGAGAATATCTTCGTCGTTTCCAGCGCTTCCTCAAAGGTAAGTTCGGGGAGGATAGTAATGAGTCTTTGGGCAAGCATCGTTTTTCCTGCCCCGGGAGGTCCGATCATCAAGATATTGTGACCTCCCGCTGCTGCTACCTCAAGGGCACGTTTGGCCTGTTCCTGACCCTTGATATCAGCGAAATCTATGGGATAAACACTAACCTCGTCAAATACCTCTTTAAGGTCTAAGCGATACGGTTCTATGGCAAGACGACCGCTCAAAAATTCTATTACCGAAGAGAGGGTCTTTACTGGTATAACTTCAAGCTTCCCCGAAAGCGCCGCCTCCGCAGCGTTGTCTTCCCCTACGATAAATCCCTTTTTTCCTTTCTCACCCATGAGGAGAGCAACAGGCAGGACACCGCTTACGGCTTTGATACTTCCATCAAGGGAAAGTTCGCCCATAAAAACATAATCGTCCAATGCTGCGGGAGAAAAAACCTCCTCAGCAGCAAGGATGGCCAAAGCGATAGGTAAATCGAAGGCGGTTCCCTCTTTCTTTACATCGGCCGGGGCCAGATTAACGGTAATGTGTTTGCGGGGGAAAGGATAACCGGAATTTCTGATGGCAGCGCGGATCCGTTCTTTACTTTCTCGAACAGCCACATCAGGCAGTCCCACCGTGGCAAACTGGGGCATACCCTGGGCCAGGTCTGCTTCCACCTCCACAGGGTAGGCATCGATACCGATGACTGTACCGCTCGTTACCTTGACGATCAACCGTCTTGACCTCCGCCCCGGGTCTCTCAACTTGTATAAGGGTAACTAAAAAACAAAGAATCATAAGTCAAGACAAAAGTTGCCCTTTTTGCCATTCTGGAACTTATGGTTGTTTCTCTATGTCTCGAAAGTATTCGGCGATGTTTTCGCAATGGTCGGAGATTCTCTCAAGGTGTATCAGTATCTCCACAAAGATGGGACCTGCTTCGGCATGGCAGACCTTTTCACAGTAACGTACCAAGTGTCTCTCCCTGGCTTCTTTTACTTTAAGGTCGATTTCCCTTTCCAGGTACGAAATAAGGTTATCGTCTATGCTCCCACCCTTCTCAAAAAGGGAAGCCGCCTGATTTAGATTTTTACCCACAAGTTCAACTATTTCCGTAAGCTCCCTTTTTGCTGCTGGAGAGAAGTCTACTTTCTTTTGGAATTTGTCTTTGAGGAGATCGGCTACGATTACCATTTGGTCGCTCATTCTAACCAAATCATCGATAAGTCCCGTATAGGCAAAGAGATGGGAAGAAAGCTCCGGCGATAGTTGATAGGTAGAGATCTTTCTAAGGTAGAATACGATCTCTTTACCGATATGTCTTACTACCCAAACAACATAGGTGATATTTCTTCTTTTCCCTTCGTGATAATGGGTAAGCATGGCGACAAATTCGGCATAGATGCGAATCAGTAAAGTCATTACCCTGCCCAGTTCTTTAAGTACGCAATTCAAGGCCCTTACGGCATCGCTCAAACAGCTTTCTTCAAGATAAACGGGCCAGAGTGGTAATGTTTCCTCTCTACCGGGCAGCATCTTTTCGATTAAGGAGGAGACGGGTTTTAAGAGAGGAAAGAAAAACACAACCATTGCGAGGTTAAAGAAAAAATGGGCGAGGGCCACTTGCTGGGCAGGGTCGGTAACTATCGCCTCAAGAAAGGAAGTAAAGAGGGGAAGGGCAATCATCGCTCCTATACTGCCCATTGCTTTGAAGAGAAAATGGGCAAAGGCACTCCTCTTTCCGTTTATTCCAGATGAGGTCATACCGGCCATAAGGGCCGTTACGGTGGTGCCGATATTTGCTCCAATCACGGCAGGCACGGCAGCGTCGATGCTGATCAACCCCTGCCGGGCGAGGATAGCTACTATACTTACGGTAATTGCTGAGGCATGGATAAGGCCGGTGAAAACAATACCGATCAAAAAACTAAGGAGGGGATTTTTGGCTTCTTTGAAAAGGTTTATAATTTCTGGATTCTTACGCAACGGTCCTGTGGCCTGGGAGGCAAGATTGAGGCCAAAGAAAAGGAGGCCAAAGAAGAAAAAAATTTCGCCATAATCGGCGAGATTTTTTCTGCCTGTCATCCAGAGGGTGCCACCAATGATAATGAAAAGGGGCGAAATATCGGTTACCTTCCAGACAACGAGTTGCACCGTAAGCGTTGTCCCGATGTCGGCACCTAAGATAATACTTAGGGAATGATAAAAGGTGATAAGTCCGGCGCTGACCATGCCGATGGTAAGGACCGTAACTGCCGAGGAACTCTGGAAGAGTATCGTGGAGAGGACGCCCGTGAGTAGACCGTAACTTGGTCGCTGCACTGCGTATTTTATATATTCCCTGATGCGGGCCGTAAAGATGAATTTAACCTTGTTACTTAAATTTATCATGCCAAAGAGAAAAAGGGAAATTCCCGTGCCCAAAAGGAGAAGAGCTGGCAGCATAAAAACCTCAATTCAAGAATAGTTGTTTGATTTTATCATGTTAAATCCTTCTTACCTACCTCTTTTTGTTTCCGTTCCGACGGCGGTCAAGGAAAACCGTTGCTTTTAGGCAATTCTCATAATATAGAGTTTTCTCACTGAGTCAATTTATAAGTATTCGGCAGAAGCGGGACATGCAAAGATATGCCTGGGTCATCCTTTTTCTCCTGGTGGTAGCACAATTCGTCATGTCGATGGGCTCTTTCAGTTACGGGCCCCTTGCCCCCTTTCTCCGGGATACCCTCAATATCAGTCGTGGGCAGGTAGGAACGTTGGTTTCCCTCTTCTACTTTACGGCCACCCTGGCGGCTATACCGGCAGGCCTTCTGGTAGACCAAATCGGGGCGCGCCCCATGTTGATTTTATGTCTCCTCCTTGAGGGGATGCCCTATGCCCTACAAGCTCTGGCCGAAAATTTTCTTACCCTGGCCCTGTTTTCGGGATTGAGCGGTTTTGGTTATGGTTTTATCAATCAGGTTTCCACGAAGGGTATCGTCACCTGGTTCCCCCCTGGACTGAGGGCCACAGCGATGGGTATTAAACAGGCAGGGGTAACCTTTGGGGGCGCTGCTGCCGCACTACTATTACCATTGATATCAGTTAATTATAGTTGGCAGATGGCTGTCTTTACAATTGGTCTTTTAATGTTTTGCATGGTTGCCTTTGCCTTTCTCTTCTATCGGGAGCGACCGGAGGGGTCTTTGACTTCACCCCGCACTCCAACCGACAAAGAGGGAATGACATTAAAAGAAGCTCTTTCCCAGCCCACTTTGCTTATCCTTATGGTAGTGGTTCCTTTTTTGGCCTTCAGTCATGGGAGCAGCGTAAGTTTCCTCGTTCTTTATCTCAAAGAGCAGGTACGCATGCCTGTGGAGATGGCGGGCAGATGTATGACGGCAAGCATGGTTGCAGCCACTTTAGGTCGGGTTGTCTGGGGACTTGTTAGCGACCGCGTCTTCCGGGAGGATAGAATCAAACCCATCATTATCATTTCTTCTGTAGGTGCCTTAAGTACCCTGGGTATTGCCCTACTTACTCCCCTTTCATCCCGCCTCCTGGCCTACATCTTTTCGGCCCTCCAGGGCTTTTCTCTAAGTGGCTGGAATGCCCTCGTGATGGTTCTGGCTGCGGAGTTAGGTGGGGCTAAACTGGCCGCATCGGTGGTCAGTGTGGTTATCACCGTAGTAGGGATAGGGTTCTTAGTAGGCCCTATCGTTTTCGGTTACGTAGCAGACCACTTAGGATATTTTACCAGTTGGATGGGCGTTTTTGCTGCCTCCCTAATAAGCATCGTCGGCTTTACTTATTTAGAGTTCCTCCATCGCAAGGAAAAATCCCCATAGCTCAAAGAACAGGTATTTTTTTTTGGGCAAGAAAGGTTTTGAGACGTTCCTTGTCTCTGAGGGATGTTTCAGGGTTTGCCTTTTCTATTACGGAAAGTATAAGCATTCGCCGAAAGAAATCGGACACATCCAGCTCGTAGTAGTGCCACTTTCCCTGGCGACGGCGGCGTACCAAGCCCGCTCTGTTTAAGATGGCTAAATGGAAGGAAACTTTAGGTTGCACCATCTGCAGGGCGGAAACGAGGTCGCAGACGCATAGCTCCCCTCCTTCCAAGAGTTTGATAATTCTAAGTCTCGTTGTATCCGAGAGGGCTTTGAAAATAAGGGCTAATTCTTCCATATTTTTTTCACCTAAGCAGCGATATTTTTGTAAGGACACTTTTCTCCTCGGCAGCCGTGGGGATGACGGGGGCCTGCCATACAGGAGAAGGCGACATCCGTCGTGGGCAATTCTATCTGAAAGAAATTTCGGAGGTAGGAATCGGCAACAGAAAGGGACGCCCATAAATAAGCGCGACAGCAGCTCGGTCCCGTAAGTTCCCAAATTTTTCGGGAGACGGCAGTAGTCACTTCCATGACCATTTTTTGTTCCCTGTCAGTGCCACAGTGGGACTGCGTAAGGACGGCAAACACAGCGCCTATCGCGGGAACTATTCCGCAGACACCCGTGAGACCACAGTATCCGCCATGAGCCTGTTTCTCTATCCGTGCAAATATTTCCTCCAGGGGAGGAGCAGCTATTTTCGGATAGGCATTTTTTATGGCACAGGCCAGAATGCCACCGGCCATATAGGCATGATGGCAACCGAGCATGGGCATTCTCTGGTCCTCCAAGAGAAGGGAAGCGATGGCAAATGGGTTAGTGAGTTTTGTCGTAAGCAAGAATGTTTCAATAAGGGAACGGGCCTCTTTGTTATGACAGGATTCACAGATATAGTGCCCTTCAGGGCATTTTACATAAGCCCTTTCCCTTCGCCCGCACCACATACAGGCAAGTACCTCAACCTCCGTGAGATAATCGAGGGTACGCCCACAGTGAAGGCAATGTTCTCCCTTTTTTTCTGTTTTTTCTGTCGTTATACCCTGCCCCCCGGCAGTGTTTCCCGTGGGTCAACATCCTCCATCTTGAGCAATAATCCTTTCAACCATTGGTGCCTAACCTCCAAAAAAAGTACATTTTTTTATACACTAAATTTCCCATAAAATAAATTTTTTTCTTGACAAAAAATATTATTTATTTAAGTATAAACTAAAATAAATAATTAACATTGAATATGGACGATTATTTAAGAATACTAAAGGCTTTGGCCGATGAGACGAGATTCAAGCTTGTTGAACTTCTTATCACCCACGACCTCTGTGTCGGTGCTTTGGCTCTGAAATTGGGTATATCCGCTGCTGCCGTTTCTCAGCATCTTAAGTTACTGAGGGATGTGGGGTTGGTGAAAGGCGAAAAAAGGGGTTACTGGACTCACTACGGGGTGGACAGGGAAAAGTTGCGGGGGCTTGCTTCCTCGATTGAAGAACTGCTTGCCCTTTCTCCCTGTAAAGAAAGTTTTTGTGTAAAAAATGAATGTCGAAAGGAGGAAGAAAAGATGTGCCAATGTCGGTGTGAGTTTCCCGAGAGATTGAAAGAAACACCGGAGAAATGTACTCCCGAGCAGATTAAGGAGTGTCATGGAGAGGAAAAACATCCTTGCCGTGAGGAAAAAGAGGGTACCGAAGAAGGTGGTGCCTGAAAGTGCTTTACGTGGAGCAATTGACCAAAAGGTATGGCTCTTTTACCGCTTTAAATGGCATTACCTTTTCTGTAGCTGAGGGAGAATTCTTCGGTTTTTTGGGGCCTAACGGGGCAGGAAAAACAACCACCATAAACATCTTGACGGGTTTAGCCAGGCCAACGTCGGGTACCGCCTGGATTGCCGGATATGACTGCTTTCGTGAAAGGAAGAAGGTTAAAGAACTTTTAGGGGTCGTGCCTGATGAAAGCAACCTTTATGAAGAATTAAACGGCTTCGAAAACCTTTGTTTCTGCGGTGCTCTCTACGGCATGGAAAGAAAGACCCGCGAGAGAAGGGCAAAGGAGTTACTTTCCACCTTCGGGTTGGAGGAAGTGGCCCTCAAACCCTTTGGGGCATACTCCAAAGGAATGAAGCGGAAACTGACCATAGCTGCCTGCCTTATGCATGACCCTCCTATTCTTTTCCTCGATGAACCTACTACGGGTATTGATGTAGCCAGTGCCCGTCAGATCAGGGAATTAATAAAGAACCTCAACAGGCAAGGGAAAACGGTCTTCCTTACCACCCACTACATTGAGGAGGCGGAACGTCTTTGCGATCGCCTGGCCTTTATCGTGGAGGGTCGCATTGTGACCATTGGAAGCTTAGAGGAACTGTTACACGATTTTAGGAAGGAGCGTATCCTCGAATTTTCCTTTGCCGAAGGGATCGGAGAGATAAGGGTTCCTTTAGAAGAGGCTTTCCCCGAAATTGCCGTAGAAGTAAAAGGAAACAAGGCCCTTAGGGTCCACTCAAAAAAACCCCTAAATCTTGTACCTTTTATAAATTTTTTTGATGATAGGAAACTTACCGTCTATGAGGCAAAACTCATTCTTCCCTCCCTTGAGGAAGTCTTTGTTAAGATCACGGGCGTAGAACTGGAAAAAATGAAACAGGAGAAGGAAGGAAAAAAGTCATGAAGACCTGGATAGCTTTCGTAAACATCCTCAAAAAGGATATGCAAAGTTACTATTTAAAACCCCCCAACATCAGTTGGGGATTGGTATTCCCCATTGCCTGGACACTTATGGTATTTTTGAAATCACCCGGGACCTTCGATGTCCGCAACCTGCTTCCAGGGGTCATGGCCCTTTCCGTCATTTTTGGTACCACTTCCATGCTTGCCGTAACCATAACCTTCGAAAGACGTAGCCGTTCCTTCGAACGCCTGCTTTTAGCTCCTTTAGACCTTTCCGTCTTAATACTTGCCAAAACAGGAGGTGCCGTGCTCTTCGGTATGGTCAATGCCTTAGCCCCCCTATTGCTTGCCTTATTTTTTACTGACCTCTCCGGGATTCGTTGGCTCTCCCTTTTTGGTGCCCTCTTCCTTATTGCCGTAACCTCCACTCTCCTTGCGTTATTTATCGCCGTCTCCGTCAGGGAAGTTTTCGAAGCCCAAACTTTTTCCAATTTTTTTAGATTTCCCATGATTTTTCTCTGTGGCCTTTTTATACCCGTAAAGGCGCTTCCCCTCTATCTAAAACCTCTATCCTTTATACTTCCCCCTACTTACGGCGTAGATATCCTTAAGAGCGCCATAAATCATCGCAGTGATTTCACTCTCTCCCTTGATTTTGCGGCCCTCCTTGTTTTTGCTACAGGCTTGTTTGTCTTCAGTATGAGGAAGGTTGTAAAAAAGTGGATCTATTGACCTTGAATTAATGTTGGTGGGGCTTTGTAGAATCGGGTATGAGGGTTTGGCAGTAAAGATCGCTTATTTCACAACCATCGCACTCCATCTGCAGGACCGAATGGTTTATCCCGAGATGGCTCAGTTCCCTTTCCATTTCCTGTCTTATCGCATCGGCCTCGGGCATCGTTTCCGTAGCGAGACGCACATGCGCGGTGAAGGCATGATTTTTGTGACCGATAGACCAGAGATGGACATCGTGAATATCAAGAACACCTGGAACGGCCCGCAGCTTCCGAGAAATTTTTTCTACATCGAGGTTCCCCGGACTGAGTTCCAGGAAAATATCGAGGGCTTCCCTGCTTACCCTTATACCACCGACAATGATGATTACGCCCACAAGGATGCTCACCAGGGCATCTAAAATTTGCCATCCTGTAAACCGGATTATCAAAGCGGCGATGATGACGCCGAGCGAGGAAAGGGCATCGCCTATGACGTGCCACCAGGCACTTTTTATATTCAAATCCTCATGTTTGTGCCCCAGGACAAAAGCACTCGCCATATTTGCTATGAGGCCCAGAAGGGCCACGAAAAGCATAAGTGAAGTGTGGATGGTAGGCGGTATCTGTAATCTCCTGTAAGCTTCCCAGAAGATAAAAAGAGCAATGGCTACGAGACTTAAACCGTTGATCAATGCTGTCAGGATGCCTATGCGCTGATAACCATAGGTAGCACGTCCGTTTGATGGTTTTTTTGCCATTATCACCGCCAGTAGACTGAGGCCTAATGAGAAAACATCGGTAACCATATGCCCCGCGTCACTCAAAAGGGCAAGGCTATTGCTTAAAAGGCCACCTACAACCTCCGCAAAAAAGATAATTAAGGTTATAAAGAGAGCTACTGATAACCTATGCGTTTCTGACATTAATTCTGTTCCCTTCTTCTTTAGAATTTCCCTATACTTACCTGCTCCGCCGGAGTAAGTTCAAATACGGGCCTTCACTTAGGATTGAGGGTTTCGTCGATTCTTTTATCAAGTTTTTTTAAAAATGTCATCGCTTCCTTTATATCGTCATCGAGGATGATCCGCTTTATCTCGTAGATTTCGTCGATGGTGAAGGTGATGACGGCCTTTCTTTTATCTTCAATCATTGGGAAAAAACTCCGTGAGGGTTTGATAGTTTGCCTTAAAAGTCTCTTCTAAGAGGGGTAGGCATTCTTTGGGGGTTCTATCACCGGCCATGAGTTTCAAGGCAAAGGCCATACAGGTGGCTTCACCGCACTTCTTGCAGTTTGTCTTAGGAAGGAGTTTATAGACTTCGAGGGGCTGAGGAAGGCTCCGACGGGTATGGCGAGGTTCGAGGGATTCTCTATTTGCGTAGGTTTCGTTTATGATTTTTTGCAGTTGTACCATGACGCTATTAGCTTCCCCCTCGTCTTCCAATTTTGTAATGGCTATCTGACGCGGTCGAAAGGTGATGAGATGGCCTTCCCATTTTACCGTAAGCAATTTCTCTTCGTCACTGTATTCGTACCCTCTTAATAGGTTGTTCAAATAAGGTAATACCTCCCTTATGTCTTCGCCAAGTTCCACCAAAGCATTTACCTTTTCTGATGAGGGATTGCAGTCGGAACGGACAATCCTTATGGTATAATTGTTTAGTAGCTTTCCCTTTTCGTCCATAATCCTAACCTTCGATCGAATTTTGGGCCATCTCTTCCTTCAGCCACTTGATGAGCATCGATTTGGGCGGCACTTTCCCCTGAGATTTTACCTTGCCGTTTATCACAAGGGCCGGGGTGGCCATGACCCCGTAGCGGGAAAAGGTGTTAATATCGGTGATGTGCCTTAAATCAGCCGTAAGGCCCAGATCGGCAAGGACGGTCATCATGTCCTGTTCTAATTTGTCACAGGAATAACAGCCCGGCCCCAAGATCAATACCTCGAGGATGCCACTTTTATCCTCATCCACCTCCTCACCCAGAAAACGCCGAAATTCCCGTAAAAGCGCCGTGGCATACTTGTCCCGAGCCGAAAAGGGGATGAAGTTTTTTTCACCTACCATCGTAAGGAGAAGATTTTTCAAGGTTTCCTCGTCTTCTATTCTACGCCCTTTTAATGTTGTGAAAATTTCTTCGAGACCTACTAACCCTACCTGGACACCGGCCACCGAGATGAGCCGATAATCGTTTTCTTTCATGGTGTCAACCTCTTAAAGGAGATTTTTAATTTCCTCCACGGAAAGCACCTTACCCATACTCTTTACTTCCCCATCAATGGCAATGGCGGGGGTCATCATTACCCCCATCTTCATTATTTCTCGAAAATCTTCAATCTTTTCTAACTGATAAACAAGGCCCTTTTCCTCGGCAGCTTTTTTCGCATTCTCCAAAAGCTTTTTACATTTTACGCAACCAGGACCCAGAATTTGAATTTTTTTCATTTCTATTAACACCTCCCTAAATCAGGTTGTAAGCCATCCGAAGAGCATTCCTGCCAGGGTGGACAAGATTACCACATAAATAACGAATACGATTGTTTTTTTCGTACCCATGATACTCTTTAGAACAATCATGCTGGGTAACGATAGGGCAGGGCCGGCAAGGAGCAGTGAAAGCGCTGGACCTTTTCCCATACCGGCTCCCAGGAGCCCCTGGACGATGGGGACCTCGGTGAGGGTGGCAAAATACATAAAGGCACCCACAACAGAGGCAAAAAAATTGGCCGAAAAACTGTTACCTCCTACGAGCATAGATATGAAACGAGAAGGTATTATGCCACTATCTCTGCCCGGCATTCCTAAGAGAAAACCAGCAACCATGGCCCCACCTAAGAGAAGGGGGGCAATCATCAGCACGTAGGTCCAGGTGGCGTCCAGCCAGCTTTTCATTTCTTCCGAGGAGACAGAAGTAACCCATACAAGACCCGCTACACCGAAAGAAAAAGCCGTAAGAGGATAGTTGGGAAAGAGGGCAGCAAGAATTATAACCCCAAGAGCTGTAACAATTGTGGGCATCAACTTCGCTCCAAACCAACGAACCACGATGACGCCAAGAAGGATACCGAAGATACCCGTAATATACCATTTCAGCCGAAAGAGGATATACCAGATACCGGAAGTTGTATCCGGTATCCCAATATTGGCAAAGACAAGGATGCCCACCATCGAGGCCAAATAAAGGGTATCCTGCCAGAGTTTTCGTTTCGGTTCACCCTTTGCGGGTATGAACATTTCGGTTCTGTTCTTTTCTTCTTCCCGAAAGGTAAAGGCCATTAGGAGACCAATGACGTAGGCAAAAGAGACAGCACCCACCGCTCGGGCCAAACCGATTTGCCAGCCCAAGACCTTAGCAGAAAGAACGATGGCAAGTACGTTTATGGCCGGCCCCGAGTAAAGGAAGGCTGAGGCGGGACCGATTCCGGCACCCATCCGATAGATACCGGCAAAGAGGGGAAGGACGGTACAGGAACAGACGGCAAGTACCGTTCCGGAAATAGAGGCGACGGAATAAGAAAGAAGTTTATGTGCCGCCGGGCCCAGGTATTTTATTACTGCCTCCTGGGAAACAAAGACAGAGATGGCACCGGCGATGAAAAAAGCAGGAACCAAACATAAAAGAACGTGTTTTTGGGCATAATCCTGAAGCATGAAGAAGGATTCGAGGACGGCTCTCTGGACCCGCGGATGGGCAAAAGGTATAAAGTAAGCGGCCAAGAAACCCGAAAGTAGTATTAATAACTTTTGCCAGTTTTTCATAAAGAATATCCTTTCGCAATTAATCATCAAAATTTTTTTATATATTATTAATGGAATAGAACAATGTCAAGAGGAAACGAACGAGTCCTGATTTAAAATTAAGGAGTGGCTATAAATAGAAAATTTTGCTTACTGCCAGGAGTACCTCACTACAGGTGCCTTTGCATCCTTTGCCCATTCCTGCATGGACCCATCGTAAAGGCGCACATTCTTGTATCCTAATATCTCGGAGAAAAGAAACCAGGCCGCGCTTGCCAGCCTTCCTGTATCGCAATAGGCAATGATTTCTTTGTTTATATTCTCCCCAACAACACCCTTCGCCATGGCTTTAAGCTCATCTTTATTTTTGAAGGTACCTTCTTTGGTAAAGAGCCAGGCGCTCGGTAAATTTACCGCCTGGGGAATGTGACCTGCCTTAGCCACAAAGTCGAGTTTCGCAACGCCAAAGAAGAATTCAGGTCCGCGGGCATCAACGATGGTAGCTTTGCCGATTTTGCCCTCTATATAGTTTTTGTCGGCATAGATATCTTTGTTCCACTTCGCCTTAAAATTTCCGCCGGTTACCTTCACGGATTCCGTGGAGATTTCCCTGTTTTCAGCAATCCATTTGGCATATCCGCCGTCGAGGATGGCTACGTTTTCCAGACCGGCATATTTAAGTGTCCAGGCGACGCGAGAGGTATTTACTAAATCGGGGGTCGTTTCCGTTTTACCTACGATGACGATGAGGGAGTCATCGTTGATTCCTGCCGAATTTATGATGTCATCAAGGTCGTCACCGTCGGGCAATTCGTTGTCGAGATCAGCTTTTTTTATTGCCCAGCTGCCGTAAAAAACATTTACGGCTTTGGGCACGTGTCCTGCCTTATACTCTTCCACCTTCCTTATGTCCAAAATGACAAGGTTCGGTTTCTGTAGGTTAGCCGCCAGCCATCCCGGTGAAACAAGGGGGGAAATTTCTCTTGCCCACGATAGAACGGGAGCCAGGGACAGCAAAACAAAGGCAATTAGAACGATACGCTTTACTATTTTTCCCATCGAGACTACCTCCAAAAAATTTTGTTTTTTGTATATCAAAAAATTATACAGGATGCAATTTTTTTAAATACTCTTAAAGTCATAAAATTTCACTATAATTAGTTAGATATTCTATGGAAACTTGTGAATAAAATTATGTTGATATAAGCGAACTTTTATGATAATTATACAATTACCTAAGCTTAAGGAGGCTCATGTGAAAAGCACGCTTAAAATCGCAATTGTCCTTTTAATCCTTTTAGCTTCCGGTCTTCTGTATGCTTCTTTGCAGGATAGTGGTTGTGTTCGGTGTCACACCGACGAGGCCGTTATGAAGAGACTTTTTAAACCTCCCTTAAGTTCGGTAAGTGCCGAAGGTGAGGGTTGAGCGGGAGCGGCCCCACAGGTCGATGTGGGAAGGATGTATTTAGGGTTTGTGGTAGATAAAGGACTTTTAGGGAATGACCCCCACTTTAGCGAGGGTTGTTCTTACTGCCATCAAGGTAACGATCAGGAAAAGGACAAGGAAAAAGCCCATAAAGGTCTTATTAAGCGTCCTTCCGATAATTTGGCCCTCTGTGGTCGTTGTCATGAAGGAATTGCCAATAACTACAAGATGGCGCTGCACTTCACCACTGTTGGTCAAAAAGAAGGCCTCAAGGCGCGTCTGTCTCGTGAAGAATTAAAGATTTATGACGAGAAGGTCTTCGCTAAATCTTGTAATAGTTGCCATGCCTCCTGTGGTGACTGCCATGTAAAGAGTCCCGTCATCAGTGGGGTGAACCTCGGTCTTATCCAGAGACATAAGTTTGTCCGTACCGATGAGGGAAAAACCTGTGCCCTCTGTCATGGAGGGAGGGTTTATCCAGAATTCGTCGGCGAGTACGGTGGGAACGCCGATGTTCATTATCAAAAAGGCATGATGTGTTTAAATTGTCACCGGAAAGAAGAATTGCACGGTGATGGGCGTAAGTTATCGTCGCGCAAAGATGGGACAATGAAACCAACCTGTTTCACCTGTCATAATCTAACCAAGAGCTCGGAAAAATCTAAGGTGGCCCATATGAAACACGAAAACAAGGTAAGTTGCCATGCCTGTCACAGTGCCGGCGAGTACCGTAACTGTTACAATTGTCACTTAGGTGAAGGTTCTCAGGCAAAGCCTGGCTTTATCCTCGGACGGAGTCCCCGGGATGGAAAGCTTACTACTCTACGGGTCATTCCTACGGTAAGGGATACTTTCAAAAAGGCAGGGATTGTGATGGAAAACTTTGATGCCCTTCCCAACTACTGGGACACGGCGCCCCATAACATCAGGAAACGTACCGACCGGACACGTTCCTGTGATAGCTGTCATCGAGAGGGGAAATACTTTCTAAAAAAAGAGAACCTAATACCCGAAGGTTCTCGGGTAAACGAAAAGCTCATCTATGAACTTAAGCGGGCAGTCCCTTGATCGAAAGGAGGTGAAATCTTTCCTATAAGTTTTTGCGGACAAGTTAAAACTATATTTTCCATGTGAGGTGAGGAAAAACAATGAAGAAAGTATCTTTCACTTTTTTGTCGGTTGTTCTCATAGGTTTTGTGATGGTCACCTTTATTCTGGCCCAGGCAGACCAAAAGTCATCCCTGGCCACCCTGTCGGGGAAGGTGGTGGACGTAACAGGTGCCGGGGTTAAAGGTGCCACGGTGATTGTGGAAGGACAAAATCTCAAGGCGCTCACGTCCGGCGACGGGACGTTTAAGATTTCCGGCGTCATGCCGGGAAACGTCTATCTTTATGTTAAGGCACCCTCTAAGGTGTATTTAGACGGGGAAACCTTAAATGCCATTTCCGTGAAGGCCGGGACAAATGTGGCAGATGTTTCGATAACCCTCTCGGGAAGACCCAGTGATAGTGCCGCCTACGTGGGCATGAAAGCTTGTATTGGCTGTCATGCCGATTACGAGAAGTTTTTTGACGGTACACCTAATGCTTCCGTCCATTCTCGCTTCGTTACCGAAGGTACAAGTCACATGGTCTACCCCAATTTGTGGCCGAAACCTGGTGATAAGTACCTACCCCGGGATGAAAAGGGTAATCTCCTTATGGTTCAGGACCCGAGGGACGGCAAAGGTATGGTGAATGTAGTCCTTTGTACCAGAGGAGAAGGAAATAAACGGGAGTATCTTTTTAAATTTTACCCTGAACAGAAAAACGGAGCTTCCCTGAAGGAAAGTGAGTTGGATTGTTCTGCGTCACCTTTAGAAGCCCTCTGGATTCCTGTTGCCGGGACCATCGGCGGTGAGGGCAACTGGGGAAAGGGATATGTGGACCCCGAGCACAAGACTCCTGATCGTTATCCCAACTTTGGGGAGGGAAAACAACGGTTTTTGGCAAGAATCCAGGATATACCCTATCGGGTAAAATTTTATAATGACCATAACATACCCCTTAATAAAGGCAAACAGAATTATGCACCTTTCCTTCCCGTTTACATTATGCAAGACGGTACACCGCAGGGTTCTAAGGTCCTGGCGAAGGGAGAGGTGGGATTCCCCTCTTTCTGGCTGAAATCACCGAAGAATTGGGCCGAACCTACAATTACCCTCGCTGCTGAATGCGCCGGTTGTCATGCTACGGGTGCTAAAGTGGAGTACAAGAAGGTAGGTGAAAAGGAAGTTATTGTTACCTCTTGGGATTATGTGGACTTAAATATTACCTGCGAGAAATGTCATGGACCAGGCTCAGACCATGTGAACACCGGTGATAAGCGAAAGATTATTTCTCCGCGGTATTTGACAGCTAAGGCGCAAAATGATCTCTGCGGCTACTGTCATGCAACCCATGATGGTAAGAGTGCCAATCCCAAAGGGGTATTTAAGCAGGGTTACAACGAGGCCTACAAGAACTCTATCGGTTACGGTTTCTTTGTACCGGGGATATATAACCTCGAGGACTTTTACTACAACCTCTGCAAACCTTCAACGGCGTTGGTATACGGCGGTGATTGGAAAGAGGGCACGTTCCATACTTGGCCCGATCAAACGCATGGTCGTGCCCATTCTATGGAATACTGTGAAATAGCACGGTCAAAACACTGGGATAATGGCGAGAGAAAACTTACCTGTAGTTCCTGCCACGACCCCCATAGTTTGGATGCGGGGCCGGCAAAACTTACGGCAGGTGACTATACCTTTGTAAATGCCGCCTACGGAAACAATACGCTTTGCCTTGTCTGTCATGCCGGCAAGGGCAGTTTCAAAGAGGTTACCAAGGCAGACGTCGCCGTTCTTCAGGTTGATGCAGGACGGAAGGTGACGAAAAACGGCACTCCTTTCTCGACAACGCCCAGCGACGCCGCGTTGGCCCGTAACCGTGTGGCACGCAGTGTGGCCAAACATATGCAGGTAGGTGCAGGTATGGGTGGTGCCTTATATACACCCGATGATCCGAAAAAACCCGTGGGTAACTGTGCCTCCTGTCACATGCCAAAAATCGGTAAACTTCAGGATGTAAATGTGGATGCTCAGTATCACCTTGATTTCGACAAGAATGGTAAAAGTGCCATTGCTGAAGGGAACGTACCTTCCCATGTTTTTGATATTGTCTGGCCTGCTCAAAGTGCCGTTCTTAAAAAACGCGATGCTTCCAAAGGTCGGGACGTAGATATTATGCCTAACTCCTGCAGCAAATGCCACGATTTTGCGAGGACAAGCGGCGATAAAGATTAAACGTTTGATAAGGGCGCAAGGTTACACAAGTCTTGCGCCCTTACCCTTGGTTGGGAGAGGTCAAATTTAAATGACCGATTTCTGGGAAGGGAAAAAACCCTGCTGGGTTATTCTCGATTGCAATCCCCTCGTCCGGGACCGCTGTCCGGCCTATACTTCTCCCCATCGACCCTGTTGGGAGATAGGTGAAACCTACTGTCGCCAAGTACTATCCTTTGATTGGGATTGTAAAGATTGCAAGGTTTTCAGGCTTTACGAAATAGCCAAAATGAGCAAAACCCCATCTCCTAAAGATTAAGTTCCCCCTTTGCCTCGAAAAAGCACTGGAATTTTTGCCCAGAGTAAATAAAATAATACAAAACAGAAGTTCAAGGAGTTTATCCATGAGTGCTGAAAAACAGGTCTATCGCTTTGAGGGAGCCTCCCGTTACGTACTGGACGACGAATTGGCAAAAATTGTTAATATCTCCATTGCCCTGGAGATGCCCCTTTTACTTAAGGGCGAACCAGGGACGGGAAAGACGATGTTGGCCCATGCCATTGCCGAAAGTTTGAAAATGCCCTTAATCGTTCTTAACGTAAAATCCAGTATGAAGCTGATTGATTGTCTTTATCAATACGATACCCTTACCCGCTTGAACGATAGTCGTTTCGGTGACTCCAAAAGGGATGTAAGCAATATCGAAGAGTATATCAGGATGGGAAAGATTGGCCAGGCCTTCGTTTCCGATGTGCGCACCGTGCTCTTGATCGACGAAATAGATAAGGCCGATACGGACTTCCAGGATGACATGCTTGATGTCTTAGACCAAATGCAGTTCGACATCATCGAGATCGATAAAACCATCAAGGCGAAACACCGTCCCATCGTTATCATTACCTCCAATGCCAAAAAGGACCTTTCCGACCCCTTCTTGGGTAGGTGTAATTTCCATCACATTGCCTTTCCCGACCCCGAGATGATGCGGCGGATCGTGGCCGTTCATTTTCCCGGCTTGAGCAACGATCTGGCCGAGGCTTGTATCAATACCTTCTATCGTTTGCGGGAACTCAAGGGTATCGAGAAGAAACCGGCTACCCGGGAACTCATCAATTGGATTAGGGCCATCAAAACCGACCCTGATTTTAAAGTCAAAAACCTGGTATTGGGGAACATTCCCTATTTGGGGGTGCTTTTCAAAAAGAGTGGCGATCTCGCGGCAGCCCAACAGCAGATTGCCCGGATGCGTTTATGAGGTGACGGCTTGTTTGTAAACTTTTTCTATGCTTTAAGAGAAAAGGGGGTTCCCGTGACCCCCACTTCCTTCCTCAGGCTCCAGAAAGCCCTGAGTTTGGGGCTCATTCTTTCGTTGGAAGACTTCTATACGGCAGCCCGAACCATTCTTATCAAGAGTGAACGGTATTTCGATACTTATGATCGGGTGTTTGCCCAGACCTTTAGAGGGATTACCGAGATTGAACCTGATGAGGCAGAGATTTCTGAAGCGTTTAAGTCACTGCTTGAGGAGTGGTTGAAGAATCCGGCAGAATTGGCCCGTGCCCTGGGTATGGAAGAAAGGGAACTTGCCCAATATACGCCGGAAGAGTTGGTCAAGTACTTCCTCGACAGGCTCAAGGAACAAACGGGCGAACATCACGGCGGTCACAAATGGATAGGAACCGGCGGCACTTCGCCGGTGGGCCATTCCGGTTATCATCCTGGGGGTATGCGTGTAGGTGGTGTATCGCGCAATAAATCGGCCATTAAGGTTGCCCTGGAGAGACGTTACCGCGATTACGACCAGGGTGGACCCCTGACGGAGGCCCAGATCGGAGAGGCCTTAAAGAAATTGAGGGCGATGGTTCCTGCTGGTCCACGGGATGTGGTCAACGTCGACAAGACCATCTACGAAACGATGCGCAATGCCGGGGAAATAGAGATTGTTTTTGACCGTCGCCTGGCGGATAGACTCAAAGTGATCCTGATGATTGATAACGGTGGATGGTCAATGGACCCTTACATCGATGTGGTGCAAACCCTTTTCAACTATGCCCGTTCCCAGTTCAAAGACTTGAAAATTTACTATTTCCATAACACCATCTACGATGAGGTATGGCTCGACCCTCAGAGACTTTACAAGCCAGTGCCGGTAGATGATTTTATAAAGAACGACCCCGAGACACGCCTTATCATCGTAGGTGATGCCAGTATGGCTCCTTACGAACTTATGCATATAAACGGCGCCATTTATCTCAACCAGAGGCAGGCGATGCCCAGCATCGAAAGGCTTAAGTTTTTAGCCAAAATCTTTCGCCATTCCGTCTGGCTCAATCCTCAGCGAGAGAGGATGTGGGGTTTCACCTGGACAATAGGGGTTATTCGGGAGATCTTCCCCATGTTCGAACTTTCCCTCGAAGGCTTGGAGAAGGCGGTAGGATACCTCATGACGCGCAATTAAGCAAACGAATCGTGGAGGGCTTAGATGAAGCGATTAGTTTTCTCTTTCTCGATTTTTCTTTTAAGTACCTTTGGTTCGTGGGCCTTAGCTGTGGAGATTACGCCTTTTCCCTCCACCAATCAGAGTCCCTTCATCCAGATCTTCGGTTTGCCTGGACCGGGGGAAGCCTTTATTTTACCTCCGGGGCAAACGGAAGTGTCCCTTGAAATCATCCATAGCAGCAACTATGCCACGGACATTACGTCCCGGGAGGAAATTGTTATCGACGGAGAGACGACACGCCTTAACTTTAAGGCCCGTGCAGGGCTTATGCGGCAACTGGAAGTGGGGATAAAGGTCCCCTTTGTAAGCCATAGCGGAGGATTTCTCGATAGCTTCATCGACGATTACCACCGCACCTTCGGCCTTCCCCGGGGAGGACGTGAAGATGCTCCGAAAAATCGCCTGCTTTATCTTTATCGCCGCGACGGGGTGGATCTTTTCCGGTTAACCGATTCTTCGTCCGGACTCGGGGATATTAGTCTTCTTGCGTCCTGGCAATTGTTCCAAAGACAGAACGAAAGGATAAAGGAAGGAATTACGTTAAACTTAAACCTAAAGCTACCCACCGGTGAAAGTGAAAAACTCATGGGGAGCGGTTCATACGACTTTGCCTTTTCCCTTACTGCCCAGCGGAACAAAACAATGCCCTCCGGTATCTGGTCGCTCTATGGGTCCTTGGGTGCCCTGTATCTCACCTTAGGTGATGTTCTTACCGAGGAGCAAGAAAAATGGGTAGCCTTTGGCAGCCTGGGCGGCGGCTGGGCACCTAACAGATGGCTTTCCCTTAAGATGCAGACGGATTTTCACACACCTTTTTACAAGCATAGTGACCTTGATGAACTTTCCGCCTTTGCCGTCCAGCTTGTTTTGGGTGGTACGGTAGGCATTACTGAAAAAACCGCTCTCGATATAGGTATTACCGAAGACTTGAGAGTGAAGACCTCGCCCGATGTGGTTTTTTTCCTCAATTTGCGCCATCGATTTTAAATACCCTCTGTGGGGTTTATCTAAATTATGTTGTTAAAGGAAACCGAATATGGTTTGATAAGGATGCGGATGGAGGTGAAAAAAATAGGGGTTTTAATCTTTATCCTCCCGTTTATCCTGGCTAACTTTGCTTATCCTATGCCCAGGAAGACAGGGAAAGACTTATTCGAGTGGAATCCAAGATAGAAGTGTTGGAAAAGCGTACTGATGCCCTCGATAAACGAATTGATGGTCTTCAATCGATCATGCTTGGTAGTTTTGGGGTGTTGTTTAGCGGTATGATGGCTCTGATCGGCTTTGGTCTTTGGGATAGACGGACAGCCCTTGCCCCGGCGGTACGTCAAACTGAAGAATTGAAGGAGCGATCGGACCGTCTGGAGAAGGTACTTAAAGAATATGCAAGAAATAACCCGAAGTTTGCCGAAATCATGAAATTATTCAATCTTCTCTGAGATTTCCTTAGTCGGGTTTAGGAGGGAAAATGGAAATTTCGCTCAACACAAAGATTGCGGCCTTAATATCCCAGTATCCCTTTCTGAGAAATTATCTCATATCTCTGAATCCCCATTTCAAAGCCTTGGAAAATCCCATCATGCTCAAAACGGTAGGCAGGATAGCTACCATCAGCCAGGCAGCCCTCATGGGAGGTATGGATGCCGGTGAGCTCCTGGAAGGCATAGTAGCAGAGATAAAAAGGCAAACGGGTGAGGAAATAAGCGTAAAATTACCGGAGCCCAAATCTCTGCGCACGCCCGAAGAGCGCCAGGAAATATTAAAGAGCATCATCCGTGATCTCCACAAGGGGGTAGATGTCCAGATCTTGAAGAAAAGGTTCCTGGACCTTATCAATGAGGTTTCCCCCCAGGAGATCGCCCAAATGGAACAAAAACTTATAGCTGAGGGGATGCCTGAGGAGGAAATTAAAAGACTCTGCAACGTGCATGTGGAGGTTTTTCGTGAAGCCCTCGAGAAAAAGGCGGTACCCGGCCTTCCGGCAGGACATCCAGTTCATACCTTTATGTTGGAGAATAGGATTGCCGAAGGGATCATCCAGGAGATCGAGGGACTTACAACACCTGAACGATTGTCGGAACTTTTAGATAAACTTTCTGCCATTCATCTCCATTATCTCCGCAAAGAGAACCAGCTTTTTCCTCTTCTCGAGAAAAAGGGAATTGTAGGTCCTTCCAAGGTAATGTGGTCTCTCCACGATGACATTCGGGCACAACTTAAGGCGCTAAAAAGCTCTCCTGGCCTCGACGAGCGACTGAATAACTTGCTTACTGCCCTCAAGGACATGATTTACAAGGAAGAACATATCCTTTTCCCGATGGCCCTGGAAACATTGAGCGAAGAAGAGTGGTATCGTGTAAAAAGGGGGGAAAAGGAGATTGGCTTTGCCTGGCTTAAAGAGGTGGAAGACTGGCACCCCCTTCTGGAGGGAGCCATTCCTCCCTTGAGTGCCGAAAAGATAGGAAGCCTCAATCTTGATACGGGTCAGGTAACAC
>Ga0123519_10004629_pt1 | contig 22153 bp, 13 predicted proteins | sample YelNatPaOPRAMG02_FD_87396 | JGI IMG/M metagenome (GOLD analysis project Ga0123519, IMG submission 87396) | Hot spring microbial communities from Yellowstone National Park - Yellowstone National Park OP-RAMG-02 (version 2) | ecosystem: Environmental > Aquatic > Thermal springs > Hot (42-90C) ...
CGGCTTGGAATTCGATTCTTTTGGTTATTTAACGGGCAAAGGGATTCTAAACGTCGAATTAAGGAACAAAGGTGAGCCGCTGCGAAGAATAAAGGCTCTTTTCGGTTTAAAGAAAGAGAATGTTGCCTCAGTCGGTAATACACATATAGATGTAGGGATGTTTGAAGAATCTGCAATAGGAATAGCATTCAGACCCGAAGATGAAATAGTGAAAAGAAAGGCAGATTTTGTAGTAGAAAATGATATGCGTGAAATTATCAGATGCATCCTTTAATCTTTGCACCTACCTTGACCACCAGCCACATCTACTACAATACCAAATTTTCCTCGTTGAATCATACTGTGTCGGATTTCCACATGGGCATTTGCGTACCGTCGAACCTAAAATACCAGTTACAGCATTGAAATTGTCTCGGCGTTCATTATATCCTATACTTTGTGCTAACCTTTTATTCAATCTATAATTTACGAGCATACCTAAAATCGGGCCTAATACCAAGCCAAAAAGCCAAAGTCCACATGCTAAATATGGAAGATTAAAGAAATAACCTGCGACAGATCCCAAGAATACAAATAAAAATATTATGCATACTGCAATAATTCCCCCAACCCAACTAGTTACTTGCCTGCCCGCACCTGCTACTATTATCCTTCCTAATCTATCCTGCAACAATCTCTTCACCTTTTTTGTATCGAAGATATATTCGGAATCCCGCTCATAAGACCTTCCAAGTTCTCAAATTTCTTACCCACATACGCCCCTTTTTTCCCTATAATAAATTCTCTTATTTCGGTTGCATGCCTGCTCCCTTTCATCTTAAGAACTGAAATCGAACGCCTTAACTCAGACCCTATCTCTACATGATTTAACATGATTACTCCATCAACATAGTGAAACAATTCTTTTCTTGGAATGCGCCTACTTTCAAAATCGTAAGTTTCGCACATTAATAGCGAGGTAACGTTATGAAATTTAAGAATAGAAATAAGTGTACGGATTGCTTTTACCGCATTTTCTTCGCCATGCTGCGAAGCCACTGCAGTTAGGTAATCATCGAGAGGGTCAACAACAAGACGTTTTAAACCCGCATACTCATTAGAAAATTTTTCTTTAAGGAGATGTATCGCCCGGCTTGGATTAAGTTTTATCCCCGAATGATTGAGAATATGCAGAAGTTTGGTATCAAGCCCTTTTTTCAAATCTTGTGCAAGTATAGGATAATTTCTCAACAATTCACCTTGAGTTTCCGAGAATGAAACATAAAGAGAAGGTTCACCAAGTTTTACGCCTTTTGCTATAAATTGCATGCCGAGTGTGGTTTTCCCCGTTCCTGCACTTCCTACGACAAGAACACAGTTACCTCTGAAAAGACCACCAGAAAGCATGTCGTCCAGCCCTTCCACGCCCGTTTGTATGCGTTCCAGGCTTGGAGTCAAAAAACCGACAGGCCCCAAAGTAGGATATATCTCAATACCTCTATCTGTTATTTCAAAAGAATGCAAACCAGGCATAAAGTTAGAGCCTCTCATCTTATGAACTTCTATAAAACGAAAATAGTCGTTCATACTAATAGTCGATATGGAATCACCCATAAATTCTTCGATACCGAATCTGGTAAGCCTTTCGCAGGTATCTTGCTCTGTGGTAATTACCGCCGTAACTCCTAACTCCTGCAAGGCATTGATGATAACAAAGAAGGCATTACGCAACTCCTCATCTGAGACATATCTTATTCGAAAAGGAGCCAAGCCGTCTATTACCAATCTTTTTAATTTAAGTTTTTTAATTTGAGTGGATATGAAGTCTATAAAAGATTCAGACTCAATTATAGAATTATCTATGCTTCTCTCTTCAGAGATTGTAGATAAAGAACGTAAAGATGTTAAGTCTATTATAGACAAAAGACCTGTATTTTCAAGAGAATATATGTCAGGATAGGTTTTTCCCATTGTAGATATTATAGATTCCCTACTTTCTTCGAGTGTGATAAATGCAGAAGGCTCGCCGAATTTTGCACCGTTATATGCATAAGAAAATCCAAAAGAAGTCTTGCCTACCCCTGCACCTCCTGTGATTATATTTATTGAACCTAAATTAAATCCACCATAGGTTATTTCATCAAATCCTTTTATTCCAACTTTACATTTTTCCATAAAAACACCTATAAACATCTATAAATTAAATTTATCAATAAACTTTTAACACAATCCAATTATTAAACCCTTTTCATGCAGCCTCCCTATTGTAACATCCCTATTTGCGCTTTCACGAAAACTTTCACTTTTCTCCAAAGAGACTTATTTCATATTTCATGCTCTATACGACTATCAATCCGACTGTCAATCCAGAACAACACGACGAGGCATATTAGGAAAACCCTTAAATAAAAAGAGCATATTTCGATAACGTTTAATCTCTGAAAAGATAAAACAAATCAAGATTTAAAGTTCAAAAATAAAGGTGGAAAAATGGCAGAACATGCAAAAAGTTCACAGCAACAACTTCCTTTGACTGGTAACGAGGGCGCGGAAAATAAATATGAAAAAAGTAACGAAAAAAATAACGGAGGATTGAACGAATTAACGAAGAAAAAACCTATTGCTGAAGAACTTGCAAAAAAACAGAAGGAAATATCAGTTGCAGAATTTTTCGAACGAAATAAACAGTTGCTTGGATTTGATACCCCAACGAGAGCAATCTTAACCTCTGTTAAGGAAGCGGTTGATAATAGCCTAGATGCATGCGAAGAAGCAGGGATTCTACCAGAAATCATAGTCGAAATCACAGAAACCTCAAAAGGAGAATATTACCTTTCCGTAGAAGATAATGGACCTGGGATTGTAAAGAAACAGATTCCACATGTTTTTGCAAGACTCCTATATGGTTCAAGGTTCCATGCAATAAGACAATCTCGAGGACAGCAAGGTATTGGTATCTCCGCAGTAGTCATGTATGCTCAATTGACGACTGGCAAACCTGCTAAGATTACCTCGAGGATTGGAATAGATAAACCTGCTTATGTTGTAACTCTGATGCTAGATACAAAAAAGAACCTCCCTGAGGTAATTTCTGAAGAAGTAGTACTTTGGAAAAAACCAGATGGGACCGATAAAGAAACAGGCACGAAAATAGAGGTATTTCTAAAAGGTAGATATGTAAAAGGGAAACAGTCTGTTTATGAATATTTAAAGAATACTGCGATAGTTAATCCACATGCAAGGATTATTCTAAAAGAGCCTGACGGAACCATAACTACATTCGAACGCGTAACTGATAAGATGCCAAAAATGACTGTCGAGATAAAACCACATCCGAGCGGTATCGAACTCGGCACGTTGCTAAAAATGGCAAAAGAGACTCAAGCGCATAAATTTGTATCATTTCTTACAGACGATTTCTCACGTGTATCCATACGCACGGCACGGGAAATTTGCGAAAAGGCATATATAGACGAAGACATGAGACCACAAGACTTAAATCGTGAACAGGGCGAGAGAGTTATCGAAGCATTCCAAAACACAAAGATTATGGCTCCACCTACTGATTGCCTATCTCCTATAGGCGAGACACTCATCAAAAAAGGATTGAAAAAAGAAGTCCCTGCAGATTTTACAATAACTGTAACAAGACCCCCCTCGGTATATCAAGGACAGCCATTCCAAGTAGAAGCCGGCTTGGTGTACGGCGGTTCTATTCCAAAAGACGGTCCTATAGGTATAATGCGTTTTGCAAACAGAGTTCCACTTCTTTATCAGCAAGGAGCATGCTGTATTACTCATGCAATCGAATCTATGGATTGGCGCAGATACGGCGTAGAACAAAGAGGTGGAGCAGGCATACCCATAGGACCAATCGAAGTCCTTGTTCATGTTGCATCTACAAAGGTACCTTTCACATCAGAATCAAAAGAAGCGATTGCAGATATACCTGAAATCCAATCTCAAATCGAATTGGCATTAAGAGAATGTGCAAGAAAACTAAATGTCCACATTCGTAGAAAAGCAAGATTAAAAAAGATGCGTGAGAAAGAGGAAATAATAAGAAAAATACTCCCTGAGATTGCAAATAGAGCAAGTAAACTATTAGGCAAACCCGTCCCACCTATAGAACCTGTAATTGCAAAAATTATGAACTCTGTACTCATCAAAGACGATGTCGAGTACATCCCTTCGAGAAAGTTGCATAAAATAAGAATTGAGGCTATTAATTACACCCCCACAAGAAAAGGATTCAAACTAATAGCAGTTATACCTACAGAAGCAAATCTCAGAAAAGTATTGCCCGAAGACGCAATTTTCCAAGATGGCACACTCGCTTGGGAAATAAAAGGAATCCCAAGCCTTGAAAAACAAGAGTTTAATATAGAACTCGAAGGGCTCGACAAGGACGATTACGAATCTGAACTTTATGTAGATGGGATAGATATAGAACTTGTAAATGGGGCAGAACCTTGGAATCAAGATGCTTATAATGAAAAAAGAAAAGGAGAAGAGGAAGAAGAAGAGAAAGAGGATGTAACAGAAGAGGAACTTGAAGATGCTCTTGACAATGAAAATGGAAAATGTAAGAAGGAGTGATTATAATGGTTACAAGAAAAAAATCGCCTGAAAAAGTTGAAGGAGGCTCAATTGAACGCGAAAAAGAAGCAGTAAAAAGGCTAAATTCAATAACTGCAGAAGTTTACGAATACTTATCAAAAGCTTCGATACCACAGATGAGCGTGCCATTAAGAACTAAAGGAAACATAGTTTTTGATGAGAAAGCAAGAGTTTGGAAATACGGCGATGCGGTCTCTTCAAGGAGTGCAAAAAGCCTTGATGGCGCATATATGCTTCTCCGCACGATGTGTACAATTGACTTTATTAATGAGATGATAAAAGTAAAAAAATCATCTACTTTGAGAGAGATGTATTACATTTCCGAGAGTTGGGGAATTGGTAAGTTCCATTCTGAAGACGAATCAAACAAATTAGTTGAAGATTTGGAGATAACAACTAGACTTATGCGTGAAGACTTTAAGTTAAGACCAGAGGAAAATGGTGCGTCCATCATGGGGAATATTACAATCGAAGAAACAGTAAGGACAGGTGCAACAAGGATAATTAATTGCAGAGATGACGTCGGCGATGCAGGTTACGGCATACCTTACAATGTAGAGAGAGAGAAAATTCGTTTTAAATCGCATGATGCAAAATTTGTGATTGGTATAGAGTGCGGTGGCATGTTTGACAGATTAGCAGAAAACAGATTCGATGAGAAATACGATGCGATACTTGTTCATCTTAAAGGTCAACCTGCTCGATGCACACGCAGACTAATTAAACGATTGAACGAAGAGTTGAATTTACCTGTGGTAATCTTTACAGATGGAGACCCTTGGTCGTTCCGCATATTTGCATCTGTTGCATACGGTGCAATTAAAACCGCACATATCTCAGAATACCTTGCAACACCAGAAGCTCAGTTTCTCGGCGTTACCCCTAGCGACATACAGAACTATGACCTCCCTTCTGATAAACTCTCTGATAAAGATATTGCCGCACTCCAAGCCGAACTTACCGACCCACGTTTTAACGACCCCTGGTGGCAGGGCGAAATCAAACTTCAGTTACAAATGGGTAGAAAAGCAGAACAACAATCACTTGCGAAATACGGCTTGGATTTCGTTACAGATACTTATCTTCCTGAAAAGTTAAAAAACATGGGGATTATTTGAATGTAGAGCACAGAAGATATTTGTAGAGTAGAGCATAAAAGAGAGATGGCAAAGTTAACAGACAAGCAGATAATAGGGATATGCAAGCATGTGGTAGATATAGGAGACTATGATAAATTTTGGATCTCGAGACATTACATAGAAAATACAATTGAGAGCTTCAAAGAGGCAACTTATGTGCAGAGGAATACAAGTAGAGTATGACAGGCATCGTTGGCGATTGGGGTCCATCGAAGATTTCATTCAATGATATAACCAACGAATACACGGCGCTCTTTGGGTAGATATTGGCGAATGCCCTCAGGGGGAGTATTCAGATAAAGCGACCTTGCTAATTTACTTAGACTCTTTGCGAGGTGGTTCAATGAATATCAAAATCTTGCAAAATAATTTTCGTGCTCTACACGACTAAACGAACATCATAAAACTTTTAATGCATGAAGAAGTTATTGCAATACAATGCAAAAAAATAAAAAAGGCGAATTTTCAGCCAAGAAAAAGAATGCACAAGTTAAAAAAGATGAAAAGAAAAATAAAGATGAAAAAATCAGCGTGAAGATACATAGCGCCCAGGGAATGACTATAGTTGCAGCATGTGATATCGAACTCTTGGGAAAAAAATTGGTTGAAAAGGAGATTGTACTTGAGGTTCACAGGGGTTTTTACGAAGGAGTACATGTTGATGATGATGGGCTAATAAGACATCTTGCGCTTGGTATGTGCGGAAATCTTGTTGGCAAACATACAGTAGAGACTGCAATAAAGGCAAATTACGTCGATAAAGAGAATATCCTCTATATCCAAGGTGTACCCCATGCTCAATTCTTTGTCCTGCCAAAAAAGAGAAAGTAGAAGAAAATAAATCTCTTTATTTACTTTGCTTAGCAAGCAATTTTTCTGCGTTCGTCAGCATTTCATTCGCCTTTTTGTCGTTCCCCGCCTTATGGTAATTCTCTGCAAGGCGCAATAATCCATCTAATCTCTCATTTTCATTTTTATCCAAATGCGCATTTGCCTTTGCACTCTTTACTTTTTTCAACAATACTTCGTATGCCGCGCCGTAATCCACAGATGTTTTTCCTTTTGTAGGCTTGGCTTTCCACACAGGTTTTGCAACTGCAACTTCTTCATCTGACTCTACTGCAACCGCAGTAGCCACAGGACGCGCTACTATTCCTTCTTTAGTTGCTTTTTCTGTTTGGCTTGGTTCTTCTATTTGGCTTGGTGTCTCCTTTGGTTCATCAACACTCTTTGCAACAGGCACATCTTTCTCTGCGATGAGAGCAGAATCGCATATGGGTATTGCTTCTGATTTTTGCGTTACAACAGTGGGTTGTAGAGCAGTTTGTATCTGTGTTGCATGAGACATTTGCATATTTTGAGATTTAGTTACATTTGTAGTCTGAACTAAAACTTTTTCTTGTGTTTTTTCTTTCATAGGTTCGTCCAATATTATTAAGTTCACGCGTTTCGTGCTACGCATGCGTTTCCAGGCATATATCAAAATAAGAATACATGCTATAAGAACAACCAGAGCAAGCACCCAAGCCAAAACGCAAGAGAAATTATCGACTTTCTCCACAATGTCGGCTTTTCCAAGCATGTGCAAGGTTACATTAAACTTAGCATTCGCAACCTCGCCTGCAAAGTCCTTAAGCCGAAGTTCAACAAATGTCCTGCTTGTTTCGTTCGTTTTTCTTGTAATGGTAAGTGTATTGTTTACAATTACACAATCTATAAATTTCGTATCAAAATATGTTATACTCCAGGTAGGTGCAAGGTCGGTGCCCAAAATCCAATATTCCTCTAAAGATATGGATATGGGTTCTTTCTCAATGGTAACATCAGGAATCTGTTTAATCGAAGGAGGAATATGGATGGGACAATCGTTATTTACAAAGACAGTTACCTCTCTCAAAACCGAATTGTTGTTATCATCTTTTAATATCAAAGTGATTTTCCCGCTCCCATTTACGCAACTTTTTGGCATCAGATACAACTTACTGCCCTCAAGAGACCAAGAGAATAAGTTACTTTGTCCTTCTGCATACCAAGTAAGCAAATCTCCATCAGGGTCATATCCAAAAGGCGATAAATCTAAAGTAAAAAGGACCTTTGTTAGGTTGATTTGTTCCAGTCCAGGCAAAATTACAGGCGCGCTATTTTCAACACAAGATGGCGTGATATTTATAGTGATATTTGAAACTGCAAAATACCCATGTTCATCTGTCAATCTAAAAAATAACTTTGCGCTCCCATTTGCACACTGCGAAGGTAGAATGGTCATGACATTCCCAAGCCTGAATATGCTAAACAGTTCTGAATTTTCTAAAACTTCCCAAGTTAAGTTATCCCCATCAGGATCGATACCATGCATTGATAGGTCGATAGTCCAAGTTTCGTTAGAAAGCATATACACATCGTCCAAGCCAAAGATGACAGGCGGCAGATTCTCAATGCATACATTTATAATTGTAACATTAACAAAAGTAGAGACTGTATTACCATGAGCATCGCTTGCATTAAGAATGATTGAGAAATTACCATTTGAGCATGCGAACGGTTCTATGTATAAAACATCATATACCAAAGAAACATTTGCTAGTTCGTTTACTTGAGTGCCTGTTATAGAATACGACCAGGTAATAGGCTCTCCTTCTGGATCGGTTGCATGATCATACAAATCTAAAACATAGGTTTCATTTGAATATATATAGATATCATCGAAAGGAATCATTATTGGTGGAAGGTTTGATATTATTATTTTAAGGTCCGCATAAGAAGTTAGAATACCATCGGTAACAAAAACTCGAACATAATAAATCCCAGATGATGTGTAATTGAAAGAAATTACCTCCCCCTTAACAATAACAAACCCTTCAGAGACATTCGTATATAATCTAAGTTCAGATGTGTCGTTGTCGACATCATATAAAGAACATCCTGCATCATGAAGAAGGTCGAGGGTAAACAAAACATTCTCCAAGCCGAAAAGTTCAGATGGAATAGTTATATTTGGAGCGTCGTTCACTGCATCAACTATAATAGTAATATTTGCTTTTGCGCACTTATGGTATCTGTCATAGGCAGCAACAGTAATGTTAACAGAGCCGACCCAGTTCTCCTTCATTGCATAGAAAGATAGCATAGAACCATTAAGAACAGAACGCACAAGCGAAGAATTTTCTTCTTCTAATATAGAGAATGTAAGGTAATTCGTATCATGGTCATCATAGAAATAATTTGAAAGGTTGAGTGCATCTTCAACAAAAGAGTCTTCAGGCACTCGCACAATCGGTATCTCTGTATATTTAGGTGGCAAATCGTAAAAAACTTCTATTTTTATATTTATACAACCGGAACCTAAATTTGTAATCAATATGGGAACACTAACATACCAAGTTCCATTTTCATCAATCCAATCAGGATTTGTGCGATTATCTATATAACCTTGTAAGGAATTTTTAAGCCTTGTGCCACAAACCCAAGCCTCAAAGTTATATTCTATCGATAGATTATGAATGCATATTCTTCCATCACTTTCGGTAGTTATGTTTAATGGAATCATGCACATCTCGTTCCCATACAAATCTGTAAAAAAGATACAATTGCCCGTTGAGATACTTTCTGATATGTCTGAGGATATGTCAAGTGTAACATTCGTAAAGAGCACACTTGAAACCTTGTTTGAACTTAAACCGTCCAAGCCAAAATCCAAAGTTATATTCGAAGGATAACACTTTAAATTGCATGACAGATATATATCCTCAAGAATCAAAAACGAAAAACCATCAGAAAAGAAAGACACACGATAACAAAGTCGGTTAGATACTCCACCTTCGTTAAAACTTATCTCTTCTCCGTTATTTACGTTTTGCCAGGATATTCCTCCGTCGTTCGATACACAGACCTCAAGACTTGCACTCCCAAGCCCGCTTGATACGCTCGTATTCCAAGTAACATTTGCTCTACATATTCTCTCAGATTCTAAAAATGGAATCACATCTGATTGATAAATCCCAGAATCATAATATCTAAAACATTCAAAAGATATAGACCTTAACACGGGCGTATCTGCTATGGTCGTAAGCAACAAAACACAGTACTGAACATACCTTGCAGTGTTGTTTTGGATTTCCTCTCCTGAAGAACAAACTGTCCACTCGCTCCAACTCCCATCTTCAGGGTTAGTACTGTTCCCCGTGCGGGTTAGAACCTCAATCATAGTCCCCGCACCTGAAGTAACATCAAAAGTTATATTCCCAAAATAGGCACTTGCTTGCGTAAAGTTTCCAGAGATTCCAGAATAAAACCTACCCGTAGATACATACTTCCCTTCTACTATCCCTAAAGAAAAAGTAGGTTCCTGCTGAACATAATTTCGCACTATTATATCATCGGTATAATACTCCCGTCCTCCATGTATTACCATTCTGTCAAATTGACTGTATGTTGCATCTGTCCCGGTAATGCTTTCTACCAAGACCCCTGTCGAGTTGTAAAGTTCGAACACGATATTTCCTGAATAATACCTAAACTTTACAGTCATCCAGGCATTAAATTCATAAGCAGATGTCGTTTTGGATATGATATCAGAACCTCCTCCACCAGTCCTTCTTTCTATTGCAAATTGAGATGGCAAACTATTGAAATCTAACATCCTTGGACCATAACCATTAAACGAACTATCCTCAAAACCATATCTATTCTGAGTGCCCCCAATTTCATTCACCCTTTTAGTCTTAAAAACCGCCTCAAATGAACTCGTTGTAGAAGAAAAGAGTTTATACCCACCATTTGGGTCATCGTACCCAGTTTTCAGAAGCGCGTAATTCCCATTGTCGTTAACTATCGTAACTGAGCCAAGTCCATAATTTGTCCAGTCGCTTGCATCACCATCTGAAAAATCATCGAACAGTAGGAAGGTTGATGCCCCATTCGAGGCTGAAATCGCCGAGGGATTGCCATAATACATGTATATCTTTGTAGATGTCGAGGCAGGTAGCGAAGGCACTTTTACCCAAACTATTGTAGATGCTGTATTTATCCCGCTCTCTATCCAATAACTAAGTTGTGTAAATCCATCAGACGAGGTAAATCGCATGTCTCCACAGTCAGAACGCATTTGCCCTGCTGCGATTAAAGATTGTGTGTCCAAAGTAAGTTTTACTTGGTAATTTGTAAGTGCAGCACCAGTATTTACTATCTTTATTTCCTGCCTGTAAAGCCAGTTCTCATTCATCCAATCTGCTTTTGTGGCAAGTTTTATCTCATCAGACGATATGTTTACATTGGTATAGTTCCCATATGCAAAATCTGCTGTACTCGTCTGTGTCCAATCATAGGAATAAACATCCAACGAAACTCCATTCCCTTGCACAGTTACATTCTCTTTTATCCCATTAAAATCTCCATCCATAGTATGCAAAATAGAACTGTTTTTCTCTATACCTTTACCTTCTACTACTAAAGAAGAATTTATTATCGAAGCATTTTTTGGCAGAATTATATTTGTAACTCTACTTTCCCATGCATCCATATCATATTCTTTTAATGTGGAATTATCGAAAAATTCGTTCTGCATACCAAAAGAACCATACCCCAAGCCGGAATAGCCCCATTCTGCACTCTCGTTAGCTGATACATCAACAAAAACATCACACGGATACCCGCTTGCATTCTCGCCTGACAGGCTCATCTTTGCACTACTTATGGTTGAATTCATGGGCAAGGGTAGATAAAGCATATCTTCTCCGCTAAAAATAAGAGTTTCATTTATCGAAACATTATCGGGAGGATAGTCCCTTGAACCTTTATTATTCTCAAGAACCTCTGGAATACCTTCTTTTTTATCTATATTTTGAACAGTATTTTGAATAGAGATAAGGCTTGTAAATAAAACCAAATGGAGCATCAGAAAGATAATAATGCTCATGACCCTCTTATTCACATACATATTATACTGATGTTCAAACTGGATTTATATATTTTGCTTAAATATAATCAGAAAGAATGTAATCAAAAGAAAACTCAAAAGCACATTCACATCACATAAATTCAGATCGGTATGCGCTCAGTCTCTAGCCTATCTGCCGTGGGATACTCTTCTATTATTGAAAGATATATCTTCTTCCCTTTAATCCTCTTTAAAGCATGTGCAAGTTCTTCCAGTATCCAGAATGCTGTCTCCAATCTCCCTTTTTCTTCATCATATCTTACCATATCCTCCGGCACTTCATACTTTTCTTTCATTCTCTTTTCTATTTCTTTAAGAAAAGTTTTATCGTCGCATTCTATAATTCCAAGACGGAATATCCCTTCTTCTGTAATCTCATGATATGCCCTTGCCGTCTTCCTTGCTCTCCTCTCAAGCCTCTTCTTAAGTTGCACACTATCTTTAAATGAAGAAGTGCATAGATGTATAGATAACCTTTCTAATCTCGAAGATTTCGAAGTTGCAAAATGCTCGAGTATCTTTTCACCTTCCAAGTAGGAGCCTGCAACCGCACTCGACACATCATCAACAACTTCATACCCTCTCTTTCTCAGATTTTCAAAATTCGTTTCAGAAAACTCAAGTTCATTTAAGTTCAGAAAATTTACACCTATCTTATCAAGATATTTTGCAAGCATTATTACAATCTTCATGCTTCCTGGAATTAAGGGTATTTCCACTCCCACATCCATATCAGTTAACTTCGATTTCCTAATTAGTCTGTCGTACGCACTCCCTTCCATCTTACTCCATATATTTTCAGGCGGATGGAACCTAATTTCGTCCAAGCCAGCTCTAGAAAGTTCATCTATGTATCTTTCTTCAAATGGTACCGCAGTATATAGATGAATATGAAAATCTTTTCCAAATTCTTTTTTCAATCCCTCGATTAAAGATATCGTTCTTTTAGGCACAACAAGCGGGTCTCCTCCAGTTATACCTGCTCCTTTCGCATCTATCGAATAGGCTTCATTTATCGATTCTTTCAAATAATCTGTTTCGTCTTCTACTTTTAATTCGTTCGCATACATAACATCTTTTTTCATCTTCTGCTCTGATAAAGGACAATAAAAACATCTCCTCGAACATATACCCGTTACTAAAAGAACTACCTTTGCTCCAAGCCTGCAATGCTTACACCCTTCAGGTAACCTCCCTATCAGCATCGAGCCTGCTTCTAACTTTCTAATCTCTCTTTTAGTCCCTCTTTTTTTACTCATTTCGCTTTTCATATCGAATATCCTAATGCTTATACATCATAAATATCTTTCATAAGTTTTGTTTTTAACTTAACTGTTTAAATCGTATGTCCTTCTTCCTTATAATTTCTCATTCTTTTCCCATTCTTATAATCCTCATTGTAACCTCATCATAATCTTAATCCTAATCTTCATCTTTATCTTCACATTTTTTAGATTTTATTCCTTCACGAACTTTTACCGCAATCCCATTCTTAAATGCAAACATTTCTCGTCTATTTAGCAAGGTCTTTCCTATCGCTACAACTTCGTCATTTTCTGTTACTATAATCGCCTCATCGCCAGGTCGCAACATCTCATCCGCATCTTTTACAAACCTCGCAAAAACATTCTTCCCGTCCATATTATATTTCGCACTATCTTCATCTACAATCACGCGCAGTTTTGGCTTGGAAAATCTCTTTATCAACCTTCTTGCACCCGCAAGTTTCAAAGTGAAAAGACCATCTGATGCCCTTAACGATAAAACATGCTCTCCGTCCACTATCACATTTCTTATTCGATGTGTAGTTGCAGACTTTACAAATTCCACTTTTCCATCAAGAAGCACATCGCCTGCACCTTTCCCAAATTGCATGTCTGCTGTTGCTCTAACCCTATCTATATCTATCTCATTGTATCTCTCTGTCTTATTATCTGTCTTATTATATTTCTCAATCTTATTATATCTCTCATTATATCCTTTATGATTGGATTCTTTATGATTGTCGAATTCTCCTTCTTTTACTTCTTTTACATCGAACTCTTTTTCTTTGTTAAGTCTCTTTTCTTTATCCTCCGTCTTATCCAATCCAATCTCCTTCAAAGTATCCAAAGTTTCCTTACCCTCCCAGAAAAGTGTAAGTCCATATTCGAACGTATGTGAATATTTCTTTACAAGTTCGTTCATCCTTTCTTTAACATTCATATCAAGATTTTCTTCGCTAATTGCCACTGACTGCGATATCGGATACATCTCGCCAAGTTCTATCGGAACAGGTCCAAAAATCGAGGATACAACAAAATGCGCATCTACTACTTTACTTATTTCCTCAATCTCATTTCTATAAGTTTGTCCATATGGTCTATTACCTTCAGGAAACACTATAAGAACGCGTTTAGCAGGATTCCTATACCTTTCAAATAATCTTTTTTCGTACCTATAAACAATAGGTCGATTTATAGAATCCCCTGAGGTATAAAAGAACGCGCTCTTCTTCGATATCGGTTCGTACTCTTCAAGAAATGAAACATACTTCTTAACCACTTTAAATCCATCGAGTAGATACGGATGCGCCCTAACACGGCGTTCCACAAGTTCCCATAAATTCCCAAGCCTTATGGCTTCTCTTACATTACGAATTTCTGCAAAACTTACATATAGATTATGTTCTGCAAGCACTTTCTCTCTTGCTTTCACACCCAACTTCTTTATTTCTTCTAATTTGTATTTACTGCATACAGGACAACTGCACGGAAGTTCTGTCATATCTGCTATATTATATGTCCCATCGACAAACATCATCCTCTCATCTCTTGCAAATTTAACATACGACGAGGAATCGAACATGTCGCATCCTAAAAGGACTGCAAACGCAAATAGCATAGGATGCCCTGCACCAAATAGATGCACAGGTTTGGAAATGTCCAAGCCTTTCTTTGATGCAATTATTATCTCTGCAATATCACGATATCTGTAAGCCTCCATCAGTGGAACTACCCCTCCTATCGGGAAAAAATCGCATTTTTCACCCATCTTCGCATACTCCGAGGCGCAGTACTCCCTTAGGTCAGGATATACAGACCCTTGGACCGGACAAGCAAGTGCCATCTCGCCTTTTAGCCTTGCAGAAAGTTCTACACGACGCAAAGTCTCCTCAATTGCTTCCTTTGCTTCAGCATGCGAAATATCAGGCTTGGTAAATACATCGAGCGCAGTCCCTATATCTACTCCTATATCCCTCTGAAAAGTTATTATTTCATCAGGTTTTACATCTATATCTCCATAAACATAACTTTGAAAAGTCCCAGAATCAGTCATTATTGGTCCTTCGAAGTCTATAAGTTTATGCACCCCTTCACTCAATGCTTTTTCTCGTAAATTTTCAGATTTCTTGATTATATACGAATTTGTTATCACCATCTCAGTACCAAATTTTTCTTTCATTTCTTTTGGTGTAAATAACATTTGATTCGGATTTATCACCGGAAGTAAAGCAGGTGTAGTGATTCTCCCATGCTTAGTCTCAAGTTTCCCAAGCCTACCCAAGCCCTCTCGATCTTTTATCTCAAACTTTAACATACTCACCATATCCTTTTTCCTATATTTTTCCTATATCCTATTAATGCAAACTTTAAGTTTAACTTTTTGCATTTACCTTGTCTATTCAAATATCGTTCATTCAGAATCATAATGTTCATTTAAAATTGAAACTTCATTCTAAAAACTTCATTTAAAATATAAACAAAAACATACTCAAAACATGTTAAAATATCGCCAAAACTAGCACTAAACAAAACATGCTTTAATCATTTATTAAAATTAAATCACAAATAAAAATTAATAAAAATTTACAAATTAATTACAGACCTTTGGTCTGTAATGCCATAAGGTCTTCTGTCGATAATTTTTCTCCTTTCTTGAATCTTTCAAAGAGGTCATTTACCTGCTTCTTGGCATTTGCTTCAATCTTTGACTTCTTATCTTTCTTCTCTTTCTGCCTCATGCCAAAGATAATTTTATCATAATCATGGACTTGTCTTATAAGTTCGATATGTTTCCTATGCTCTTCGTCAGCAGCCTGTTTTGTCTTTAAGAACAACTCTTGCATTTCATCTGCCTTTTTCCTTAATTCGTCAGATTCTTCGTATAACTTGACCATTAAATCATGCTCTTTCTGTGCTTCATCTGCAAGTTTTGATACATACGCATGTTGTTTTTCTGCTTCTGCTTTTGCTTGCTTTGCTTCCTTAATCGCTTCCTTTACTTCTTTATTACCTTCTATCATCTTCTCTTTTTCACGTATCTGTTGCTGAATTTTACTCATAAGTTCTATCAATTCCTTTTCCTTATCAGGTTTAAGGACTGATGTCATCTGTTTAAATTCAAGATTCTTTAAATCTTTTTTGAGTTTTGCGATAGATTCTCCGCCTTTTGGCAACTTCTCCTTCTTAAGCGCATCCACTTTTGCTTGCGCTTCGTTTGCTTTCCTGTTCAGTTCTTCTCTTAATATTTTTGCATTTTTCACTTCTTCGTTAAGTTTATTCCTTCTATCTCGGTGTAGATTTGCTTCATGAACTAATTTTTTTACCTGCTCATTGAGCATATCTCGCTTTTCAACTATCTTCTTTGTTTCTTCATTTAGCTTATCTCTTGCTGCTTTATGCTCCTCTGCTTTTGCATTAAGTTCGTCTCTTGTCTTTTCTAACTCTTCAATCGAATCTACCATACACCTCACACACTCTCTCTTTTTAGATATAATCCAAGCCAAATTTACATATCCTCATATCAATTCATAGTATTTATAGGCTTCGGTACCTTCATGGTAACAATAATGGATTTTCTTGAAGTTATTCTTTAGATTTATCACATCCTTTTTAACTTCTGAAGGTGGCTTCTTATCAACAAGGATTTTCTTGAATAGTTCAGCAACTTCTTTCATTTCACTCTCTTTCATCCCTATCCTTGTCAGTTCTTGCACACCTACACGAATCCCACTTGGATTATCCATTGCTGTATTCACATCATCCCAGGGCAATAGGTTCTTATTCGTAATTATATTTGCCTGCTCAAGTTGCTCCACAAATTTTGTTGCAGAGCCTAACTTAGATACATCCATAACTAAAGTATGCGATTGAGTAAACCCAAGATGTTCTGCAATTACATTTATACCCTTTTCATATAATGCCTGCCCAAGTGCTTTCGCATTCTTGACTATCTGCGATGCATACGCACTTCCAAATTCTATATGCTCGGATAGCGCAACTCCAAGCGCCGCAACAGATGCCAAATGGTGATTCGAAACTACCCCTGGGAATACACCAAAATCTAACTTCTTCAGAATTTTCTTGCTCCTTTCTGATTCTTCCTTCTTCCTATCAGAAAGCACAATACCATGTTGTGGTCCTGGCAAGGTCTTATGTGTAGAGCCTGTCATAACATCTGCACCTTCGCGAAGTGGGTCTTGGAACTTCCCACCTGCTATTAGACCAAGAACATGTGCGGCATCATACATAACATATGCTCCAACTTCCTCGATTGCAGGCATCAATTCTTTGAGTGGTGTGGGAAAGAGATATACTGACTGTCCGAATAAACATAATTTCGGTTTAACTTCTTTTATTGTTTTAGCAGCCGCATCTATATCGATGTTCATGTTCTTCATGTCGAATGGATATCTTACTACATTCAAACCTCTTACACCGACAGCACCGTAAGCAGCATGAGAAATATGTCCTCCTGAGGGCGTATCAACCGCAGTAATGGTCTCTCCGGGCTTGGTAAGTGCAAAGAGCACTCCGAGGTTCGAAACCGTCCCTGATATTGGTCTTACATCTGCATAATTTGCCTTAAAAAGTTTCTTTGCTAAATCGATTGTTCTTTGTTCTACTTTGTCAATGTATATGCATCCTTGATAATACCTTCTTCCAGGCCAGCCTTCGGCATATCTATCTACAAAATCTGTAATTAGCATCTCTCTTGCAAGAGGGCTTATCAGATTCTCAGAAGCAATCATTGGCAGGCTGTTCTCAAACCATTTTGTATGTTCTTTAACAGTGCTCCTTATGAAATTCGCATCTTCGCTTGGCTTGGTTGTCATAGTAATCAGTCTGGGAAATATCATCTGTGATTAAAAAACTATCTACCTGCCATTTTATATTTCATTTAATTTCATTTATCTGAGATATATCATGATTTTATAATTTTTACTTCTATGAATTTAATTGAGTTCTACGAGTTACAGAAAGATACAGTTCGGAGATTACTCAAAAATATATAACTTGAAAATTCAAAAATAGGTTATTTTATATGAAGGGTTCAGAAGAAATTAAAAATACAAAAGATAAAAAAAGGATAAAAAACAAAAGATAAAACATCTATTTGGTAACCTATTGGTAACCTATGACAACAAGAACACTTTCAAGAGCAGTTTCGTTTGAATTTGCAAAAGGAGTGTGAGATAACGAAATTCGACATTCTTATTCGTGATGGCTTGGTGGTAACCCCAATGGGGAGTATGCATGCAGATATCGGAATTAACGATGATAAAATCGCGTTTATCGCAAAAGGTTCTAAAAATCTTGGAATGCATGGTAAAGAACGCATAGATGCAAAAGGAAAAATTGTGTTTCCTGGGGCTATAGATGCTCATGTTCACATGGAACTTCCGATTGCAGGAACTTATTCTTCAGACGATTTTAGAACAGGTTCGATAGCCTGTGCATTCGGCGGAATCACAACAATGATAGATTTCGCAATACCAAAAAAAGAAGACAGCATATCAGAAGAATTATCCTCAAGGAAGGAGTCAGCAAAGAAATCGATTATAGATTATGCATTTCATGCAGGAATTACGCATCAAAGACATATTCGTGAAATAAAGAAAGTGATAGAAGATGGGATTAATTCGTTCAAGATGTTCACCACCTATCCGAGTTTAATGATAGACGACGCGACGATGTATCAAGCATTTGAGGAATTAGCAAAGTATGACGGAATTGCTACTATACATGCAGAAAATTATGGATTAATGTCTTATTTTATCTCGAAATATATCAAAGAGGGGAAGAAACATCCACGTTATCATCCTCTTTCGCGTCCTAATTTTGTCGAAGCAGAATCGATTATGCGTGTGGTTGAATTTGCCCGTGCTGCAAAGAATAGACTGTATATAGTCCACATGTCAACTTCAGAAGGGGTATCAATTATAGATAGAGCGAAGCGTGATGGGGTTCGGGTATTTTCAGAAACATGTCCTCAGTATCTGACGCTCGAGGATTCTGTTTATTCTTCAAAAGAATGCAATAATTATATCGTGTGTCCCCCTATAAGAAAAAAGACAGATAACGAACACTTATGGCTTGGAATTAACTCAGGCATTGTGGATACCGTGGGAACAGACCATTGTCCGTTCACAAGAGCGCAAAAATGGTCTAGGGACTCTTTTGATTCAATTCCACCTGGTTTACCTGGTGTTGAAACCCTACTTCCAATTATGTATTCAGAAGGAGTTGCCAAAGGCAAGTTATCTCTCGAAAGAATGGTCGAGGTCATATCAACAAATCCAGCAAGAATTTTCGGCTTGGATTCAAAAGGTATTCTTGCTCCTGGCAAGGATGCAGACATAGTTATTTTTGACCCAAAAGTTGACTGGAAAATTAGGTATGAAGACCTACACATGAACGCAGATTGGTCTCCTTATGAAGGAATGAAAATAAAAGGTAAGGTACATGCTACAATACTCAGAGGAGTGCCGATTTGCATCGATGGCAAACTAGTAAATAGTTCTCAAGGAAAATATATTTCACGAAGAAAGCATTAGTTCTCTTATTAATTCTCTTCCTTGTCGTCTTCCTTCTTTTTGGAGAGTTTTGTCTTTAATTCTTTTTCGCCTTTTTTAACATCTTCTTTAATAACATCGAGTTCTTTTTTAACTACTTTCTTAACTTTCCCAATTTTTTCTTCTACAAACCCTGCAGCCTGTTCAAGGTCTCCTTCGAGTTGCATCTTCTTAGACTTACATCTTTTTCCGAGTTCTGCTTTGACCTTACCTTTTGTTTTGAGCGCTTTTCCTTTCAATTCCTCTTTTGTTAAAGTTTCGACATTCTGAGCCATCCCTTCACCAAATATGTAATATAAAAGAAAGTAAATCAAGTTATCTACACTATCGTTCTATGTATATCCTCTGGGAACAACAATAAATATCAAAATAGCATTCTGTTGTATGGAGGATAAAAATGGTTCTTAAAGTATTCAATACTTTGACGCGTGAGTTAGAAGAGTTCAAGCCTCAAGAAGACATGATAGTAAAAATGTATGTATGCGGTCCTACTGTGTATGATTATTCACATATAGGGCATGGTAGGTCATACGTTGCCTTCGACATAATCCGAAGGTATCTTGAGTATAAGGGATACAAAGTCAAGTATGTGCAGAATTTCACTGATGTTGACGACAAGATTATTAATAGAGCAAAAGAGATGGGCGTAGAACCTGCGAAACTTGCAGAGAAGTTCATCGCAGAATATTTCAAAGATTTGGATGCGCTTGGTGTAAGGCGTGCTGACGTTCATCCGAGAGTTACAGAACATATCAATGATATAATTGCAGCAGTAGAGAAATTGGTTAATAAGAAACATGCGTATGTAGTCGATGGTAATGTCTATTTTGACATAACAACCGTAAAAGATTTCGGGAAACTATCACATCAGAGTTTGGAAAACCTACAGGTAGGTGCGAGAGTAGAAATAGACGAGCGAAAACGCAATCCTATGGACTTTGCATTATGGAAAGCCTCAAAGGAAGGCGAGCCAGCGTGGAAATCGCCCTGGGGCTTGGGCAGACCTGGCTGGCATATCGAATGTTCTGTTATGTCCATGAAATATCTTGGAGAAACTTTAGATATACATGGTGGCGGAATGGATTTGATATTCCCACATCATGAGAACGAAATAGTGCAATCAGAGGCATTAACAGGAAAAATCCCTTTCGCAAGATATTGGCTCCACAACGGCTTTATCAATGTGAACAAAGAAAAGATGTCAAAATCTCTGAAGAATTTCTTTACCATAAGAGAAGTGCTTGAAAAGTTCAGTCCTGAATCGTTGAGATTCTTCTATGCAAATACACATTACAGAGGACCAATCGATTTCTCATTTGATGCATTAACAGAATCAGCGCAGGCTCTAGAAAGATTGCAGAACGCGTATGAAAACCTGATTGAGTATAAAAACAGACTTGAAAAAGAAGGAAGAACCACAGATAAAGGAAAAGGGAGCGAGCAAGAAGTTAATCAAGCACTTGAGCAACTTGACCAAGCCGTAAAGACAGTTCAAAAAAGGTTTGAAGATGCAATGGACGATGACTTCAATACTCGAGAAGCAATTGCAGCCTTGTTCGACTATACGAGAGAAGTAAATCGCGTGCTTGCTTCGGGAAATATAAACGATATAAAAAGAATCGACGATGCGATAAGTATGTATGAGACACTTGGCAATGTGTTAGGAATACTTGGAAAGAAACGACCAGCAAGCAACGATGAAAAAATGATAGAATCTCTTATGGGGCTAATCATAGAAATAAGACAGCAAGCCCGAAATCGAAAAGATTTTGCAACTTCAGACAAGATAAGAGATAGGCTAAAGGAATTGGGCATAACCTTAGAAGATACACACGAAGGAGTTAAGTGGAAAAGAAAGTAAGTATTATTTAATAACATTTAGTAACCATTTAGCAACCCTTAAAAATAACCATTAAAAATCGAGTGGATAAATAAGGATTTAGATAGTATTTCAATTCGAATTACATTAAGTTACTACGATAGATATTTAAGTCTCTTTCTCGTTCCATAAGCAAGGGTTTGACAAATATAAATTGAAAAAATGCCATTTTTAGATTAGTAGGAGGTGTAGCAGACGGCAAATGTAGTTTGTAAAAAATGCGGTACAGAAAATAAAGAAGATGCCGTCAGCTGCATTAAGTGTGGCAGTAGCATGGTAGAAGATAATTCTGATTTTGAAGAGATTGATGATGGATTAACTGAAATTCCCATAAAAGCAGAGGAAGAAAAAGGAGAAGAATTTGCATTCGAGGAAATACTTGATGAAGAAAATGAAAAAAAAGAAGTAGCATTCGAAGAACTTGTCGATGAAGCTGAAAAAAGTTCGGGCGAAAATATTATACAAGAAATAAAAGAGGAATCCAAGCCGGTTGATAAAACACTATCCCCCCCTGTGGTATCTCTTACTGAAATAAAAGAAGAATCCAAGCCTGAAATACTAATAAGAGAAGAGGTTAAAGAAAAAGTTAGAGATGAGGTCCCGGAATTAAGTCGAAAAACGCAATATGCGGAAAAGCAAGTTAAAACACAGATAAGGGACCAAGTCCAAATAAAAACAAGTGAGACAAAACCGAAAGGAGCCTCGCTTCCTATAGAGTTATCAAAAAAAGTAGATAGGGTAATGATAGTATCTGCAATCGTTGC
>Ga0123519_10004630_pt1 | contig 22152 bp, 17 predicted proteins | sample YelNatPaOPRAMG02_FD_87396 | JGI IMG/M metagenome (GOLD analysis project Ga0123519, IMG submission 87396) | Hot spring microbial communities from Yellowstone National Park - Yellowstone National Park OP-RAMG-02 (version 2) | ecosystem: Environmental > Aquatic > Thermal springs > Hot (42-90C) ...
TATATTTATAATCAAAAGCAGTATCCACATCCACCAAACCATTTTTAATCAAATGGGCATTTATGAAAGTTTTGTTCCATAGATAAAGATAGCAAAGCAAATTGTTTTTCTCGTCGTATTTTACATTATCAAACTTTAAAAATACTCTTTGCCCTTTCAGTTTATCTTTTAAAAATCGGAGTGCTTCACCATTCTTCTCCTGTATCGGTTTTACGCCAATCAGTCTTATCTTTAAACCGTTATCCAGAACTACAATTTCCGGAGATAAGATTTCTTTTACTTTATGATATTTTTCCTTTTCGTAATTGGAATTATCTATTTTTGAGCCAAACCTTAATTTCTTTGGATCAATCTTCTTATCAAATTTTATGGGATCTTTAAAAATATATGGCAATTTTTTTATCTCCTCTTTGAAATCTATTGCTATTTCTTCTTGTTTAATGATTTCAAAAGTAACATCCTGAAAAATAGCACCTTGTTTTATTCCCAGTTTTTCTTTTATAACGGGCAAAAAGTCCTCGTTTATCTCATAGCCAATAGAATTTCTATTAAGATTTTTAGCGGCTAAAGATGTTGTTCCACTACCAAGAAATGGATCAAGCACTGTCTCGCCAATAAAACTGAACATTTTGATAAGTCTCTTTGGGAGTTCCTCAGGAAACATAGCCAGGTGTTTGTCCTGTTTTTCGCCCGGGAAGTTCCAATGCCCTGTGAAGTATTGATTCCATTCTTCTTCAGTTAATTTTGACTGCTCTTTTATCTCTTTGCTTACCCTCGGTGGCTTACCATGTTTTTTAAAAACCAAAATAAATTCGTAATCAAGTTTGAGAATACCATTTCTTGGATAGGGAAATGATCCCATTACTGTAGCTCCACCTGTGGTATGGCAAGTAGTAACTTTCTGCCATATAATAGCCCCCATATAATCAAAGCCCACACTCTCGCAGAACTTGATGATTTCTGTCCTTATTGGAATAACCTTATATCTTCCATAATAGACAGAGCGAGCGAACTGATCACCTATATTGATACATAATCTGCAACCTTTGTGTAATACTCTATGACATTCTTTCCACACTAAATTAAGATTGTTTATGTATTCTTCGTAAGTGTCATTAAATCCAATCTGCTTACTATTTCCATAATCTTTCAATTGCCAGTAGGGTGGGGATGTGATAATGAGATGGACTGATTCATTATCAACCTCTTTCATCCATCTCGAATCGCCAATTATTATTTTGTGCCAAGTTTTCATAGTTCTTGTTACCTTGTTTATTTCAACATTTTTAAAGTCACCATTTTCCATAAATCCTTCATGGAAATTTCTTGCTCTCCAAGAAAGGGTCTATATAAATTTTTTTGCCTTCAAAGATTTTTAAAATCCTTTCCAATATTCCATCAGTATTTTGAAAGGACCAGTATTTAGAATCAGGATTCCAGCTGTGCCTCTTAATAATCTTTATATTTCCCACAAATTGAGGATTGTATGGAAAGGAAGTAATTGAATTATTTGATTTGTCTTTGTGGATTTCAACTCCCAACTCCACACTTCCATTATATAAATCTTAATTCAAAAATCAAGCAAAAACTTCCTTTGGAAAAATTAGTTGCAAAGGAGTATAATAATTTATTTAAAAGATATGGAGGATTTATTATGAAGATTCATGAATACCAAGCAAAAAGCATTCTTTCAAAATTCAATGTAAAAATTCCGAAAGGGAGGGTTGCTGAGACTCCTGAAGAGGTAAGAAAAATTGCTGAGGAGATAGGAAAGCCAGTGGTTATAAAAGCCCAAATCCATGCAGGAGGGAGAGGTAAAGCAGGTGGAATCAAGGTTGCAAAAACACCTGAAGAGGCTGAGAAGATTGGTAAGGAGATGATTGGAATGACCCTTGTGACCTACCAGACAGGTCCTGAAGGGAAAGTTGTAAGAAAAGTTCTTGTGGAAGAAGCTTTAGAGGTTGAGAAGGAGTTATATCTTGGAATAGTCCTTGACAGGGTAAAGGAATGTCCTGTAATAATGGCATCTCCTGAAGGAGGAGTAGAAATTGAAAAGGTTGCTGAAGAGCATCCTGAGTTGATTTTTAAAGAATGGGTTGACCCTACTGTTGGATTTCTTCCCTATCAGGCAAGAAAGCTTGCTTTCTCCCTCGGTTTGAAAGAGAAGGCTTTTCAGGAGTGCGTTAGTTTTATTCTTGGATTATGGAAGGCTTTCCATTCAACAGATGCTTCCCTTGCAGAGATTAACCCCCTTGTTCTTACAAAGGATCAGCAGGTTCTCGCCCTTGATGCCAAGATAAATTTTGACGATAATGCCCTTTTCCGTCATCCAGAAATAAAGGAGATGAGGGATATTTATGAGGAAGATCCCCTTGAGGTTGAAGCATCGAAATATGACCTTAACTACATAAAACTTGATGGAAATGTGGGATGCATGGTTAATGGAGCTGGCCTTGCAATGGCAACTATGGACATTATAAAGCACTCAGGAGGAATGCCTGCGAACTTCCTCGATGTTGGAGGAGGAGCCAATGAGGAAAGGGTGAGGAATGCCTTTAAAATACTTATTGCTGACAAATCAGTAAAGGCAGTTCTGATAAATATTTTTGGAGGTATTGTAAGATGTGATATGGTTGCTCAGGGAGTTGTGAATGCTGCAAAGGAAGTTGGGGTTTCTCTTCCCATAGTTGTAAGGCTGGAGGGAACAAATGTTGAGGCTGCGAGGGAGATTCTTTTGAACTCTAATTTGAATCTATATGTGGCAAAAACAATGAAAGAGGCTGCTGAAAAAGCAGTTGAGCTTGCAAGTAAAAATTGAAAGGAGATGAAAGATGGCAATACTGATTGATAAAAACACAAGGGTAGTGGTTCAGGGTTTTACTGGGAAGGAAGGAACCTTCCACTCCCAGCAAATGATAGAGTATGGAACAAAGATTGTTGCAGGAGTTACCCCAGGAAAGGGTGGAACAACCCATCTTGGAATTCCTGTCTATAATACAGTTGAGGAAGCAGTATCAAAGGAGGGAGCCAATGCATCTATAATTTTTGTCCCTGCTCCTTTTGCTCCTGATGCGATATGTGAGGCGGTTGATGCTGGAATAAAGGTTATTGTATGCATTACAGAGGGAGTTCCAGCCCTTGATATGGTAAATGTTAAAAAGTTTGTTGTCTCAAGGGGGGCAAGATTAATTGGTCCTAACTGCCCTGGAGTAATATCTCCTGGAAAATGCAAAATGGGAATAATGCCAGGACATATTCACAAACCTGGAACAATTGGAATTGTTTCCCGTTCTGGAACCTTAACCTATGAAGCAGTTGATCAGTTGACAAAGCTTGGTTTTGGGCAGTCAACAGCGGTTGGAATAGGAGGGGATCCAATTGTCGGTTCAACATTCGTTGACATTTTAAAACTTTTCAACGAAGATCCTGAGACAGAGGCTGTGGTTCTAATTGGTGAGATTGGTGGTTCTGCAGAGGAGGAGGCAGCTGAATATATAAAGAAGGAATTTAAAAAACCTGTTTTCAGTTTCATAGCAGGTCAGACCGCACCTCCCGGAAGAAGAATGGGTCATGCGGGAGCAATAATTTCTGGTGGAAAGGGAACAGCTGAAGAGAAGATGAGGGCTTTGTCCTCTGCAGGTGTTCATGTTGTAAAATCACCAGCTGAAATTGGTTTGAAGGTCAAAGAGGTTCTGGGAAGATAAAATAGCATTTTTTAATTTTAAGGAGGGAAAAGTGAAAATAAAGAGAGCTTTATTACTTGCTTTTGTTTTTCTACTCTCCTTTTTCCTTGGTCAGTTAAGCTACAAATTCGAGATTCTAACATCGATTCCTGACTCCTTTGTCTCCCTTTTTGTCCGTGACATATTTTACACCTATGAGCAGAATTCAAACCCTCTTATTTTTGAAGAAGAGAATGTAAAATATCCCTTCAAATTCATTGTTTACGGAGACTCAAGGGAAAATTCAGGGGTGCAAAGGACTATGATTGTCAAAAAAATAATAGAGGAGAAGCCAGATTTTGTTATACATCTTGGGGATATGGTAACCTTCCACGATGAGCATCAATGGGAGATATTTGATGCCTTCGATGGCCAGATAATAAATAATGGTATCCGTTTCTTCCCTGTTCTCGGAAATCACGAATACAGAGTATCTCGAACAGAGATTTTCCCAAAAAAGGGAGATCCTGAAGTTCTTCTGAAAGGTTATTTTAAAAGATTTCCCTTTCTTGAGGGGAGAAGATGGTATACCTTCATATACGGAAATTCAAAATTCATAATTCTCGATACAATGGTTGACCACTCTCCGGGAAGTCCCCAGTATGAGTTTTTAAAGGAGGAGATTGAGAATGGAAATGGTAAATTTGTATTCGTCTGCATGCATCATCCTCCTTACACAAAGACAAGATATGGAAAGGCAAGGAAGGAGGAGAAGGTTCTTGCAAAAATGATAGAGGAGTTAAATCAAAAAGGCTTGAAAACCCACATTGTTTTCACTGCCCACAAGCACAATTATGAAAGATATTTGATTAATGGAATAAACTACATTGTATCAGCTGGTGGAGGTGCTCCTCCCTACATGGTGAATAGAAGTGAAGATGATTTTTACAAAGAGGGAGGACCAAACTATCACTACTGCAGAGTTTTAATTTCTGAAAATAAAGGTATATTTGAAATGGTAAAACTCTCCAAAGACCTCTCAAAATGGGAAGTGAAGGACAGTTTTGAGATAAAACTTCAATAGAGTTAAAAAGCTTACCCTTTCGAAACTTGGTCTTCCAAACATTTTCTCTCTCTGAAAAATCATTTATAAAATTTTACCATAAGTAGGTCTAACGAAAATGAGAGAGATGAACTTGACAAAGGGGAAAGAGTTTTTTATATTGGTAAACATGAACAGAAGAAGGATTCTTGATTTAATTATAGGTGGAAGTTTTTTAACAGTTATTGTCTCTATTTTTTATCCAATTGTAAGATTTGTTTTCCCTCCAAAGCTTCCTGAAGCATCTCAGATTCAGATAAATGTTGGAAAAGTTGATGATATACCCCCTAACTCAGGAAAGATTTTTAGATTTGGAACAAAACCAGGGATAATTGTGAGAAAGGTGGATGGAAGCTTTGTTGCCTTCTCCGCAACTTGCACCCATCTTGGTTGTATAGTCCAGTATAGACCTGATCTTGGACATATATGGTGTGCATGCCACAATGGACATTTTGATCTTTCGGGTAAAGTTCTCTCTGGTCCTCCTCCATCACCCCTTCAGGAGTTTAAGGTAAAAATCATGGGAAATGAAATTTATGTTGTGAAGGAATAGAATGGAAAGATTAAGGGATTCAATTTATAAATGGCTTGGAGAAAGGATTCCTCTTAAAGAACTTATCGATTTTATAAGCAAGAAGGGAGTTCCTATTCATTCCTACTCTTACTGGTATTTCTTTGGAGGAATTTGTCTTTTCCTTTACATAACCCAGGTTATAACAGGGATTCTTCTCCTTCTCTATTACAAACCAACAATGGAGTCAGCATACGAAAGTGTTCATTTCATTGTAGCTCATGTTCCATTCGGCTGGCTAATAAGGTCAATCCACAGCTGGTCTGCCAATCTTCTAATAGGAGCAATATTCATTCACATGTTTTCAACATACTTTCTGAAAGCCTACAGACCACCAAGAGAGCTCACATGGCTAACTGGTGTTCTTCTCCTTTTCATTTTCCTTACTTTCGGATTCAGTGGTTATCTGCTTCCATGGAATGAGCTTGCTTTCTTTGCAACAAAGGTTGGGACAGAAATTGCAGGAGCTCTTCCGATAATAGGCAAACCTTTAAAAATCTTTTTAAGGGGTGGAGAAGAAGTTTCAGGAGCGACCCTTACCAGGTTTTTTGGACTCCATGTGGCAATTCTTCCTGGGATAACCTTTATAATCCTTGGAATTCATCTCCTCTTAATACAGATTCACGGAATGTCTGTTCCAATTGGGATGAAGGAAGGGGAGCTTAAAAAAGAACCTTTCTTCCCTGATTTCGCTTTAAAGGATTTTATGGTTTGGCTTGGGATTATTATAATTCTTTTATTCTTGTCTGTTTTCTTTCCCTGGCCCCTCGGAGATAAAGCAGATCCCTTCGCTCCTGCTCCAGCTGGAATAAAGCCAGAGTGGTATTTCACTTTTATGTTTTTAACTTTAAAGCTTATTCCCCAGAAAGTTATTTTTATAGAGGGTGAAGTTTTGGGTGTCCTTGTTTTCTTCTTTGCTGCTATTTTCTGGATGTTTGTCCCATTCCTTGATATCTGGTCTGCCAGAGAGAAAAGGAGTAAACTTTTTACATGGATAGGAATTGTTTCCCTTGTCTACATTGTATCAATGACAATTCTAACTTATATCCTGCCAGGAAAATGAAAAGAATAATTATATATTCTCTTTTTTTCTTTGCCTCTCAGTTTTCTTTTGCTAAAAAAGATAGCTGTTTTGAATGTCACAACGATCTGGAAGATAAGCTGAAGAAACCTGTTGAAATGATGAAAACCGATATTCATTATCAATTTGGAATAAGTTGTTCTGATTGTCATGGTGGTGATCCCCTTATATTTGATGAGAGGGCTATGGATAAAAAATATGGATTTATCGGGGTTCCGGATAAGAAGGGTATTGTGCAACTTTGCTCCAGATGCCACAGCAATCCTGAGTACATAAGGAAGTTCAATCCTGGAATAAGGGTTGATCAGTTGGAACTCTACAAGACTTCTAAACATGGGATCTTGCTTGAGAAGGGGGATAGAAAGGTTGCAGTTTGCTCTGATTGTCACTCTTCCCATGGCATCCTTCCCTCTATTGATTCTCGCTCAACAATTTTTCCCCAGAGAGTTCCAGAAACATGCGGGAAATGTCACAAAGATAAGGAGTATATGAAGGAATACGGTATTCCTACTGATCAGCTTGAAGGATTTTCAGCAAGCGTTCATGGAGAAGCTCTGAGGAAAGGAGAGCTCTCAGCCCCTGCCTGTAATGATTGTCATGGCAATCATGGCTCTGTCCCTCCTGGAATTGAAAATATTGCCTATGTATGCAGGCAGTGTCATTCCTCACCAGCGGAATTGTTTCTCAAGAGCCCTCATAAACCTGCCTTTGATGAGATGGAAATTTCTGAATGTGAGGCTTGCCATGGGAATCACAGGATAGAAAAACCATCGGATGAGATGTTGAATCCTCAAAAAGGCATATGCTTATCCTGTCATGAAAGGAATTCAAAAGGGTTTTCCATATCTGAAAAGATGTATTCAGAAATAAACAATTTGAAAAGCAGGATCAAAGAGGCGGAGTTGATATTGAATAAGGTTTACAAAATGGGGGTTGAAGTAAGTGAGGCATTCCTTATCCTTCAAGATGCAAAATCTTCTTTGACAAATTCGAGAAACCTTGTTCATTCCCTCGACATAAAGAGAATAGAAGAAGTGATAAATGAAGGGCTGAAGAATGCTGAAAAAGCTTACAAGGAAGGGAAAAAGGGAGAAAGGGAAGCTATAACAAGGAGAAAGGGATTTGCCTTTTCTCTCATATTTTTTGTCCTCCTTATCCTATCTCTTTTCTTCAGATTAAGATTGAGGAGAAGGGAGGAAATTTAAATAATCTTATCTCTGGAGCATAAATTTAATTGTAACAACAAATACAACAGGTCTTGGTCTCCCGTTTACGAGATAAGGCTCATAGGCCCATTGCCTTACAGCATCTATGGCTGATTTTTCAAGAATTGGGTGATCAGATTTTATAATTCTTATATCCTGAACCCTTCCATTTATGTCAGTGGTTGCTTCAAGAACAACATCCCCTTGAATACGGGATATAATTGCTATTTCAGGATAAACAGGCTCAACCTTTTTTACAAGTTTTGGAGGTTTTGAGACAAAAATGGGTTTTAAATTTTCTGAAGGTTCGATTCTTTTGAATTCAGGGATTGGTGTTGAGCCATAGGGAACACCCCATGGAACACCTTCAGGAGAACCTCCTGCAACTCCCCATGGGACGCCTGGACCCATTTCTTCTCCGCTTTCAAATTCAGGGGTTTCACCCTCTACCAAGGTTTCTGGTATGGGAGCAAAAAATCCATTTCTTTCTGTTTTGGGTGTGCCTCTTCTATGTCCTCTTGTTTCTCCACCAAGAGGTTGACCAACAGGTGGAGATTGCGGAAGAACTATTACTGGAAATGTCACAATCTTTTTTATTGGAGGTGTTTCCTGAGTTCCTATTAGAGGAATGATTATAAGGGAGCCAATTATTCCTGCATGAAAAATAACAGCAGAAAGAGTGGTAAGAATTTTGAGAAAAACCCCATCCCCTTTTTCAAATACTAAAACCATATTTTTCATTTTCCACCTCCCGTATATAATTTAGGAATTTTTCAATATTTTTCAAGGGAAAAATTAAAAAGTCTATTCAATTTTTTATTCTGTCTTAGCCTATCTTTGAAAGAATCTTTTCCAGAATTTCATCTTCAAAGATTTTCCTCAGAATTCCCTCTTTCTTTTCCCATTTAACAAGTCTTATAAATCCATTCTCTATTTCAATTCCTGTCATTCCATTGGGATAGATACAACATCCTGAATTGAAATAACATGGAACTGGAATCTCCTTTTCCAGTCTTTTCTCAGGCTTCCCATCCCTATTCTCTAAGAGGGATCTTTCTATTTTTCTTTTTATCTCCTGAATCTCCTCAAAAACCCTTTCCCTCTCTTCCTCTTTTAGCTCAGGGATAGATTTCTCAAGTTCCTCAATCCTCATTCTCAATCTGTCAATTTTTGAAAGGGATTCAAACATTGCTCTGTGGGTATGTCCTGCAATAAATAATATTCTTTTCTCCCTTGCCCATTTGTAATAAGCTTCCTCCCTCCTATCCCTTACCTTCCAGTTTTTGGCAGGAGAATTGGAAGGTATACCTGTCAGTCTCTGGAAGGGTTTCCAAATGTATCTCACAATCCATCGGCTGAGGGGCCATAAAATATCAGATTCGAGCTCACCCTGATGACCGTGGGCGATGAATATTTTATCGTTTATTAGAAGAGATTCAATAATTTCCATATCGCCAAAAATGGAATTTTGTTCTCTAAAGGATTTTATGCTCCAGAAACGGTCATGATTTCCAAAAATTCTTATCAATCTTCCCTCTAAGAAAAATTTTCTTTCCAGCTCATAAACTTCTCTGTTGAAAGCAAAAATTTTGTCAAAGTCGCATTCCCATAGCTCCTCATTATCTCCCACTGAAATTAGGAAAAATCCATTTTCAAAATAATAATTGAGGGCATTAAGGTAAACTTCTTTATTAATCTGAAAATCATCACTACCCTTCTTCCCATCTCCTATGTGCTGGTCAGAGATTATTATGATTTTCTCCTTTTTTAAATCGAGATATAACCTCTTAGCTCTCTCAAAGGCTCTATCCAGAGCTTTTTCAATCACGATTTATCTCCTTCATCAATCCATAAAAATTTTCAAAAACCGATTCCTCAAAACCCATTTCGTCCTTTACAATGTGATAGTATTTATCGAGGGAATTGGTAAATTTTGCCTTTAGCATCAGCTTTATAATTGTAAGGATGTCCCTTCTGTTTTTACTATAGGAAAGGTCTGAAATGGGGATGGGGTAGTCTGAGCCAAAAATTAGTTTTTTAGGAGGAATTTCATCCTTTATTCTTCTTACATAGGGAATCCTGAAGGGAGTTGCGAGGGCTGAGATGTCTCCAAATAGTCTCCATCCTTTTTTCTCAGACTCTTTCATCAATGAGAGGAAGTCATCGAAATAGTCGGGATCAAGGGGTCCAAAATAAGGGGTTGAGCAATGGGCAGAAATAACTGTAACTCCCATTTCAAGAGCTTTTCTCAGATAGATTGGGTTGTCATACTTTGAATATTCAGGGATTGATGTGGGAACTGCATGTTCTGGACCTGTGTGGCAGAGTAAGGGTAGATTCTTTTCTGAGAGTTTTTTGTAAAAGGGGATACATTTAGGATGGGATGGATCTATAAGTTGGGATGAGGGTATCCATTTGCAAAGAACAGCTCCTTCTTTTATGCATCTTTCAATTTCATCGATTGAATCCTTCCTGTAGGGATGGATAGATGCTCCGAAAAGGACTTTTGGATTATTTTTGGAGAGGGAGATAATGTAGTTGTTGGGAGTGTAAAGATGGGTAAAATTGGGCAGAGGATCTCCATTTTCATTGTGAGGCATATCAAGGGCAAGAAGAACACCCTTATCTATTCTTTTTGAGGAATTTATCACCCCAACTATTTTTCTTCTAATAGATTTTGTTGTTACCTTTTTGAAAATAGAATTTGTCACAATGAGCATGGCAAGGAATGCCGGGCTCCAGATAAATTTTTCAGAGAAAAAACATCCTGATGATGGCTCGTCCCCAGGGCCACCAATGTGGATATGAATATCAATAACTTTCCCTTCCATTGTTTTTAATATAAATTAAAATAAAAAATTGTTCAAATAATTTTGTTTCTGGCTGGGTCGCAAGCTTTTTTTCGAGAGCAAGAGTATTTTGATTAAAACTGAAAAATCCCATAAAATCAACTTTTTAGTCTCCTCCAATCTAAAATTTTTACCCCTTGACAAAGGGGGAAGAGATTTTATATTCTAATGGAAGAATGAAAAGGATTAAGTTCGATACATCATTCAAAAGATTTTGTAAGGGCTCTCAAAATTTAAAGATTAAAAGATTGATATTCTTTCTGTTCTTGTCATTTATTTTTGTTTCTCAGGTTTTTACAAAGGATATTTTTCTTAAGCTTTCATTTCCCTCGTCTACTCCCGAAAAGCCACAAAAACCGAAAATAGACTTTCAAACAATAGTTGAAAGCACAGGGCTTCCTATAGAGCTTAGAAATTTCAGAATAAAAGAGGAAGCTGAAAAGGAAAAAAAGCTTGTCCTGAAAGCCCTTCCAAGACACATCCTTGAGGATAGAAATTATGTTTTATATCCTTTCAGTTCTAAAGGTATTGAAGGTTTTAATCTTAGGCTCGACTTTTTCCCAGCAATTTCAGCAAAATCTTGGGAGAACTTTGGAGGAAGGATTTTCACCCTCAGTTATTATACAGAAGATGCCAGGTTCAGTCTCTTTTCCGGTTTTGCAAATTCTCCAATCCCCTCATCGGTTATTGGAGGAAGATTAGAAAAAGAATTTGGTTTCAACTCTTTTGATCTCGGTGTTTTTCATAAAAAAACCTTTTTAACTAATAATCCATCCATCCTTTATAATGTCTCTTTTCTTACAGATTTTGAAATTTTAAGAGATTTAAATCTCTCTTTAGAATTTGACTACATTTACTTTTATAACTCTGAAAGTATCTTCAATTCTATAAGCCCCAAAATGGAAATTGTTTTACATCCATCAAAATTTTGGATACTTAAAGGAGAGTTTTCCTATGTATCAAATTCTCCCCTCTTTGAAATGAAAGAGAATCCATTTTTACCCTTTAGTTCTTACACGATTATGGAGCCTTTTAGCTCTTCTTGTTTGTCTTTATCCATTCTCAGGATTGTTTTTTCCGATTTCAATGTGGGTTTCAAATTTTCCTACAGAGATATTGGAGATAATTCCTTTGGTTTCCCCTCTTCTGAGGAAGAAAGGGAGCCCTTGATAGGAAGCAATGGAGCCTTTGAGAGTCTGTTTATTTTGTCAAGGGAAAATGGTTCTGGAATAAGGTTTGTTATAAACTCAGGAATACTGGTGCCCTCCAATTATCCTGAAAATTACTGCTTTTTTCTTTCAAAGCAGAAACCAGAATCCCCCTTTGTATTCACTTTTTCTTCCCATTTAAAGGGTGAATTTGAATCCCTTGGAACCTCCTTTGAAATAGGGTATAACTGGACTTCAACCCCCTATATCTTTTTGTCATTAAAAGATATTTACTCTTCAAAAATTCTTCTTTCTCAGAAATTACCTTTTTCGAAGATCATAGGGAGAAACATTGCTATATTTGTAGAGCTACAGAATTTTCTCAATTTTCTTAAGCCTCCAGTAAAAAATCATTATCTTTTAATTTTCTATCCTCAGTGGATAAAGGGAGGATTTGAAATAGATTTTTGATGGAAGTTCAATTTTTTGAACCAATGTTCGGTTTTTTGAACATATTTTTATTCGTGGGTTGGAATGATGGGCACTGAAAAGAGGATTTCTAAAGGCACGATTTTTGCTTTTGATGAAATTGTGAAAAAAATTTTTGTTTTTCTTGTTATAGTTTTTTTAATCCTTGGGGGAGCAAATGTTTACTTTAAGATAACAAAGAGGGGGTACTGGGATGGTTCTTTATGGGAACAGAAAGGGGGGAAGGTTTATGCCAAGATTTCTTCAAAGTTCAATGAGATTAGAAAGGGTGATATTTTACTATCCATAAATGGGAAGCAGGTTAAGAAAATTTCAGATTATGAGAGATTTGTGGAGCTTGCAAAGGAAGGGGAGATATTCAGGTATCAAATTTTAAGAAAGGGAGAAATTGAGAATTTAAAAGTTAAATTTAGAAAGGAGGGGCTTCCTTACAAATACCTATTTTTTGCAATTTTTGGCACTTTCTCCATGCTTTATCTCCTTTTCTTTTACTCAAAGGGATTATTTAAAGGAAAACCATTAATCTTGCATTTTTCGATTTCTGTTTTTCTGATTTCTTCTTCCTTCATCTTTTCTTCTACTAACAGTTTTACATTAATAGACAGCTTATTCTTCTGGCTCGATAAGCTATCGCTAATTCTTTTCTCTCCCGTTTTCCTTCATTTTATCCTTATATTCCCTGAAAATTTATTGAGAAAAAATAAATTTATAAAGATCTTCCTGATTTACTCTCCGGCTCTCGCTTTGATAACAACTTATTTCTATTCTTATTTTTTCCCCCACAAAGTATATAACATCCTCTATCCTCTTTTCTATCTTCTAAAAAGGCTTGAGATCCTTATGCTTTCAGTGTTTTTGTTATTCTCCTTTTTAGTAGTTCTTTTAAGGCAGAGAAAGATTTCTGATGTACAAGCAAAAACTCAAAGCAAAATAATTCTATCAGGTATATCAGCAAGTTTACCCTTCTCTATCCTTTATGGAATTCCTTTTTCTATGGGTTATACCCCTTCTCCAATTCAAGAATTTTTATCCTTCTTTCTTATTTTAATCCCAATTTCAACCGCTCATGCCATTACAAAATGGAAAGTTGAGGATATTGAAGTCTACACTCGAAAGTTTTTGTCCCATGCAATCGCTATTATTTTCTACTCCATTATATTCTATCTCTTTTCTCTTAAATTTCATTTTTTCTCAATATTAAGTTTAGTTCTTGCTTTTATAATAGGAATTACCTATAATTCGTTAAGAAATTTTCTTTACAGGAAGATATTATATCCCCGCTATAAGCTTAGGAGGGTTCCCATTGAAGGGAAATTGTTCCTTTCTCTTAGGACTTTGTCTGAAGTGCATGAAACATTAAAAAATATTTTCGAAAAGACTTTAAGTATTGACAGGATTTATCTATTTTTATCAATGAAAGAAGGAGGTTTTAGCCTTGTTGAGAATGATTCTTTGAAGGCATTTGAACTTTCAAAGAGTTTTAATAAATTATTAGAAAGAAAAAAAATTCTATTTTTTGATGTTGTTGAAAAGGAGAAGCTGGTAGAGGAAAGAGATCTAAGGGAGCTTGAAAAATTGAGGATTTCAACAATTCTTCCCCTTGTTGTTGGAGAAAGGGTTATAGGATGGGTAGGACTGGGAAAAAAGGAAGGTTGGAAATCGATGAATAGAGAAGATATAAAATTTATAGAATCAATTACACCGTTTGTCTCCCTTGCAACTGAAAATGCTCAGCTTTGGGAAGAGCTAAGAAAGAGAGCTGAGGAAATGGAAAGAATGAAGGAATTTAATGAAGAGATAATAGAGAATCTCAAAGTAGGAGTTGTTGTGGTGGATGAGGAGGAGAGGATAAGAAGCTGGAACTCAACTGCAGAGACACTCTTTGCTACATCCCGTAATCAGGCTATTGGAAAGTATCTAAGGGATGTTCTCGATCCTTCAGTTTACTCTCAGCTCTTCACAACCCCTTCTAAGGAGTACTATCCTTTCCAGAGTAGAATAGTAATAAATATAAACTCAGAAAGAAAAATTTATGAGGTTTTGAGGTCATCCCTCTTAACACGAAATAACGAATACCTTGGGACAATTTTTATTTTTGAAGATATAACAGAAAGATTGACAATGGAAAACCAGCTCATGATTTCCGAAAAACTCGCTTCCCTTGGACTCCTTACCGCAGGTATTGCCCATGAGATAAATACACCTTTGACAGGAATATCCAGTTATGTTCAGCTTCTTATAAACTCTTCTCCTAACAATGCGGACAGAGAGATTGCTGAGAAAATAGAGGCACAGATTGAAAGGGTTGCCAAATTGGTGAGAAGCCTTTTGAGTTTTTCAAGGGGAGAAAAGGGGCAAATCAAGAGATTTCCTCTCAAAAATTGTATTGGCGATATTCTCACTCTTCTTGACTACAGAATAAAGAGGCAGGCTATAAATTTGGATGTAAAAATACCTGAGGGGATTGAGCTCTGGGGAGAACTTGACAAACTCCAACAAGTGTTTCTTAATATTATATCTAATGCAATTGATGCTATGGCAGAAGGAGGGAAATTGGGAATAGAGGCAGAAAAGAAAGAGGGGAATGTAATTATAAGGATTTCTGATACAGGTGTAGGAATAAAAAAGGAACATCTTAGCAGGGTTTTCGAACCCTTCTTTACAACAAAAGGTTATGGTAGGGGCACAGGACTTGGGCTTTCCATAAGTTATCAAATTGTTAAAGAGCACAATGGGGACATAACTGTAGAAAGTGAGTATGGGAAGGGGACTACTTTCACGATTACTCTGCCTTTAGGCTTATCTGATATTGCCAGTAAGATTTATAAAACATGAAAGCAAGGATCCACATTATTGATGATGAACCTGTAATACAGGATGTTCTAAAGAGATTACTCACTTCAGAAGGTTTTGAAGTTGAAATTTCTTCCACAGAAGAAGAGGCATTAGCAAAGCATAAGGAAAATGATTTTCATCTGGTTCTTCTGGATCTTATGATTCCAGGTAGTGATGGAGTTAAGATTTTAAAGGAGATTTTAAAAAGGGATCCTAATCAGATAGTTATTATTATGACTGCCTATGCTTCTGTAGAGTCAGCAATTGCCACATTAAAACTTGGAGCATATGACTACATACAGAAACCTTTCAAAAATGAGGAGCTTCTTCATATTATAAGAGAAGGGCTTGAAAAAAGAAGGCTGAAGGAGGAGAACATAAGGCTTAAAGAGGCTCTCCATAAAAAATATCATTTTCAGAATATTATAGGGAAAAGCCCTGCTATTCAAAAAGTTTTTGAGCTTATAAAACTTGTTGCACCCACAAAAAGCACTGTTTTAATTCAAGGGGAGAGTGGAACCGGGAAAGAACTGGTTGCAAAGGCAATTCATCAGCTCTCCCCAAGATCGAAGTACCCTTTTGTTGCTGTTAATTCAGGAAGTATGCCTCCTGATCTTCTTGAAAGTAATCTTTTTGGACATGTAAAAGGCTCCTTCACTGGTGCTATTGCTGATAAAAAGGGGCTTTTCGAGGTTGCAAATAAAGGGACTATTTTCTTTGATGAAATTGGAACTCTGAATCTTGAGACTCAAGCCAAGATTTTAAGGGTTATACAGGAAAAGGAGTTCATGAAGCTCGGTGGGACTGATGTTATTAAAGTTGATGTAAGAATAATTGCTGCGACCAACATTGATCTTAGGAAGGCTGTTTTGAGAAGAGCATTCAGGGAGGATCTTTTCTATCGTTTAAATGTTATAAAGATTGAACTCCCACCATTGAGGGAGAGAAAGGAGGACATTCCTCTTCTCGTGGAACATTTTATAAGGAAATATTCAGAAGAGAACCAAAAGGAGATTGAAGGGATAGAGCCTGAGGCAATGGAGGTTCTGATGGAATACTGGTGGCCAGGTAATGTAAGAGAGCTTGAACACTGTATTGAGAGAGCGGTTGTTCTCACAAAATCAAAAAATATTAGGGTTGAGGATCTTCCAGAATCGATAGTTCATCCCAATCCAATGGAACAACTCAGAATGGAAACTCTTGATTTTCCTTATTTTGTTGATGATAGGCTTTACAAAGGATTTTATTTTGAGAATGAAGAGCCAAAGGATTTTAAGGGACAAATTGAAAGTTTTAAAAGAGAACTTTTAATTAAGGCATTGAAGGAAGCCAATGGTGTAAAGAGAAAGGCTGCAAAGATGCTGGGACTTAAGCCATCTACTTTTTGCGAGATGCTTAAAAAATATAAAATTGAAATTGAAGATTAGAATTTTATTAGAAGGAAGGATATAAATTACCTCTCTTTGAACACCCTGAATTTGCCAGGTACAATTTTTGGTTTATTAACTTTTAGGGAACTTGCTTTTCCTTCAAGGGAAAATTTAAAAACCTCTTCTTTTTTTGATACAAGTAATTCTTCATTCCTCATGATTTGGTTATCTTTCCATTGTATCGGTAAAGGGAAGACAAACTCAGTTTCCCCTTTTTGTACGACTTTTAAGATAAGATAGTTCTTACCATTTAAATTTTCATTTTTCCAGTAAATTTCAACCTCTGGAAGAGTATAATTATAGAACCAGCCAGAGAAAAATTTTCCTAAATCAGTTCCAGATTTTCTCTCTATCACTTTTCTTAACTCGCCAATAGAAATATCACTGTATGAATATTTATCAAGGACTTCCCTTAGGGAATCAATCAAAACTTCCCTGCCTAAAATTCTCTGGAGGAGATATAAAGCGAGAGCACTTTTATCATAAATAACCGCAAGAAATGCATCACTATCATCGCTGAAGTGTCCCACTCTTGTTCCAAGAGAGATTGAGCCAGTAGTGGATTTTTTGTTTATCCAGGTAATGATTCTTTTTATTATATCGTAAAAAACCCTGTCCCCATAAAAGTCTTTTATGTAAAGAAAGGTTGAAAACTGGGAAATACCTTCAGGAATGCATACATCTCTATAGGATCTTCCTGTGACAATATTACCCCACCACTGGTGGGCAATTTCGTGGACGAGGAAATACTCCCGTACATCTGAGGAAAGGTCTCCAGGACTACTTTTAGGAATTAATCCCTTGATGAGAGTGTTTAGGATGATAAAGGAGGCTGGGCTATGCCCTCCAAGAGTGTTCCATTTTCTTTTTATTACATAGAGTTTTTCATAAGGATATTCTCCATAAAGGGAAGAGAAAAATTTTAGAATTATTTTTACCCTTTTAAAATCAATATCTGGATATCCAGATTCCATTGTAACAAAGAATTTGATAGGTATTTTACTTTCAAAGTCAGTATAGGAGTAAAATCTACCTATTACCACAGAAAGATACTTTACAGGAACCCTTTCCTCCCAGAAGAAAGTATTACCTTCTTTTCTGACCAAATTTCCATTGGAAATTGCAGTGAACCCATTGGGGACTTTTATGGTGATGTTGGCAGTGAAAAAGTCCCATTCAGTTCTAAGGGGGTGCCAGAGGGAGGTGTAGCTGTAAAGATAGAAGGGTTCTTTTCTATTCCCTTTTAACATGGAAAAGCGATCCTGTAACTTCCTTTCCCTTCCTATTTTTCTTGGTGATGGTTTCTTTTCAGTCTGTATATCCACAAGCTCAATTTCTCCGTAAATTTTACCAGAATAATCCAGACTGAGCTCAAGCATTTCGCCCTTTTTATATCTCTTTGCAAGAAATATGCTGAGCAAGCCCTGATTATCCCTCATGAAAAGAACAGGAGAGTTTTTTTCCGTTATACTTTTTATCTCAAAGGAGTTGTTAAGTCTCAAAAATAAAGAGTCAATATCATCTTCTTTTGATTCCAGCAAGAGTTTTGCTTTTATGTTCAAAAATTCATCACCAGGATTGAAATCAAGGTAGATATCTTCATGAAGCAGATTCCAAAGAGATGTTGAAGAAAACTTGATTCTTATTTTTTCCTCGTCTGGGGAGTAAAGGCAGAGTATTTTCTCCCTTTTCCTGTCCATAAATGTTATGTTTTCTTCAAGAAGGGTGGAGAAGTTATAAGTGAATTCTCCAAGCTTTCCCTCTATTGATTCAATAAGAATCTCTTGGGGGGAAGGTAAAGTAAATAGGATTTTTTTGAATGCAGGTAATTCAATGGAAAAGGAAAGGGATGAAAATTGAGAGAAAATTTCAGAAGCTTTATCATATATTTCCTGGGGTGGATTTATTTTTATGGGCTCTACAATCTTAAAGTATTTCTGTAAATTTAATGGGGAAAATCTTACATAAAGCCACTTTATAGGAGTTAATATCTCTGAGCTTCCAAAATTTATACTTACTTGATGCCTTTCTTCTCTCGAAGATGGATAGAAATGAAGAATACCATCACCATAAATAATCACTGCAGTGTTTCTGTTAATTGGTAGATTATCCCAAAAGACAATAGCATTTTTAAATACAACATCAATATCTCTGGCTAATAAAGAAACTTCCTTTGCCCTCTCAATTCTCTTGGAAGGGATTTGAACCTCATACAATTCAGGAACTCTTTTCACTATCTTCTTCTCAGAAATCTTTTCTCCCTCCATCTGGATCTCCCATATTTGAAGCTCATTTTCAATTTCTGATTTTAAGAGAATTTGAAGAATCCCTTTTTTAACCCCTTCATTTGAAGAAAAATATGGCTCTGCCACTTCTACTTTTTTAAAACCCCTCTTTATTATATTTTCTTCAAACCATTCAGTTTCAATTTCTTTTTTATTATCTACAAAAATTTGGGAGTAAAGTTCAGGTTTGCCAAGTTCCACTGCTTTTTTTAAATCTTCAAACAGGCTCTGGGATAGTAAGGAACTGTAAGTTAATATAATCAAAATTAAAATTCTTTTCATTTTTTAAACTCCCTTTGCCTCAATACTTCAAATAGGAAAACCCCTACCGCTACTGAGATGTTTAAGGATTGGGCAAGAGGTTTCATGGGAATACTGAGAATAACATCACACTTTTCCTTTACAAGTCTGGATATCCCTTTACCCTCAGAACCAAAAACAATGGCAATTGGTTGGTTATAATCGAAGGAAAAATAAGGCTGTTTTCCATCCTTTTCAGCCCCAACAACTTTTATACCCTTTTCTTTAATTTCTTCAAGAAATCTTGATATGTTTGTCACCCTACCTATTTTTATATGCTCCACCATTCCTGCGGATGAGGAATATACAGCAGGGGTTATCCCAACTGAACGGACTTTTCTTATTATTATTCCATCAACCCCTGTGGATACACAGGTTCTTATAATTGCTCCAAAATTCCTTGGATCCTCTATTCCATCCAGAACAACAATGAAGGGGTTTTTTGAAGAGGATATAATGTCTTCTGGATTGGAATAAGATACAGGACTTACTTTTGCAACAATTCCTCTGCTTTTTGGATAAATTTTTTCGAAAATCTCTCTTTCGACCCATGTAATTGGAATACCTTTGGATCTTGATAAAGATATAATTTCCTCAATTCTTCCTCCTTTCTTCCCCTTTTCAAGGTAAATCTTTTCCAAAACACTCCTTTCTGACTTTAAAATCTCAAGAATTGAGTTTAAGTTATTGAGAAACATTTTTTATTATATGAAAAAGGATAAATTGTGAAAAAACTGCTCAATTAAAATGTTCCATAATATAAGAGCTTTTATGAAGGGTTTCCGCTTTTCATCGGAAAATACTGTGTTATTAAACATGTTCTCATCCAACAAAAATTTTTTATAAGGGTCAATTGAAACCCTTTTTATTTTATTCCCCCTGTAAGTAAATCTCTTCCACTTTCCATTTCCATCCCATTTTTCTAAGATCTTATTTCCATCATCAAAAATAACTTCAATTTCAACAGGAAAGGTTAAGTCCCCTTTTTTCTCAACAATAAAAGTGGAAAGGAACAAATTGTCTTTGTCTCCTTTTAACTTAATATTTCTAACCCCTTTAACCCTGTAATCAACAGGTTCATCCTTAAAAAGATAATATTCGAATATATTTCTTGCATCACCTCCCATTTCTGATTCAATCATTTCAAGAAAGTCCTTTGTTTCTGCTTCTGAAAGGGAATATTTTTCCAGAAATTTTTTTAAAAATGTTAACAATTTCCTTTCTCCAAAATATCTCTCAAGGGTAAGAAGTATTAAAACTGGCTTAAATTTTGTGTTTGCTATGAAACTTTCAAAACTTGTGAAATTCCATGGCTTCTTAAGTATAGGTTCAGAGTGCTCCTTTTTTAGAAATTCAATTATCAAGAATTTATCCTCCCTTCCCCTTAACTTTGTTAAATAAAAGCCAAATAAGGGTAAATTAAGGGATTCGATATAAGGAACAGGGATAAAGGAAAAATATTTGTATAAATTGGGATCCTTGAAATGATTTTTAAGGATTAAATATTGGGAATAGTTGGAAAGGGCATTGGAAAGCCATAAGTCCTCAATCTCCTTTACTCCAATAATATTCCCCCAGTATTCCTTCCCTAAACCCCTCAGGACTGCTTTTTCTAAATAGAGAGAATCTTCAGGACAGAAGAAAGGATGGTCAGATATTACAAGATTCGGGAAGATAATTCCATAATCATCTTTAAAAGATGGCAAATCTATAAAGGTTAAATTTGGATAGGGATAGCCAGAAAAATTAAGCCAGAAGTATCTTATAGCCTCTTTTAAAGTTTTGAAGTACCTCTCCATGTATATCTTTCTCTCAGGTCTTATGAGCAAAGAGATCTCTATCTTCCTTTTGAAATTTTCAAAAGCAGAAATTCTGCGAAGCCTCCTGATTTCAGCTATAGAAAAATCCTTTTCTGGAATAAAGTAATCTTTATACTCGAGAAAGGAGGGAGAGGCGACCCAGACAAAATCCCTTACATTTTCTGAGTAAAACTTAACTGTTTTCTTTTTACCTTTCTTTTTCTCCATTATTTTTGAACCAGTCCCACCAACCTTCATATTTCGAGGAATGTTTATCTCTACTCTGTAATCAGCAATTGAGGAGTTTATAAGAGGTGGAAAATGAAAATTGTGAAAATTCCAGATTAAATTTCCCTTCCTTTCCTCAACAAAGGAAAGCTTTGGATACCATCCTGAAAAAAGGAAGTAATTCCCTGTATAACCAATCCCAATGAAATTTTGGGGAATCTTAGTTAAAAATTCTATTTCAAAGGATTCAGTACCACCAGGAGGTAGGGGGGCAGGGAACTTCAGAGAAGCAAGGGTTTTATCTTCTCTATTATTCTCGGGGAATATAAAATTAAGATTTCCTTTTATCTCTTCCCCTTTATATCTTACAGAAATTATTTCCATTCCTCCAAAATCTTTAATTTTCAGTTCCTTTATAGGATTCAGCAATATGTATTCCTTAAAAAATGAGCTTGAAAGATTTCGAAATGCGTTCATATTCAAATTAAGATAAATCTCATTCAAAGGGGAGGAAGAGCGATTTGAAATTTTGATGGTTTCTATCCCTTTCAAGGTCTTTTCATTCAAATTGAATTCGCATGAAATATCATAAAAAATGTGAATCTTGGGCTGGGAGAAGGAAAGGGAAGTTAAAAGGGAGAAAATTGATAAAAAGAGAAAAAAACTTTTATGCATACATTTCTATTTTCCATCAATAACTGAACTTAGTCAATATAGGAATTTTATTCCTTTCATCCTCTTTTAGATTCATCAGATAGTTTGCGTCCCTTAAACCCATTAAAATTGCCTTCTCCAAAAATGGTATTTTTAAATCTTTAACCGATTTCCCAAGGCTTGAATTCTCAAAGGATAACTCAGGAAAATCCTCTCCTTCCAGACTCTTCTTGAGGGATTCCCATAAATCAGGATTCTTTGTAATGATTTCAATAGCTTTTCTGCATTCCCTTTCCTTTTCCTCTTCACTCATAAGAATTAGACTACCACAAGAGTATTTTAAATGCAAGTAAATTGTTAGTTTTAAAATATCTTCCATTTTTTTCCTCCAGACAAATAATTTCAAAAAATATACCAGTTAAAGAATATGGTAATTTTTTGATTTTTCGAGGAACCCCCTCAACGACAGACAACAGTTCATGACAAAGAGGGGTAACAACTACCACAACTTTAA
>Ga0123519_10004637_pt1 | contig 22138 bp, 27 predicted proteins | sample YelNatPaOPRAMG02_FD_87396 | JGI IMG/M metagenome (GOLD analysis project Ga0123519, IMG submission 87396) | Hot spring microbial communities from Yellowstone National Park - Yellowstone National Park OP-RAMG-02 (version 2) | ecosystem: Environmental > Aquatic > Thermal springs > Hot (42-90C) ...
AAAGTAGGTTCGGCAACAAAAGTAAGGGAAGCGGCAAATCTAGCAAAAAAGATGCGTCCGGATTTGCTTTTAGACGGCGAACTGCAGGTAGATGCGGCGATTGTCCCGGAGGTGGCTCAAATAAAATGTCCTGATAGCCCATTGGAAGGCAGGGCAAACATCCTTATTTTTCCCAATTTAGAAGCAGGCAACATCAGTTATAAACTGGTGCAGCGTTTAGCTGAAGCGCGGGCGATTGGGCCAATTTTATTAGGGTTAAACAAAGCTTGCAGTGACCTATCGCGGGGTTGCTCAGCTGAGGATGTGGTGGATTGCGTAGCGGTTACTGCTATTTTAAGTTTAAATAATCAGCAATGAAAATCCTGGTTATAAATTGCGGCAGTTCTTCCATAAAATATAAGCTTTTTGAAATTCCGCAGATATTTAAAGAGAAGGTAAATCTGGAAGGCTTGGTTGAAAATATCGGCGAAAAAGGCGTATTGATTACTGACCATTATACCGGCTTAAAAAAAATTTTAGAAAACATAGATGCAGTCGATGGGGTGGGGCACCGTGTTGTTCATGGCGGAGAGGAGATTAAAAAACCCACTTTAATTGATACAAAAGTTATCCGCAAGATTAAACAATTCGCCAGATTCGCTCCTTTGCATAATCCGGCAAATTTATCAGGGATTCTGGCGGTAAAAAAACTGCTTCCGCAGGTTTTACAGGTAGCGGTTTTTGATACCGCTTTTTTTTATACGTTGCCTGATTACGCATTTATCTATGCCCTCCCTTATTTTTATTATAAAAAATACAGTATCCGCCGATACGGTTTTCATGGTACTAGCCATGCTTATGTGGCTATAGAGGCAAGCCGTCAATTGCAAAAACCTTTAGATAAATTAAAGATAATTACCTGCCATCTGGGTAATGGTTGTAGTATCGTCGCTATAAAATACGGCAGAGCAATAGATACCAGCATGGGTTTTACTCCTTTAGAAGGGCTTGTAATGGGAACGCGTTGCGGAGATATTGACCCTGCGTTAGTTACTTATCTGATGCAGAAGGAATCACTCAATATAAAAGAGATGGAAAATCTGCTTAATAAAGAAAGTGGCCTTAAAGGGCTTTCTGGGATAAGCAATGATATGCGGATACTTTTAAAGAAAAGAGATACAAATTTTCGGGCAAAATTAGCCATTGATGTTTTTGTGTACAGGATAAAAAAATACATCAGCGCTTATTTGGGGATTTTAGGCGGAGCGGATGCAGTAGTTTTTACTGCCGGCATAGGCCAGAACCAACCCGAAATTGTAGAGATGGTTTGCAAGGACCTGTTTTCACATCTTAAAAAGAAACCCCCGGTTTTAATTATTCCTACCAACGAAGAATTAATGATTGCTCGTCAAACCTATGAAGTTTTAAAGCATATTAAATCTTAATTTCGCTAATATTTTTGTTATGGACAAATTGTTTTTAATAGATATAATAAATTATGTGTAGGAGAAATTTAAAGAACCTTGTCCTGTTTTTAAGGAGAAACGATGTTCAGGAAAATAATTATTATATTGTTAGGGGCGTTGCTTTTGGCAAATTATGCTTATGGCCAGGGAGGTAAAAAGATGAAGAAGGTAGTAATGATTATTGCTTATGAGGGCTTTAGGGATGAAGAGTTGTTAAGACCTAAAGAGATTTTAGAGAGAAACGGTTTTGAAGTGGCTGTTGCCTCTACATCTTTAGGCATCGCCAAAGGTATGTTAGGGGCAAAAATAAAACCGGATATTTTAATTAACGATATTGATATAAATGAATATTCGGCGGTAATTTTTGTAGGGGGGTTAGGCGCGAGTTGTTATTGGAATGACCCGCTTGCCCATAAAATTGCGCAGGATGCTTATAACAAAGGCAAAGTGGTTGCCGCAATCTGTATTGCGCCGGTTACGTTGGCAAAAGCAGGTTTACTTTCCGGCAAAAGAGCCACGGTTTGGGAATCCGAATCAGAAAAACTTAAAGAAGAAAAGGCGGTGTATACCGCTAAACCCGTTGAGAAAGACGGTAAAATTATTACCGCCAGTGGTCCTTTTGCCGCCGAAGAGTTTGGCAGGACTATTTTAGAAGAACTTTTAAAATAAAAGAAGTTATGCGGATAATGCTAAAATCTAAAATTCACCGCGCACGCATTACCTCTGCAAACTTATTATATGAGGGAAGTATCAGCATCGACCCTTTATTGATGCAGGCTGCGGATATTTTAGAAGGGGAAAAAGTAGAGGTTTTAAATCTTAACAATGGTTCCCGTATAGAAACTTATGCTATAAAAGGCAAACCTCAGGAGATATGCCTTAATGGTCCAGCAGCGCGTTGGGGTATGCCGGCAGATGAAGTAATTATTCTTACCTACGCGTTAGTAGAAGAAGAGAAAGCGCACTTGGTAAAACCAAAGATAATTTATGTTGACCAACAGAACCGCCTTAAAACTTAGCTTGTATCCCGATTCTATTTTAAGAAAAAAAACTCGTTTAGTTAACGAATTTAATGATGAGTTGCGCCGGATTTTAAAGGAGATGGCGCAGATTATGTACATAAATAAAGGCGTGGGTTTGGCAGCAAATCAGGTAGGGCTGGATTTATCTATTCTGGTTGCGGATGCAGGAGAGGGGATTTATAAATTGGTAAACCCTAAAATTGTTTACCGACGGGGCAGAGAGACGCTTGAGGAAGGATGTTTAAGTCTGCCTAATATCTGTGTAAAAGTAAAACGCGCAAAAAAGATTATAGTTAATGCATTAGATGAATATGGGAAAACCTTTAGCATAGAAGCGGATGGTTTATTGGGACGTATTTTTCAACATGAGATCGACCATTTAAACGGGAAACTAATTATTGATTATGCGACTTTTTTTGAAAAGATAAAAATAAAAAGCGAACTTAAAAAGATAAATAAAAAAAATTTTGATGAAAGATTGTGTAAATAATAAAGAGAACCTTTTAAATTGTAATTGCACATACCAGCCCTGTAGCCGTAAAGGGATATGTTGCGAATGTATCAGGTACCATCGCCAAGCGGGACAGCTGCCTGCCTGTTTTTTCCCGGAAGATATAGAAAAAACCTACGACCGTTCGCTTGAACGATTTTTAAGCATGCATAAATGAAATTACCTCCCTGGTTTAGGCAAAAACCTTTGGATAATGAAGGAAAAAAAATTTTAAATTTACTTAAAGGAATTAATGTAAATACCATTTGCGTATCCGGACTTTGTCCAAATTTAAATAGTTGTTTTAAAAATAAATCGCTGACTTTTTTAATTCTGGGTGATGCCTGCAGTCGTCATTGCAGATTTTGTGCCGTAAAAAAAGGCGGGCATTTTAATTCGGAATTATTAAAAGATGAACCCCAACGTATCAGAAGGGTGGTAGAAGAACTTGGACTGGATTTTGTGGTGATTACTTCAGTCTGCCGTGATGATTTACCTGATAAAGGCGTGGGTTATTTTACAAAAACTGTCCAAGAGATTAAAGGTGTTTCTAAGGATATAAAGATAGAATTGCTTATCCCGGATTTTGGATCAGACCAGGTACTTTTAAGAAAGATTGTAGATACCGGCGTAGAAGTTATTGCCCATAATATAGAGGTTCCGCAACCGCTCTATAAGGAAATAAAACCGCAAGCAGATTATTTTTTTTCATTAGAGGTTTTAAGAATAATTAAAAAGATGAACCCAAATATAGTTACTAAATCTTCTTTGATGTTGGGTTTGGGCGAGACATATTCGCAGGTAATCAGTACCATTGATGATTTAAGGGATACGGGTTTAGATATATTAACCTTGGGTCAGTACCTTTCTCCGTCAGTAAACCATTATCCGGTAAAAGAGTTTTTGAGTTTAGAGAAGTTCCAGCTTTATAGAGAATTTGCTTTAAAGAGGGGTATTAAAGTAGTATCTAGCGGGGCTTTAGTAAGAAGTTCTTATAAAGCCAAGGAGTTGTATTATCAGGTTATAAATCAAAACATTTTATCTTTTAAAAATTAAGAATATGGACAAAGAAAAATTCGATGTGATTGTCATTGGAGCAGGACCAGCAGGTTTAACCGCCGGTCTTTATGCGGGTAGAGCAGGATTAAATACCTTAATTTTGGAAAAGATCAGTTTGGGGGGCAGGATTTTATTGACTGAAAAGATTGAAAATTTTCCGGGCGTAGGCAAAGAGATTTTAAGTTTTGATTTGGTAAAAAATATGGAAGATCAGATAAAGCAGTTTTCCAATGTAAAGATACTGTTTGAACAGGTAAAATCAATAGATTTTAATCTTAAACGGGTTTATTTGGAGGATGAATATTGTCAGGCGCAAGGCATTATCATTGCCACAGGTGCAAAGGAAAAAAAAATAGGCGTAAAAGGCGAAGAAGAATTTTTAGGCAAAGGAGTTTCTTATTGCGCGGTCTGCGACGGCCCTTTTTATAAAAATAAAGATGTGGCAGTAATCGGAGGTGGCGATAGCGCTTTAGAGGAGGCAATCTATTTAAGCAGGTTCTGCCAAAAAGTTAAACTTATTCACCGTCGGAATGCCTTTCGTGCTTCGCCGGCTTTGCAGAGCCGTTTAGCCAAAATTCCTAATATAGAGATTATCTTAAATAAAGCGATTTTAGAAATAAAAGGTAAAGATAAAGTGGAAGGGGTCTTAATCAAGGATAACATTAGCGGAAAAGAATCTTTAGTCGATTGCTGTGCGGTGTTTATTTATGTGGGGATTAAACCGAATACCGATTTCTTAAAAGATTCAATTCAATTGGATGAACAGGGTTTTATTATTACCGATGAAACTATGGCTACTTCGCAGGAAGGGGTTTTTGCCTGCGGAGATTGCCGAAAAAAGACCCTTTATCAGATAATTACTGCCTGTGCGGAAGGAGCGGTTGCCATAAATTCCTTTACGAATTATTTATTAAGAAAATGACCCCTACCTTTAATAATCGTCTATCCAGCATATTTTTACGCTTCGCAATTAGTACAGGAATTTTAATTTTTTTATTTTTGCGAATAGATTTCAAAAATTTTTTTCACATTATTAAAACCGCAAACTTAAAAATTTTGCTTTTTGTATTTTTTCTTAATTTATCTGTTTATTTTTTGGCTTTTTTGCGTTGGATGATAACTGTAAAAAATTTAAAGATAGAAATCCCTTGGCGTATTTTACTGGAGAGTTTCTGCGGTGGCGTATTTTTTAACCTTTTTTTGCCTTCTACTATCGGCGGTGATATCGTAAGGATTGCGGATTTGTCGCTGCGTTTTCATAAAGCCAAAGAAGTAACCGCTTCAGTTTTTTTGGATAGATTAAGCGGATATTTAGGTTTGGAGATTATGCTTATTTTTGCGCTGATTTTAGGATATAAGCTTATTTTTGACCGTTTGATTTTTTTTATAGCGTTGGGATTTAGCGCTTTACTGTTTGCTTTGTTATTTGTCCTATTTAATAATTTTTTATATACAAAATTAAACCGTTTTTTGCAAAGGTTTAATAATCGTTTCTTTTCTAATCTGGCGCAGATACACAATTATATATATTATTTTAAATACCAGAAAATCGCTGCCTTTAACAGCATCTTGATTTCTTTATTTATACAGGTAATTGGTGTTTGGGGAGGTTTTTTTACCATGCTTTCTTTTGATAAATTAATAAATATCGGCTATTTCTTTATCCTTGTTCCACTTATTGGGGCGATTACAGTTTTGCCTATTTCTATTGGCGGTTTAGGGGTACGCGAGGCGACCATCGTTTATTTCTTTTCGCGCCTTAATTTAAGCCCGGATATATGTTTGGCGGTTTCTTTGTTAGGTTTTGCTTTTAATATATTGATTAGCGGGTTAGGGGGAATATATTATGCCCTTACATTACATTTTAGACGGATACAATCTCATTAAAAGTTCTGCCTTTAATAAAATAAAAAAATTAAGAAACCAGCGTTTTGCGCTTATAGATGCTTTAAGCAAAAGGAAAGTTTTGGGCAGCAAACCTAAAATAACGGTGGTTTTTGATGGCAATAAAGAGTTCAAAAATTTTCCTTTAGAGAAAAATGCAGATAAGAATATAGAGATTATTTTTACCAAAGATGAATCGGCTGATGATTGGATAAAAAGCGTGGTAAACAAAAAGAAACCTTTATCAGAAGTCATCGTGGTTAGCGATGATAAAGGGATCATCTCATTCGTAAAAGGTTGCGGAGCAAAATATTTAAGTACCGAGGAATTTTTAAAAAAATTCTTTAGCCCCGCTAAAGTAACCAAAGAAGATTTAATAAAAACAGAACTGCCTTATTCCCTGATTCAGGATATCAATGATGAATTGAAAAAAATCTGGTTGAAATAAATACAGAATGGCAGATTTTATAAAATTTTTAGGTACTGCAGGAGCAAGATTTGTGATGATTAGGCAATTGCGTTCTTCTGCCGGAGTTTGGATTTCAGTTAAAGAAAAAAATGTAATTGTGGACCCCGGTCCAGGAAGTATCGTGCGTTGCGCCATGTCGCGGCCAAAATTAGACCCTACAAAGATAGATGCGATTATTTTGACTCATCGCCATTTAGACCATGCCGCAGATATAAATGTGATGGTTGAGGCGATGACCGAAGGAGGTTTTAAAAAAAGAGGGATAGTTTTTACACCCGCAGATGCCTTAGAGAAAGATAGGATTATTTTGGATTATTTAAGGGATTTTCCTTCTTCCATTGAGATTATGCAACCGCTTACCAAGTACAAAATAGAGGATTTTGAGTTTCAGACTTCGATGCGGCATCTTCATCCGGTAGAGACTTACGGGATAAAATTTACGATAAATAACCAGAAGATCGCTTTTCTTGCGGATACAAAATACTTTGATACCCTGCAGGATTTTTATAAAAATTTAGATATTTTGGTAATAAATGTAGTTTTTTATCAGCCGCATCCAGAAGTGGAACATCTTTGTTTAGATGATGTGGAAAAAATCCTAAATGAAACAAAGCCCAAAAAGGCAATCCTTACCCATTTTGGTATGAGTATGCTCAAAGCAAAACCGCATCTTTTAGTTGAAGAACTTTCTCAAAGGACAGGGCGAGAGGTTATTGCCGCTTATGATGGCATGCTTGTAGAATTTGATAATAAATAGCCGCAAAATTAAGATTATAAAAAGTTGACAGGCATAAAAAAATATATATAATATAAAAGCGTTTTAGATCTTTAAAAAAGGAGAAATCTATGGCTTATCAAGGAACGCATGATGTTCAGAAGCGCGGTTCTAAGGCTTGGCGGCAGAGATTAAAAGTTACCCCTTTGCAGAAGGTAAAGGCAGGTACTATCCTTTTGATGAATGCGCGCACGGTAAAACCTGGCCAAAATACTTATAAAGCAAAAAATAATATCCACGCAGGTATAGATGGAGTGGTAAAGATCAAGCAGGGGATTATTTCCGTCATGCCTATTGATTCTTTGAGTTAATTTTTATTTAATGCGCAGAATATATATATTTTATATTTTGTTTTTTTTTATTTTCCCTGTAAAATTGTTATACGCGCAAGTATCGTTTAATGCCAAGGTAGATAAGGTCAACTTGCCCATAAATGAGACGCTTATCTATGAAATAGATATTACCACCCAGAGTAAAAATATTCCCTCTCCTAAATTGCCTAAATTTGAAGATTTTATTGTTGTTTCGCAACAGCAGTCTTCAAATATCTCTTTTAAGAAGGATAAGATAGCTACCCAGATAGTTTATTCTTTTGTTTTAATGCCACGGCGCAGCGGAAAACTTAAAATTGAGCCGGCAGAAATAAAAATAGAAAATAGAACCTATTATACAGAAGCATTTGAGATTGAAGTAAAGGAAATAGAAAGAGAGCCCAGCCATTCTGATTTGCCTTTTCCTGTCGAAGGAGAAGTTGTTAGCTTATGAGAAGAGTCCCAATCTTATAAATCTTGCCATTTGTATTTTCTGTTATATATTTAGCATAAATTTTAGGAAGTTTTGTTATTTTATCGGCTTTATTTTTATAGTATAATAAATAGATATGCAGAAAATAAAAGAGATACCCGTGCGTTATCTTAAAGGTATTGGTCCCCAACGCGCCAAAATCCTTGAAAAATTGGGGGTAAAGAGCATCGAGGACCTTTTTTATTATTTCCCACATCGCTATGAAGACCGCCGCAATTTCCTAAAAATTTCTGAATTAAAAGAGGCAGAATACCAGACAATTAAAGGAGAAGTCTTGGCAAGGGGAGAAAAGACCTCTTGGCGCCGAAGAGGCTTTAAAATTTTGGAGGTAGTGGTTTCTGATTCTACGGGCAAGATATTCTGCGTATGGTTTAACCAACCCTATCTTAAAAACTATTTTAAACCCGGAACCCACTTAATCCTTTATGGAAGGGTACAACGTTATGAAAACAGACTTCAGATGACTTCCCCGGAATTTGAGATAATTGATGAGGCTTCTTCTTATGATACCGGCAGGATCGTGCCTGTATATCCTCTGCTTAATTATCTGAGTCAGCGCAGTTTTCGATTAATTATGCATTACGCCCTTAAAAAATATATTCCCTATATAAAAGACTTTTTGCCTTATGATATTCGTGCCCGTAACAATTTATTGAATCTTGCACAAAGTTTAATTAATATTCATTTTCCTACAAGTTTTGAATTGCAAAAAAAGGCTTACCAACGATTAAGTTTTGAAGAATTTTTTCTTTTTCAACTACCTTTGGCTTTAAGAAAAGTAAAGACGCGTTGCCAAAAGGGGATCAGCCACAGGATAGATGGCAAATGGTTAAATTATTTTATCTTAAATCTTCCTTTTAAATTAACTTGCGCGCAAGAGAGGGTAAGCGAAGAGATAAAAAAAGATATGGCTTCATCTTACCCTATGCAAAGGTTATTACAGGGGGATGTGGGTTCAGGCAAAACCGTCGTTGCAACTTTAGCCTGCGTGATTGCTTTGCAGACAGGATATCAGGTGGCTTTTATGGTGCCGACTGAGATTCTGGCTAAGCAGTGTTTTGAAGTAGTCGCGGGGTATCTTTATAAGATAAACAAGGATATAAAAATAACGTTGTTAACAAGCGGTTTAAAGCCCCAAGAAAGGAAAAAAATTTATCAGCAGATACGCACAGGTAAAATATCTTTGGTTGTCGGCACACACGCTTTATTGGAAGAGGAGGTAGAATTTAAAAATTTAGGATTGGTGGTGATTGATGAACAGCATAAATTTGGGGTAAGTCAGAGAGCGCTTTTGCCTAAAAAAGGGGTAAATCCTGATGTTTTAATTATGACTGCCACCCCTATTCCCCGGACATTAGCAATTACCCTTTACGGTGATTTGGATATCTCGGTAATAAATGAATTGCCCAAACAACGGAGTTTAGTCAAAACTTTGCTTTTTTCTTCTCAAGAGCTGGATTATGCTTATACGATAGCCAAAAATGAAATTAAAAAGGGGAATCAGGTGTTTATTGTTTATCCGGTGATTGAGGAATCATACACCTTAGATATTTTGGGCGCAAAGAGGATGTATAACGAATTTAAAAAGAATGAGTTTCGCGATTTTCGTATCGGTTTAATTCATGGCAAAATGAAACAGAACGAGCAGGATTATATAATGGAGGAATTCAAAAATCACCGTTTGGATATTTTGGTAGCCACTACTGTTTTAGAGGTAGGGATCGATATCCCTGATGCGACCTGTATGATTATTCATTATGCTGAACGTTTTGGTTTGGCGCAGTTGCATCAGTTGCGTGGCAGGATAGGCCGGGGAGGCCAGCAAGCTTACTGTTTGCTTATTTCCGATGCACAGACGCAGGAGGCAAGGGCAAGGTTAGAGGCGATGCTAAAATATAACGATGGGTTTAAAATTGCAGAAGAAGACCTAAAGATCCGCGGGCCGGGAGAGTTTTTTGGGAAGCGCCAGCACGGTTTAAGCGACTTGAAAATCGCTGACCCGGTGAGCCAACTGGATTTGTTAAAGAAAGCCAAAGAAGAAGCTTATAAACTTGCGCAGTTAGACTCTTCTTTGAACTTTCCCCAGCATAGTCTTTTAAAGGAGAAGTTATTAGAGAGGTTCCCGCAATATGAGAAGTTAATTCTTGTGGCATAAACTAATTTAAGAGATGTTAAGGCCTACTACTGCCAAAATAAGAAAAGCCCTGTTTGATATTTTAGGTGATATCCAGGGATTAAGTTTTCTGGATCTGTTTGCAGGTTCAGGAGGCGTTGGCATTGAAGCATTCAAAAAGGGGGCAAAAAAAGTTGTTTTTGTAGAGATAGACCGACATAATATCCAGATAATCAGAAAAACAGTATCTTCTTTAAAAAATGATGCATCTTTTGAAATAATTGCCGTGGATGTCTTTGTGGCAATTAAACAATTTAATAGAGAGGGGAAAAAATATGAAATTATTTTTTTAGACCCCCCCTATTACGAGGATCTTGTAAAAAAAACCTTGCAAATTTTAAGTTGCTATGATATAGTAGCGCCTAATGGTTTAGTTATTGCGCAGCATTATTATAAGGAAATGGTGCCGCAAAGATGCGCAAATTTAGAGTTATTGAAACAAAAACGATATTCAGAAAGCTGTCTTTCCTTTTATTATAAATTAGATTAAATAAAATGTGTGAAAAGGCGGTTTATCCGGGGACATTTGACCCGTTAACTTATGGGCATTTAGATATTATCAAAAGGGCAAAGCGTATTTTTCCTAATTTATTTATAGCGGTAGCAGCCAATCCCTTTAAAAAGCCCCTTTTTTCTTTGAAAGAGAGAATAAAGTTGCTTAAACAGGCAACCGCAGATATGGAAGATTTGGTAATTGAATCTTTTGATGGTTTGTTTGTGGATTACTGCCAAAAGCGCAATATAAAGGTAGTTATCCGGGGTTTAAGGATGATCTCTGATTTTGAATACGAACTGCAGATGGCTTATACTAACCATAAAATTGCTAAGGACATAGAAACCGTATTTTTTATGCCGCATGAATCTTACGCTTATATATCTTCTAAACTTATAAAAGAGATTGCCTGTTTGGGTGGTGATCTTTCTAATTTTTTGCCTGATTTCATTGAGAAGACTTTGAAAGATAAGCTTAAGAATAGATGCGAATTGAAATAAATAGAATAACGGAGGAAGGGATTGCGCTTTTCGAAGATTTAAATCCGGAAGATTTAGATTTAAATACCGCGGATTTAAAATTTACCTTTCCTTTAAAGATAGAGGCGCATGCTTTTAAAATAAAAAACGCCGTTTCCGTAGAGTTAGATTTTAAATCTTCTTTTTGTATGTCGTGCAGCCGTTGCCTAAAAGAGATAGAATTTCCTCTAAAAGGGCATCTTAAGTTGAATTATATGGTTTTGCCGCAACAGAAATTTATTGATTTAGATAGCGATATAAGGGAAGAGATAATTTTAAATTATCCCCTAAAGCCCCTTTGCTGTCCGCAATGTTTGGGGCTTTGCCCTAAATGCGGCAAGGACCTTAACGAGGGTAAGTGTAATTGTAATCATTAAAAAAAGGATTTAATTATGGCATTACCAAAAAGAAGGCATTCTAAATCACGTGGACGTAAACGCCGTACTCACTGGAAAATTAATCCTTTAAATCTGGTAAATTGCCCTCAATGCAAAACTCTTAAGCTCTCTCACCGGGTATGCCCGGTTTGCGGTTATTATGCAGGAGAGAAAATCATTGAGGTAGAGCAAAAAGAGAAGAAGAAGGATTAATTTCCATATTTATAATAAAAGGGAATAAGAGAATGAAAATTATTGTAGATGCGATGGGCGGAGATTATGCTCCGCAAGCAGTAATAGAGGGGGTAGTGCAAGCAGTAAGGGAATGGGATTTGCAGGTTATTCTGGTAGGGGATGAAGAGAAAATAAAGTTTTTATTGAATAAGTATCGTTATCCAAAAGAAAAAATTCAATTTTATCCTGCCACGGAAGTAATTGGAATGTCCGAGTCGCCGGCTTTAAGCGTAAAGAAAAAAAGGGACTCTTCTATTGTGGTGGGGCTGGAAATGTTAAAACAGGGCAAGGGAGACGCCTTTTTTAGCGCCGGCAATACCGGCGCAGTGGTTTGTGCTTCTGCTTTAATTTTGGATTGTTTAGAAAGCATTGAAAGACCGGGAATCGCTATCCATATTCCTACCTTAAAAGAAAAATCTATATTGATTGATGTCGGAGCAAATATCGACCCTAAACCCATCCATCTTTTGCATTATGCTATTATGGCCAAAGCCTATTTTGAAACAGTGTTAAATAAAAATAATCCTTCTATAGGGTTATTGAATATTGGCGAGGAGGAGAGCAAAGGAACAGAGCTTATGCGCCATACCTACCAGCTCCTTTCTGAAAGCAATGTAAACTTTTTAGGAAATATTGAAGGCAAGGACCTTTTCTCAGGCAAATGTGATATTATTATTTGCGATGGTTTTGTGGGCAATATCGCTTTAAAAATTTCCGAAAGCATGTTGGAATTTGCGCGCAGCCTGTTAAAAAAATCTTTAATGAACAATCCTTTGGGTTTTTTAGGGTGGGGTTTGATGAGTTTGACAAGCGGACGGACGAAACATCAGGTAGATTATACAGAATACGGAGGCGCACTTCTTTTAGGGATTAACGGGGTGGTAATTATTGGGCATGGTCGTTCTAACCCCAAAGCTATAAAAAACGCTATCCGGGTAGCCCAGCAAGAGGTGACACGCCAGGTAAACACAAAGATATTAAATGCAATAAGAAATAATTATGAAAAGAAGTAAAATGAAAAGAGTCGGTATTATTGGGGTGGGTGAATATTTTCCCGAAAAAGTGCTTACTAATCATGATCTTGAAAAGATGGTGGATACTTCTGATGAGTGGATTGTTACCCGCACCGGCATAAGAGAAAGGCATATAGTGTCGCAGGGGCAAGCCACGAGCGATTTGGCGGTAAAGGCAGCACGTTCTGCTTTGCAGGATGCACGCCTTAAGCCCCAAGATTTAGATTTGATTTTAGTCGCTACCGTTACTCCGGATATGCAATTTCCTTCTGTGGCTTGTTTAGTCCAGCATGCGTTGGGAGCAAAAAAAGCTTCCTGTTTTGATATTTCTGCGGCCTGCGCTGGATTTGTATATGGTATGGTAGTTGCCCAACAGTTTATTGTTAATGGAGTTTACAAAAATGTTTTAGTGGTTGGCGCAGAAACCCTTTCTTCGGTTACGGACTGGCATGACCGCAGTACTTGCGTGCTTTTTGGAGATGGAGCAGGCGCAGCGGTATTTTCAGAAGTAAAAAGAGGAGGCATCCTTTCCGTATATTTGGGTTCGGATGGTTCCAAAGCAGATCTGTTAATGGTTCCTGCCGGTGGCTCACGTTATCCTGCCACACACCAGACAGTAGAAAAAAGGATGCATTATGTAAAGATGCAGGGAAATGAAGTTTTCAAGTTGGCGGTAAATATCATGACAGAATCCGCGCTTATCGCTTTGCAAAAGGCAGGCTTAAAATGTCAAGATGTGGATTGTTTTATTCCCCACCAGGCAAATTTAAGGATACTGCAGGCTATAGTAAAACGTCTGGGATTGCCCGAGAGTAAAATTTTTCTCAATATTGATAAATATGGCAATGTCTCTTCTGCTTCTACTGCCGCAGCTCTATGTCAGGCAGTGAAATCAAAAAGGATAAAAAAGGGCGATATTGTGCTTTTGGATGCTTTTGGTTCAGGATTAGTTTGGGGCGCCTGTGTGATAGAGTGGTAAGCAGATATGACCGTAAGCTTTGTTTTCCCCGGCCAAGGTAGTCAATATATCGGAATGGGCAAAGACCTCTATGATAATTTTCCGATAAGCAGAGAGATTTTTGACAAAGCAGAAGCAATTTTGGATTTACCTATAAAAGAATACTGTTTTAATGGCCCAGCAGAAGTTCTTAAAAAAACCGTAATTTGCCAGCCAGCGATTTTTGTGACAAGTATAGCGGCATTATCAGCTTTACAATCAAAATTACCAATATTTCCTGCGTATGTTTTGGGGTTAAGTTTAGGTGAATACTCTGCGTTGGTAGCTGCTAAAGTATTAAAATTTGAAGATGCTCTATATTTAGTTAAAAAGAGGGCAGAATTAATGGAAGAAGAAGCAAAAAAATCCCAAGGCGCGATGTGGGCGGTTATAGGTTTGGATAGAGATATATTACAAGATATCTGTAGGGAGCTTAAGGATGTTTATATCGCTAACCTAAATACTGCGGACCAGATAGTGTTGTCCGGGTTAAAAGAAAAGACCGAAGCTTTGAAAAAACTATGTTTGGAAAAAGGAGCGAAGAAAGTAATTGAACTGGAAGTAAGCGGAGCTTTTCATTCTCCTTTTATGCGAGAAGCAAGTGAAAGGTTTAAAGAGTTTTTAAAAGAGGTTGATTTTTCCTTTACACAGATACCGCTCGTAAGTAATGTGGATGCTCAACCTAAAACTGAACCCGAACAGATAAAGGAGGCGCTTATCCGCCAAATCTATTCATCGGTATTTTGGGAAGATGCGGTAAAATTTGTAATTTCTAAAGGGGTAACTTCTTTTTATGAAATAGGCGCAGGCAAAGTCCTTAAGGGGTTAATCCGTAAAATTAATCCTGGCGTAGAGGTAATTAATATAGAGAGCGCACAGGATATCGTTAGATTATTTTAAAAAGGAGCAAAAATGAAACTTAAAGACAAAGTGGCTTTAATTACCGGAGGTGCCCGGGGAATTGGCCGAGAGATTGCTATTGCTTTTGGTCGCGAAGGAGCAAAAATTGCGCTTTGTGATGTAAATATGGAATTAGCAACACAGACCAAAGAGGATTTAGAAAAAGAGGCAATTTCGGTAGAGATTTTTAAGCTGGATGTGAGTTCATATAATGATGCAGAGGAGGCGGTAAATAAAATTCTTGACAAATTTGGAAAGATTGATATATTAGTAAACAATGCGGGAATTACGCGCGATACGCTTATCTTGCGTATGAGTCAAGAGGACTGGGATAAAGTAATTAATATAAATTTAAAAGGCGCGTTTAATTGCATTAAGGCAGTTTCTCGCATAATGCTTAAGCAGAAATCTGGCAAAATAGTTAATATCGCTTCAGTGGTGGGGCTAATTGGTAATGTTGGCCAAGCAAATTACTCTGCTTCCAAAGCAGGACTGATTGCTTTTACTAAAACTGCAGCCAGAGAATTAGCAGGCAGAAATATAAATGTAAATGCGGTTGCTCCGGGATTTATATCTACAGAGATGACTAAAGGACTGCCTGATGAGATAAAGGAGAAGATGTTGCAGCAGATTCCCTTAGGGCGTTTTGGTCTACCGGAAGAGATAGCAAAAGTATGTTTATTTTTAGCAAGCGAAGATGCCTCTTACATTACAGGGCAGACGATTATAGTGGATGGGGGAATGGTAATGTATTAATAAAGGAGGAAGCGATATGTCAGTAGCAGAAAAAGTAAAATCTATTATTGCAGAACAGCTGGGAGTCAAAGCAGAGGAAGTAACACCACAAGCATCTTTTGTGAACGATTTAGGCGCAGATTCTCTGGATACAGTGGAATTGGTAATGGCTTTGGAAGAAGAGTTTGGGATTGAGATTCCTGATGAGGATGCAGAAAAAATTACCACTGTGGGCGACGCCATAAAGTATATCGAAGATAAAATTGCCAATAAATAAAAATCTATTATAAAAAAATTTTGCCCCACCTGATTCAATAAGGTGGGGCAATTTTTGCAATTTTTTAAATAAAAGTATAATAAGATGAAACGTCGAGTAGTGATAAGTGGCATGGGAGCAATTACTCCCTTAGGCAACAGTGTTTTGGCTTTTTGGGAGTCTTTAAAAAAAGGGGTAGGCGGCATAGACCGCCTTACCAGTTTTGATGCCACTGGCTTTGATAGCCAAATTGCCGCAGAGGTAAAAAATTTCGACCCTTTAAGTTTTGGTTTAACAAAAAAAGAAGTAAATCGAATGGAAAAATTTGTGCAGTTTGCTGTCTGCGCAAGCAAGGAAGCAATAAATGATTCAGGTTTGGATTTGGAAAAAGAAGATAAAGAACGTATCGGTGTGCTCATCGGTTCAGGGATCGGAAGTTTAGGAATTATTGAAGAACAACATAAAGTTCTTTTAGAACACGGTCCTAAAAAAATAACCCCTTTTCTTATCCCGATGCTGATTGTAAATGAAGCATCAGGGCAGGTAGCTATAAACTATAACTTAAAAGGAACAAATCTTTGTATTACCACTGCTTGCGCCTCAGGTGGGCATTCTATTGGAGAGGCGTTTAAAATTATTCAGAGGGGGCAAACAGATATTATGCTTACCGGTGGCACAGAGAGCTGTATTACTCCTTTAGGAGTGGGAGGTTTTTGTGCTTTAAGGGCGCTTTCCACGCGTAATGATAAACCAAAACAGGCTTCACGCCCTTTTGATTTAGAGCGAGATGGTTTTGTAATGGCAGAAGGAGCAGGGGTGATAGTTTTAGAAGAACTCGAGCATGCGTTAAAACGTAAAGCCAATATATACGCAGAGATAGTAGGTTATGGCGCTAGTTGTGACGCCTATCATATTACCGCTCCTGACCCGGATGGTTATGGAGCATCTTTGGCAATGAAATGGGCTTTGGAGGACGCAAGGATCCCTGTTGAGGATGTAGATTATATCAATGCGCATGGCACTTCTACAAAGCTTAATGATAAAATAGAAACCCAAGCGATAAAGCGTACTTTTGGGCACAGGGCTAAGGAAATAATGGTAAGTTCTACCAAGTCAATGACAGGGCATCTTTTAGGTGCGGCAGGCGCGGTAGAATTTATTGTCTGTTGCCTAACTATAAAAGAAGGAGTGGTCCCGCCTACTATAAATTATCAATACCCTGACCCCGAATGCGATTTAGATTATGTTCCTAATGTTGCCAGACAAGCAAAGGTAGAAGTTTGTATGAGCAATTCCTTGGGGTTTGGCGGCCATAATGTAAGTTTGGTGGTAAGAAAATTTAAAGATTAATCTGTTAAAAAGTCAGCCATTTTTAAAAATGTAAGATGAATTATACGATTGCCGAAAAAATATTGCTGGCACACACCGGTAAAAAAGAGGTTAAACCCGGTGAATTCATTGAGGTAAAAATTGACCTTTGTTTGGGCAATGATATCACTGCGCCTTTAGCCATTCAGGAATTTAAGAAAGCGGGCTTCAAAAGGGTATTTAATAGAAATAAAATAGTTTTGGTTCCTGACCATTTTGTTCCGGCTAAGGATTTACGAAGCGCTAATCAGGCAAAAATTTTGGCTGATTTTGCCCGGGAGTTTAAGATAAAGAATTATTTTGAGTTAGGTGAAATGGGGATAGAGCATGCTTTATTGCCGGAACAGGGATTGGTATTGCCGGGACATTTAGTGATTGGCGCAGATTCGCATACTTGTACCTATGGAGCATTGGGCGCATTTTCTACCGGGGTAGGTTCTACGGATTTAGCCAGGGCTTTTATGGATGGAAGATGCTGGTTTAAGGTCCCTGCTTCTATAAAATTTATCTATAAGGGGAAATTAAATAAATGGATTACCGGAAAAGATATTATTCTTTTTACCATTGGCAAGATAGGAGTGGACGGAGCATTAGGCAAAGTGATGGAATTTAGCGGACCGCTGATAAAGCAATTCTCAATGGATGATAGATTTACTATCTGTAATATGGCAATTGAAGCAGGTGCAGTAGCGGGGATTATTGAACCCGATGAAATAACTAAAGAGTATGTGAATAAGTTGGGAAAAAATTATTTTGGCAAGGCAATTTATTATGAATCCAGCCCCCACGCTTATTATGAAAAAATTTATGAATGGGATTTAACCGGCTTAGAGCCTCAGGTTGCTTGTCCCCATCTTCCCGGCAACGTAAAACCGGTAAGCGAACTTAGAAAAATTAAAATTAATCAGGTAGTGATCGGTTCTTGCACTAATGGAAGAATTTCTGATTTAAAGATTGCTGCTGGTATTTTGAAAGGGAAAAAAATAAAACAGGGTTTAAGATTGATTGTATTTCCCGCTACGCATAAAGTTTATAGAACCGCCATAAAGGAAGGTTGGGCTAAAATTTTTATAGAAGCCGGCGGTATATTTTCTACGCCTACTTGCGGTCCCTGTTTAGGTGGGCATATGGGGATTTTATCTGAAGGCGAGGTATGTCTTGCCACCACTAACCGTAACTTTATTGGCAGGATGGGTAGTCCAAAATCATTTGTTTATTTGGCTAGTCCAGCAGTAGCCAGCGCTTCTGCAATTACAGGAAGGATTACGCATCCCGAAGAAATCTGAAATTAAGTTAGACGCTAATTTAGCAGATAGTAGTGAGTATAGGTAGCGATTATTGTGTTATAGGGTTATTGGGTTAATAGAAAAAGGAAAATAACTATGATAATAAAAGGAGAAGCCCACAAATTTGGTGATAATATAAATACCGATGATATTATTGCTGCCAAATACCTGATTACTACTGATGAGAAAGAACTAGGCAAGCACTGTATGGAGAATATTTCATCGGATTTTGTAAAAAAGGTAAAGGCAGGCGATATTATTGTTGCCGGCAAAAATTTTGGTTGCGGTTCTTCAAGGGAGCATGCTCCTTTGGCTATTAAAGGAAGTGGGATTTCGGCAGTAATTGCCGAGAGTTTTTCCGCGATATTCTTCCGTAACGCCATAAATATTGGATTGCCTTTTTTGGAATTAGCGGATACGCAACAGATTTACGATGGAGATTTGCTTGAAATAGATTTAAATAAAGGTATAATAAAAAATATTACCAGAAATCAGAATTACCAGATTCAGCCATTTCCTGAATTTTTGCAAAAAATTATTCAAAATGGCGGATTGATTAATTATATTAAAGCAAATAAGCTCTAAAAAGTAGCATTTGGGTTATTGTGTTAAAATAGAATAATAAAAACGAAATTAACGAACTAAACAAAATTAACAGAGATGCACAGGATTGCAGTAATTCCAGGTGATGGAACTGGCCCTGAGGTAATTCGCGAAGGGCTTAAGGTTTTAGAAGCGGCAAGCAAAAAGTATAATTTTCGATACGAAGCTAAAATCTTTCCTTTTGGCGGAGAGTATTATTTGGAAACAAAAAAGGTCCTTACCGATGAGGATATCCAAGAATTAAAAAAATATGATGCAATTTATTTAGGAGCCATTGGTCATCCTGAAGTAAAGCCGGGAGTTTTGGAAAGGGGAATTTTATTAAAATTAAGGTTTGATTTAGACCAGTATATAAATTTACGGCCGGTTAAACTTTATAATTCCGAATACTGCCCATTAAAGGATAAAAGTCCTCAAGATATCGATTTTGTGGTAGTAAGAGAAAACACCGAAGGTTTGTATAAGGGGATAGGTGAGTTTCAAAATAAAGGAAGCAAAGACGAGGTGGCTATTCAGGTTTCTTATAATACCCGCAGAGGCGTGGAGCGTTGTATCCGTTATGCTTTTGAATATTGCCGTCGGCGCAATCAGAAAAAGAAGTTGACTTTATGCGGAAAGACCAATGTTTTGACCTATGCGTGGGATCTTTGGGAAAGGGTATTTTATGAGGTAGCCAAAGAGTATCCTGATATTCAGACTGACTATGCCCATGTAGATGCCACCTGTATGTGGATGGTAAAGAATCCTGAGTGGTTTGATGTAATCGTTACGGATAATATGTTTGGGGATATTATTACTGATTTAGCCGCTATTATTCAAGGGGGTATGGGTATTGCCGCGGGCGGCAATATCAACCCAGAAGGCGTATCGATGTTTGAGCCGATTGGCGGCAGCGCTCCAAAATATACCGGTAAAAATGTTATTAATCCTTTGGCAGCAATCTGTGCGCTTTCTATGTTATTGGAAAATTTAGGAGAACCTGATGCTTCAAAAGCAGTAGAATCCGCAGTGATAAAAGTGGTAAAGACAAAAATAAAGTCACTGGCAGCAGGCAAAATGGGATATTCTACTTCCGAGATAGGGGATTTAGTGGCGGAGAATTTATGAAAAAGAAAAGATATAATTTAGCAATTGTAGGAGTAGGCGCAGTTGGGATAGAGATGCTTAAGGTCATAAAAGAGCGCAATTTTCCTCTTAATGATTTACGCATTTTTGCCCGTTCCAAAAGGGATATTGAGATAGATGGCAAGAAGTATCATGTAGAAGAAATTTCTGCGGACGGTTTTGAAGGTATAGATATCGCTTTATTTGCCGGGACCGAAGGTGAAAAGGGAGCAGCGGTTACTTATGCACCGCAAGCCATAAAAAGAGGCGCAATTGTAATCGATAATGGCGCGGATTTTCGGCTTAAACCCGAAGTGCCTTTGGTAGTGCCGGAGGTTAATCCTCAGGATGCAAAAAAACATAAAGGTATAATTGCTAATCCCAATTGTTCTACAATTCAATTGGTAGTGGCTTTATGGCCTATATATAAAAAAGCAGGGATAAAAAGAGTAATTATTACTACTTTACAGGCTGCTTCGGGAGCGGGAAGAGGCGCAGTGGAACAGCTCAATCAGGAAATTAGTATGATTGCAAACAGGGATTTTAAAGATTTACATATAGATATGCAAAAGATAGCCCTTCCGCAGCAGTTGGCTTTTAATGTTTTTCCCCATATAGGCGGTTTTGCCGAAGACGATTATACCAGTGAAGAATGGAAGTTGGTAAATGAAACGCATAAAATTATGCACGATGCAAAAATCAAAATTTCTGCCACCACTATAAGAGTACCGGTAAGAACCGGCCATTCGGAATCCGTATATATAGAAACGGAAGAGTCCCTCAACGTAAATGAATGTCGTCAGATACTGCGTAAAGCCAAAGGAATAAAACTAATCGATGATCCCAAAAATAACCTTTATCCCCAACCTGTAGATGTAGAAGGCAAAGATGATGTTTTTGTGGGAAGAATTCGTAAAGACCCCTTTAATAAATTTGGTCTTTGGCTTTGGGTGGTAGCGGACAATTTAAGAAAAGGCGCAGCCACCAACGCTGTGCAGATTGCTGAATTGTTGTTATAGTTCCTCTCCAATTTATGCCCATACGCAATATCAAATTAACCATCGAGTATGATGGTACAAATTATTATGGTTGGCAATCCCAAAAAAATCTTAAGACCATTCAGGAAACCATCCAAAACGCATTAAAAAAAATTTTACAACATGATATAAAGTTGAACGGAGCCGGCAGGACTGATCGCGGTGTCCATGCTTTGGCGCAGATAGCCAATTTTAAGACTCATTCCGCAATAGGTCTTTCTAAATTAAAAAAAGCGTTAAATTCTCTTTTGCCGGCGGATATCGTAGTTAAAAAAATCAAGGAAGTGAATTTTGCTTTCCATAGCAGATTTTCTTCCAAATCCAAAGTTTATCAGTATATAATCTTAAATCAAAAATACCCATCCGCATTTTTAAAAGATAAAGTTTATTTTTATCCCTATCCTTTGGATTTGCAACTTATGAAGAAAGCGGCGCGTTTTTTAAAAGGCAAGCATGATTTTCGTTCTTTTCAGATTGCGGATAAAGTCAAGAGAAATTCTATCCGCACTATTAAAGATATCCGCATTCAAAAAAAGAAAAATATTATTTATATTAATATAGAGGCAGACGGTTTTCTCCGCGGTATGGCTCGCAGTATCGTAGGTACGCTTATTGAAATCGGCAGAGGCAAACCTTTAGATATAAAAAAAATATTAAAGGCAAAAAATCGTAAAACTGCCGGGCCAACTGCTCCGGCATGCGGTTTGTATCTGGTAAAAGTAAGCTATTGATTTATAATACATTAAGCCATAAAATAAAAAGAAAAATTTTTATAAGCGAGCTATATAATAAATTGTGAACGAAGTCTAGTTTTGTTTTTCACAGCCACTAAAGTCTTTGAATAGCAATAAGTTAATAAAAAATGGTATGAAGTTTTCGCTTGACAAAGCTTGAGTTTTAATTTAGCATAACTGATATAACTGTGAATTGGAGGAAAATATGACTGACGAAATCCTTACTTCCGAAGAGGTAAGTAAATATTTAAAAATACCTCGCTCCAGCCTCTATAAACTTGCCGGTGATAAAGAAATTCCCGCTTTTAAAGTTGGTAGACATTGGAGATTTAGGAAAAAGAGGCTCGATGCCTGGCTCAAGA